>Ga0118677_10007642_pt1 | contig 17754 bp, 21 predicted proteins | sample AliMusrvi5mmetaG_FD_86154 | JGI IMG/M metagenome (GOLD analysis project Ga0118677, IMG submission 86154) | reverse complement strand
AATCATATCTGTAAGTAAAAATGCCCGTTATGGTAAATACCAGGCTGGCGAAAAAATATTCTTTGCACTCATCCCACACAAGGGATTCAATGAGTCTTTTAAAAACAAATTATTTACCCATGAATCGCAAATTACAAATAAGAGACGTCACGTTAAGAGATGGACAACAATCCCTTTTCGCGACCCGTATGAAACAATCACAGATCGAGCGCGTTTTGCCGATTTACAAAGAAGCAGGATTTTACGCACTTGAAGTTTGGGGAGGTGCAGTTCCCGATTCGATAGGGAATATCTCCCATCTTACCGCACTTTCGCGTGGTCGGAATTTGTTCGGATACAACCCATATCCGGAGGAGGTAATTGAAGGCTTTAACCGCAATGCAGTCCAATCCGGCATTTCCATCATGCGTATATTTGACGCACTGAATGATACCAGTAATATCAAATCGACCATAAAATATGTGAAAGAAAATGGTGGTTTGGCCGACTGTGTGGTTTGTTATACTGTTGATCCCAAATTTACCCGTAAGGAAAGGATCCTGGCTCGTTTAAAAGGTAAACCACTGCCCAAGGCGATTTTCACCAACGAGTATTTTGTGAATATGGCAAAAGAACTCGAAGCCATGGGTGCGGATATGATTACGCTGAAAGATATGGCCGGTTTGGTACCTCCTCATCGGGTTAGTCAAATCATTACGTCCTTCAAAAAACAGCTTAAAATTCCAGTCGATTTTCACACACACTGTACACCTGGCTTTGGTCTGGCATCAGCATTAGCTGCCATTATCGCCGGCGTGGATATTCTTGACACGGCAATTCTCAATTTCGCCGGTGGCCCGGCTGCACCTGCCTTTGAACTAATACAGATTTTCTGCACCAAATTAGGGATTGAGACAGGGATTAATCTCGACGCCATTGTCAGGATTAACAAAATCCTGAAAGATATCCGGGTGGAAATGGGTGACATAGACAGTTACAAAATATTTCCTATCGAATTTGATATCACCAAAGATCAGCTGCCGGAACATATTGACAAATTGTTTGATTATGCCATAAAATATGCCAGATCAGATAATGAAGAGGCGTTGCTGGATACCTGCGGGCAAATTGAGAAATACTTCAACTTCCCTGATCCAGACGAAAAAGTGAAATTTGCCGAAGTACCTGGAGGTATGTATACCAATATGTTATCACAATTAAAACAACTGAAGCAGGAAGATTTGCTGCCGCGAGTGTTGGAAGTGATTCCAACAGTACGTTTAGCTGCCGGATGCCCCCCGTTGGTAACTCCGACCAGTCAGATTGTTGGTGCGCAGGCAGTGAACTGTGTTATTGATGAAAAAAACGGCAAACCTTTTTACAGCAACAACTCAAATCAGTTTGTAAATCTGGTCAAAGGATCTTATGGAAAGACTCCAATCCCTGTTGATCCTGATTTCCGTGAAAAGATTGCCGGAATCCGTGAAGAGGTCCCCTTTAACACGGCCAATTACGAAAAACAACCCAATCCTTCATTCCCAAAATACGGAGAGAATGTGAAACTTGCTACAAATGAAAAAGAGGAGTTGTTATTGGAGTTATTTCCAACCGTTGCCAATAAATTCCTGAATGACCGGATTGAACGGATTTATGGTCAGCCACTCAAGGACGCAGAAACAAAAAAACAACAAGCCTATGAGGCGGAAGTCCAAAAATATAATGCTTTGTCTGATGAAGAAAAACAGGAAAGACTTATTGACGGACTTTACCACTGGAATTAAAGAAACAGACTATGAGGCTAAATTCTATAAACAGAAATGTATTACAATTAGCTGCAAGTAATTGGCAACTTGCCAGTAGCACAGGAAAACTTGCTACGGGTAAATGGATGCTTACAACAGGTTGTTTGCAAACATTTGCCGGGAAAAAACTGCTTGATTCAAAAGGCAGTAAAATAAATCAAAGTAAAGGTCCGGCTATTAACATTCCCTAGAACACACTTTTAAAACAAAATAAACCCCGAAAGTTTTTGAAACCTTCGGGGTTTTTGATCTGAACCTATGTGGTTTTGTATATCGGATAAACCGATTTACATCATCCCTCCCATACCTCCACCCATTCCGCCCTGAGGCATCATAGCTGGCTTATCTTCTTTTTCTTCAACCAATACACACTCAGTGGTCAGGAACATACCAGCAATTGAGGCTGCATTTTCCAAAGCTACCCGGGTAACTTTTGCAGGATCAATTACACCTGATTCGAAAAGATTCTGGAAAACGTCAAGACGGGCATTATAGCCATAATCGTCTTTCCCTTCCTTAATTTTTTGTACAATAACGGCACCTTCCAGTCCTGCATTGAACACGATCTGACGGGTAGGCTCTTCGATCGCACGCTTGACGATTTCGATACCAGTTGTTTCATCTTCGTTGTCACCTAACAATCCTTCAAGAACAGCAATAGCTCTAAGATAGGCAACACCGCCACCTGGGACAATACCTTCTTCAACAGCAGCACGGGTTGCATGAAGTGCATCGTCAACACGGTCTTTCTTCTCTTTCATCTCAACTTCAGAGGAAGCGCCAACATACAGAACGGCAACTCCACCCGAAAGTTTGGCAAGACGTTCCTGTAATTTTTCACGATCGTAATCTGAAGTAGTTGTTTCAATCTGTTTTTTGATCTGAGCAACGCGGGCGGCGATATTTGATGCATCACCGGCTCCGTTAACAATCGTTGTTGTATCCTTGTTAACTGTAAGTTTCTCAGCCCTTCCGAGCATGTCAAGGGTAGTGTCTTCAAGTTTCATCCCCTTTTCTTCGGTGATTACGGTAGCACCTGTGAGGATCGCCAGATCTTCGAGCATCTCCTTGCGGCGATCTCCAAACCCCGGGGCCTTAACTGCACACACTTTTAATCCTGCACGAAGACGGTTGACAACCAGAGTTGCAAGAGCTTCACCTTCAATATCTTCAGAGATAATCATCAAAGCGCGTCCAGACTGATGAGTTGCCTCCAGAATCGGAACCAACTCTTTCATTGATCCGATTTTCTTATCGTGGATCAGAATGAAGGGGCTTTCATAGACAGCTTCCATCTTTTCGGCAAGGGTTTGAATAGGATTTGCTCAAAAAGTAAACTCCACCCTATAGCACCGAGGATTGATAGTTCAGGAATTACAGGCACCCTGAATCTTGAATAAGCCTCTGCTCCGATTGATAAAAGCGTGAAATACCCAATTATCAAAATCATTTTTAACTTCAGGATGGATTATGCTATTTAATTTCTCTAATGCAGATGTATCATTAAAAACTAATTGAGATAATTTTGTTTTATCAATCTCATTAGCTGTTAATATATCATTACCGAAAAGATGTATAACTTTATCTTTAATTTTAGAATTTAAATATAATTTCTTTGCTTCAATATCTGCATTATAAACAGGCACACCTAACAATGAAAATATTGTGGAACAAATTGATTTTCCACTTCCAATATTACCTGTTAAACCTATTTTTAGCATAGCGATTCAATTATTTAAAAATAATATTATTACACCGCCTAATGTCGTTGTTACTATTGACCCTAAGGTTAATAATAATATTGCTTTTATTCCTGTTGACACTGATTATACTGATGTTGACAAAACACCTCAATTATACAGATTTTTACATCCTCTGACTTCTAATGTTTATACGCCTACTGTCGTACTCCCTAAAATCTTCAATCAGGACCAGATTATATCCGGAAAGTTGGTTAAACATAATAGCGATAATACCAACTTTATCAAATATGATCTTTCGCGAGAAGATGGTACTAATGAAATACAGAAATCTGTCTACATCCCTAATGGCTATGTGGAAAATTACCAAAACAAAAATATCGATACCCCCACAAACAGAAATGAACTTTATGTAACTGTCGGTGTTATTGCTATTTTGTTATTAACTGTTATTGCCCTTTTTAAATTCGCTTAATATGGAAACCAATACAAAAATCACTATTGCTGCCTCTGTTGCTTTCATTCTTATTGCTGTAGTTATCTTTTTTATTGGTAGCAGCGCAGGTTACGACATTAATACTAAAAAAGTTTAATCATGTTTGATTTGAAAAAAATATCCTTCCTTGTTATTGTACCTATTTTGCTAATATTCTTAATAGCCATATATTTCATAGGCAAAAACTATGGTAAGGCTAAAGCAGGTGCAGAGGACACAGATAACTTAAATGCTGAGATAAAACCAAATCTATTATCTTATCCTGTCAGCACTTATAAAGACATGGCTGATACGCTTTTTACTGCTATGCTTGGTATTGGTACTGATTATGATACGATTAAATCTACGCTTGCTAAACTTAATAATTCATCAGACTTTTTTCAACTTCAAAAATCTTTCGGTACAAAAGCGTCAGCTACATATCTTTGGGTATATACCCCTTTTTCCGGAACCCTTATTCAATGGCTTTCTAATGAATTAAACGACGACGAGAAAAAAGAAATGTCGGACTTGCTTTTAACCAAAAATATCACTTTAACAATCTAATTATCATTATCATGACAAATATTGTGACTACTCCCAAAATAAGCCCCAAACTTGGTAAATACTTGTTTTTCTTAATCGTAATAGGTATAGTAGTTTTTATTACTTATTACACACTTTCAAACAAAAATAAGTTAAAAAAAACTAATATACCTGATCCTAAAAAGCCAGGAACAAACCCTCCTGTAATTCCAAAAACCTCAAAAGTTAAATATAATGAAGCAACTATTACGGCTCTCCCTGATGGTGAATATCCCATTGTTTTTGGCCAAAAATCAAAACTTGTTTTTCTGCTTCAATACGCCCTTAATGTCTTAAATAATGATACGCTCACACTCGATGGCAATTTTGGAAAGCAAACAACTGCTTCAGTAGTTATGCAATTCGGTCAAAATTATGTATCTAAAGAAGATGCAGACCAATTACTACAATATGTAAGCCTGAGCCCAGACATTGACCCTTTTGTACTTTTTACTTATCAAAATTTAAAATAAATGCAAACAATATTAGACGATCTCAAAACCGGCGAATTACCGGAACTCCCTATAAGTCTTGAAGTATCTACTATCATGTACTTAGCTGTTAGCATTTTTGTTGTCGGTATAGTATTAATCCTCTTTTCAAGAGCAATAAATAAATAAAATCATGACAAAAAATCAAATTTCATTAAAATCTAAAGCACCTGCAAAAAAGAAAGTTGCACCAAAACGCAAGAAGGTTGCATCTGGTGTAAAGAAAACAAAGAAAGAATCAATGTTGAAACAAGCTATCAAAGCTTCAAATCCGTTTGCAATTAAACGCAAAATTAATTTTGCAGAAGAACATCCTGAAGTAATTCTAAACCCTACTTCAATGCTTAAAAAAGATGTTAAACCTGCAAAAAAGAAAGCTGCACCAAAACGCAAGAAATTTGCACCCGGTGTAAAGAAAACCGGCCCGAAAATGAAAACAGTTAAAACCGCATCCACAAAAGCGGCCGCCGTTTCTAAATCAATGACAATTTTACAAAGAAACGTTAAAAATCTTTTATCTGAATTTAAGAAAAAAGACTCCCTCGATGTAAAAATAACTAAAGCTGCCAAATCATTACGCGCTAAAAGAAAAAAATAATTCTATTTCCCCGAAGGTGAAAAATAAATAACCGTCGGCATAGCTGGCGGAAATTAAAATCTTTAAAATGAAATTAGCACACGAAATAATTAGTGATCATGTTTTTAGAGGTCGTACCTCCGGGCACGTTAACTCTGTTACACGCCTTATTTACGGTGCTAAATTCTATAATGATGATAAAGCCTTTAATGCTTTATGCCGACTTTGTATAGGTGATATCACTATTAAAAACCTTGATGCCATTGTATCTATCAATACACGGGACAGTAAATTTAATCTGCCCCACCGTATGGCTCAGATTATTGCAGCTCATTTCAATATTCCTTATATTAATGCTCTTTCAGATAAAAATACTAAATGCAGTCTTCGCGTAGTAAATAAACGAATTCTGCTTTTTGATGATGTTATTTATACAGGTAAAACACTTGCTAAAGCAACTGTTTTACTAATGAGAGCCGGTGCCAAATCTGTTACCTGCTTTGCCATTGCCCGTTCCAAAAGTTTCGAAATTTAAAAAGAAAACCTCTTTCTCCCCCTTTTAGGGGGGACTAAGGGGGGTTAAAAGATGATACTAACAAACTACATCACCGAAAACAAAGCCCTTTTCATTAACAGAGTTAATGAAATAAGTACCATCTTAGGCATTAACCCTGATTGGTTAATGCTTGACATGTATCACGAAAGCGGACTTGACAGCACAGCTGTAAACAGCAACGGCGGGGCAACCGGCCTCATTCAATTTATGCCTGCTACTGCTGCCGGATTAGGTACTTCTACTGATGAATTATTGAATATGAGTAATGTTGAGCAGCTTGATTATGTTCTGGCTTACTTTAAACCCTACGCCGGAAGAATCAAAACAGCCTATGATATATTTTTAATTGACTTTTTCCCTGCTGCCCTGGGTAAACCTGATGATTATATTTTCCACACCTCCAATCTCTCTGCTCAAACTATTGCTAAAGCCAATAAAATATTCGACCTCGATGGTGATGGCCAGATAACAATGGCTGAGTATAAACAAAATCTTAATAATTATTTTTCTAAATATGGACTGGATCCTTCTAAAAAAAAAATCTAATGAAAAATCTTGATTACGCCTTTTTCGCATTATTGTTACTTGCTGCACTTGCCGGACTGTACAAAACCTTTAAATTTTAATTAATCACCATCCTCCCACTTCCCCCTTTAATAAAGGGGGCCAGGGGGATTAAAATAAAAACCATGGAACCAACAAATCTACGCCCTTTCTCTGATATTATGATAGCTCACGTTGAAAATGATTTAATTCATAATAATATGACTCTTGCCAAAATTGGTGAAATAACTCCAGAGACTTTCAATAATTATGAAACTCACGATTATATAAAAGTACAGTTTGCAAACGCCATCCCTGACAATTTTTACTTGGCTAAAATTCTTTTTAAAGTTTTTCAGCCCTTTACTAATGCTTCTACTGAACTTATTAGTAAAATTGACCTGGACCCAAAAAACTTTTTAAATACGCTCAACAATGTTTCTATTGAAAATCTAAATACCAATGTTAAAGACATTGATATTTTGATTAATCTTTCAGCAATAAACAGCGGTACATGGAATGCCGGAAATATTGGTGTTTATGCTTACTTTACTTCAATACCCTCTATCGTTGAAGCTACAAGACAATTAGAATTATCCGTTGTTGATGGAGACCTTGCCCCTGTTAGTGGTGTCCAGATTATAATAAACGACATAATCGCAGGTGTTACAGATGAAGCCGGAACCCTTGTTATTTTTGTCAGTACTGAGGAGCTTGATTATATTTTGTCTAAAGAGGATTACACCACTAAGACAAATTCAATCAATGCAGGAATAGAGACTTACGAACTAAACGAAACTATTGAAGCAATTGAAAACCGGTTACTTAATTTAACCGTTCATGATACTTCAGGCAATGTAATCCCAGGGGCTGAAGTTTTTATTACTGATATTTCTTTGGGTAATACAAATTTAAATGGTTTTATTTCAGGTACTGTACCTAATACGCCTTTTAGCATTGGTATTGCTAAAAACAACCTGGTATTTACCCCTGTTATCGTTGATGCCGGAACTGAAGACATCGACACTACAAAAGTTTTAATCAGAACTTTAACTGTTCATGTTAAAGACTTACAGCTAAATCCTATTGCCGGCGTCTCTGTTTACGCTGATAATGTGCTTTTAGGAGTAACAAACGCCCAGGGTAATTACCCTACTTGCCAGATTAACCCTTCTGTAACAAATATCAAACTTACTAAAGAACATTATTTTGAAGTCATTCAATCTATTGATCCATTATTCTGCTTAGACTTTAGTTATAATAATTTTACACCTTGCAGACATTTACACACCTTAGTTAAGGATATTATGGAAGCCCCAATACCAGGTGTTACAGTTAAATTATCTGGTATAATCTCAGGTTATACAAATCTTAATGGTGTTTTTGAAACTGATATGATCACCGGTTTCGCTACTTGCCAATTAATAAAAACCGGATATATTGAAGAAGATAACAATATTGAAGCAGGTACCGAAGATATTACAGCTACATCTGTTTTAAATTATACAATTGTTACCAGGAACATGAATATTACCGTTCATGATAATAATTCTATGCCTGTTCAGGGAGCCGGTATATATAACGGTTATGCTACCTTATTAGGTACTACAGATTCCAACGGACAGGCAACCGTTGCAATACCTAATGAATTATGGACCTTACATATCAAAAAAACTCATCTTTACTTTATTCCTGAAACAATTGATGCCGGAATAATTGATATTAATAAAAATGTATCAATGACCGCTGCAAGAAATATTCATATAGCTGTTGTTGATCACAATGCAATGCCTATAATGTATGTTCAAATCCTAAAGGACAATGTTGCTATTGGTGATACAGACGCAATGGGTATATATAACGATACTATTACTTTCGATGAATTTACTTTAGGCCTTCATGAAAATAGTCATGTTTTTACACCTATTTTAATTCCACAGGGCACAGATGACCTAACTTTATCAGAATCAATGTATAGTTTAAGAGCTTTAAACATTACCGTAACTGATGAATTAGAAGCTGCTGTATCTGGTGCTGATATTCTTTTTAATGATGTTATTATTGGCCAAACAGGAATTACAGGTAATTATACCGGTAACATTTCGAGCCAGGCGTTCACTCTCAAAATTCAAAAAACAGGCTTTTTATTCACTCCGGAAGAAATGCCAGCTGACATGGATCCATTGACAATCTCAAAATTATTACCTTCTGTCAGAACCCTTAACCTCTATTTTCAAAAACCTGGTGAACTTCCTGCAGTCGGTATCTCAGTTTACAATGGCCTTGTAAAAATAGGTGAATCCTTGCCTAACGGACACGCCATTGTTCAGATATCCCGATTATTAGACAGCAATTTAACATGTACTGCAAACCATTATTTTGAAGCTGATTATTTCCTGGCTGCCGGTAATAGTGACTGGGCAAATACTGTTAATGTGTCCCCTTGCCGTTCCTTAATATTAACCGTTACAGATACAGACGAAACACCTCTTATCAATGCTCACGTTAAACAACGCATTGGTGAAGTTGAAACTTCTTTAGGTTATACAGACATTACCGGTGTTCTGCCTACTGTCTCTGTTGATATTGCAGAATTTAATCTCGAGATTGAAAAAGATGGTTATGGTTACATCCCTGAAGTAATTAATGCCGGAGTTATTGACCTAACTATAACCAAGCAGATGATGACTCTTAGAACCTTAAATTTATTGGTTACTGATGATACGCTTCCTATAGCTGTACCACTTGCCAACGTTGCAATTTATATTGACGCATTACATTTAGGTGACACCGGAGTTGATGGTTACCTGCATACCGGAATACCCGAAACTGCTGTTACTGTTAGAATTGAATTAGTTAATAAATTCACTCAAAATTTAATGCTACCTGAAGGTATTATTGAACTTGACCAAACTATTGCTTTATTACCTTGTCGTTCTTTAATATTAACTGTTACAGATACAGACGATGCACCTCTTATAAATGCTGAAGTTAAAGTAGATGATTATTCTTTTGGTTATACCAATGGGTTAGGGCAATTAACAGCAAATGTTACCATAGAAGAATTTACGCTTAAAATCGAAAAAGCAGGTTACGGTTACATCCCTGAAGTAATTAATGCCGGAGTTATTGACCTAACTATAACCAAGCAGATGATGGCTCTCAGAACCTTAGACCTTTTAGTTACTGATAATTCGGAAATACCTGTACCACTTGCCGGCGCTCATATTTATATTGGCGAATTCCATTTAGGAGATACCGGCCCTGATGGTTACTTAAATACAGGTATTCCTGAAACTGAAACAACTATTACAGCCTCTTTAACAGACTATACAACCCAAGACCTGATAATAGTTGCCGGTATAATTGCAATTGACGAAACAATCGCCCTCGTGCCTGCAGGTGAATAATTATTAACTCTTTTAATTCAATACCATGAAAAAGACAACAGCCATAAAACCTAAAGTTGCAAAAAAAGCTGCTAAATACAGTCCTATACATTTATTCGTCTTCTTTGGTTTTAATTACCCCCATGACTTCATTGAAAAAGTCTGGGGTACAGGCAACATTGGTAAACACATAAAAGAAAAGTTTAATAATTGCTACCGGTACCATGGCTCTTATTCTGTCATGAATTCCTTTTATACAGAACTCTCAGCACCTAACAGAAGATTGCTTGAAGCCTACATTTTAAAAAACTATAAAGGATAAAATTATTAACGCTCTTAAATACTCAATACAATGTTACAATCTATAATTCTCCTGGTACTTACAAATATCGTTTCTATTGGTGGATGGCTCTTTTCGATAAAAGCTTCGCGAAGAAAAGCAAACGCCGAAGCAACTATTTCTGAAGCTGACGCAAATAGTAAACAGTTAGATATTGTAAAACAAGTTGTTACAATTTATCAAACTCTTAATGATGATATTCGCAACGATTACGAGAATAGATTAAAGATTTTTAAAGATGATATAGAAGACTTGAAAACACAGTTAAACGAGTTACAAACCCTTAAATGCTACAATACATCATGTGCAAACAGACAAAAATAATTTTCTTTACTATAGCTTTGCTTTTTACGTCATGCTCTCCACAGAAAAGGCTTGAAAGTCTTTTAAAGAACCATCCAGAGTTAACAGCAACAGACACACTTAAAATTATTGTGCCTGTGACTATTCCGGCTGTGAACGACAGCTTTGTTATCAATTACAGGTACAAAGACACTACAATAACTTGCTATGCTTCAGACAGCGTTAAATTCACTTATACAGTAATAAACGACAGTATTGCAAAAGTCTTAGTTCACGTGCCCCCTAAAACTATTTATGTGACCCAGAAGGTCCCCGTCGAAAAAATTATAATTCAGAAACCCGACAACTGGGGCATCTTTCTTAAAACCCTCCCTTATTTAATCCTTGGCTTAATTGTTTGTGTAATATTAGGCATCATTAATAAAAAATAAATGTTACCAGGCATAAATATTTGCAAAAAATTCAAATTTCAATCTTTTGCGTAATTATTTTATTAATTTTTACGCTGCCTTAATCTTAAAATATATATTTTTGTTAATATAACTACTTTTTGTTCATCCATTGTTCATCCAATAACAAATTAAATTTTTACTTTGTAATGCTGAAACACCTTAACAGAAAATATTGTCAGTCTTCGAAAGCCTCGAATTCAAACATTCTGAAACAAACTCTTATATAACAGACAGACTCTGATTAGTGTCTGCAAGAAGACACCAACTACTGTGCTATTCGATATAAAATAAAGCTTACATAAAGCAGAAACCTTGTCATATTATTTACAAAACAGTTATCCCTTCACAAATTTCTTAACCGTAAACGCATTATTCGTTTGAATTTTAATAAAATACATCCCTTTTTCAATGTCAGAAATATTTATAGTTGTTTGGGTTTCTTCTGATTCAAGACTTTTTATTAATTGACCCTGAAGATTAAGTATTTCAATAAGTGCTTTTTGATTGACCTCAACGGTGATATTATCGCTTGCAGGGTTTGGATAAATAAGTATTTTGCTGTCGGCATTTTCAATATCAGGGGCAGAAGTATTGAGCCCTTTTTTTAGAATAGTACCATTAAGGCCTACGGCATAACCGTTAAGCGCATCGGTAAAGTAAATAGACCTTAATGAGCTAATGGTATTTGTCGTTTCCTGTTGCCAGTTGCTTCCTACATTGGTTGTTTTCTTTATCATGCCCTGATCGCCAATAATATAGCCTGTGGCCGGGTTAGAGAAAAATACATCGTAATAACAACCACCATTGGAAGAATCTGTAGCTGTCCATTTTTGTCCTCCATTCACAGTTTTCCAGATATGATTAAAAGAACCTACTGCAAATCCCGTATTGGCATCAATAAAACAGACAGAGAAAGGCATATTAAAACCCAATGTATCCTTCAGCCAGCTGTTGCCGCCATCCGTAGTTTTAAGCACGCCATGATACGGATTCTCTGAAATAGCCGCATAGCCTATCTGAGGAGAAACAAAAGACAGCTTATAAATATTCTGATTGCTGTTAGTGCCATTAGTCCTGGGAGTCCATGTGTTGCCCCCATCGTTTGTATATATGATCAAATCATTTTCGCCTGCTGCAAACCCCGCAGTATCATTAAAAAAGTGCAAACTGTTGATATATGAAAGCGTCCCGGAATTTAAAAGCGTCCAGTTATTACCCCCGTTAACAGACTTTACTATTGTGCCCCCAAACCCTGCGGCATAACCAACGCCGGGAGAAGGAAAGCAAACCGTTACCAGATGATTTGAAGTAGGAGAGGAGGCGTTTTGCCATAGCTGACCTCCATTTATGGTTCTGAGTATTATTCCGTTCAAACCTACAGCTACCCCATGATTGGCATCAGTAAAATAAACACCAAACAAATCGTTGGTTGTGCCGCTGTTTTGTTCCACCCATTGCGCCTTTGCCACATTACCGGTTATGTTGATAAGATAAAAAAAGAAAAGGGGAATAATTATTTTTGTTTTCATAGTTAATGGTTTATTAGCTAAAAGGTATTTCAATTTTGCCAACAGAAGATTGTGTAAAGAAAGTTATTCTTTAACGAATATTTTAACAAAAGTTTCTTTTTCTGTTTTGATTTTAAGCAGATACATCCCTCCTCGTAATGAAGAAACATCAACACTTATTTTATCTTCTGCTGAATTAACAGCTTTCATCGATTGTCCCTTTAAATTTAGAATTTCAATGGCTGCTTTTTTTACATTTTCGATTGAAAGTGTATTCCTTACAGGATTAGGAGAAATTTGTATATAGTCTTTTTCCCTCTGTGTTTCAGTAATACTTGTTGTTTCACCCCCATTTAATGTCTTCAATATAATACCGTCATTACCCACGATGTACCCCACATCAGGTTTTACAAAATAAATGGCGTTGAGACTGCTTGAAGCTATAGGGTTCTGAACCACCCAGTTGGTACAGCCATCGTAAGTCTTTGCGATGACACCGTTCCAGAAAAGGGCGTACCCGGTGTCAGGATTTGCAAAATAGATATCCTCTACATCGTATGAATTCAGCATGTTTTTTAAAGTCCATGTAGCTCCGGCGTCTGTAGTTTTTAAAATCAATGCACTGCCTCCTGCAAAACCGGTATCAGCATCAGTAAAATAAAGTGATAATAGTGAAAAAGTTATTCCAGTGTTAAGAGCCGTCCAGTTTGTTCCCCCGTTGGTTGTCTTTAAAATTATGCCGCCGTCACCCGCAATATAACCGGTATCTGCATTGGTGAAATATACAGAGGATAAGAAATTAAGTGTGCCGGAATTTTGTGATGTCCAGTTTAATCCGCCATCAGTTGTGTTTAAAATGGTTCCCCCGTTACCAACAGCATAACCGATGTTCATGTCTGTAAAGAAAACCGATAATAACGAATAGTTAGCCCCGGAAGGTTGTGATGCCCAGGTGGCGCCACCATCGAAAGTTTTTAAAATAACACCATGAAACCCATTAGAATCAGTGCCAACGATATAACCGGTACCGGTAGTTGCAAAAAAAACGTCCATTAAAATATCTGTAGTTCCTGAAGTCTTAGGTGTCCATGTAGTTCCTCCATTCGTGGTTTTAAGTATTAATCCACCTGCGCCAACCACATAACCGGTGCTGGTATCTGTAAAACACACTGAACGCAAATCGTAAGTTGTACCTGAGTTTAAAGGTGTCCATTGGGCTTTAGAAATACTTACGATACTTATTAAAAGAAAAAAAAGTAAAAAAAATGTAGAAATCAAATCATCATAAAATTCAAATTCGCCCTTACTTGAAAAATTACAATACTGACAATTATATGTCCATTTTTTTAATTCTCTACCTCTACCAAAAAAACTCCATCCCCATTCTAAAGACAATTCTGAATATTTGTTACATTTTGGACAAAGAAGTTTCATGCTTTCCTTTCATATTGAAATTTCCAACAACTCATCCCACCTCGTCGTAAAACGTTTTGATTTGTGCGTCTGATTCATATACCATGGCTGAATTATACCTTCAGCAGCCATGAAAATCCCCCCATGATTAGCTAAACGACGATTATAGGCATCCACTGTACGCATAAGCCTCTGGCGTCGGCTGTTGTGGTAGGCTTCCTCAAACAAATCACCTTGTTCCACAGCTTCAGGCTGAAGGTTCATTAAGAATACTCCCGCCTTCTTATAACTAAACTCAGGTCTATAAATCCCCTCAAGAAGTCTGTGTCCTGCTTCAATAAGCTTTCCTGTGTAGGCCGTTGGCGGACTTAAAAGAACACCCGCTGAATTGGAATAATAGTTCTGACCTTTAAATGGATTAGAATTGACAAACACCTGTAGGTATCCGCAGACCGAGGCTTGGTCTCTTAATTTTTCAGCTGCTTTTGACACATAGGCGGCAATAGCTTCTTTTAACTCATCAAGCGTTTGGACTTCACGTCCAAAACTACGGGTAGTGGCAATAGACTTTTTATCAGGAACCATTTCCTCAATAGGCAGGCATGAAATCCCTCGCAATTCCCAGACGGTTTTAAGCGAAACTATGGATAGGTGTTTTTTAATCCACTCATCGTCGGCAACTTTAAGCCCATAGGCATTATCAATACCATGACGTTTTAAATCTTTAGTTTTTTCATGGCCAATACCCCAGACGTCTCCCACATCAATAGTTTTAAGCCAGTGATTAATATCCTCTTCTTCGGTCAGGCAAAACACCCCGCCGGTACTGGCTTGCTTTTTAGCAATACGATTAGCTATCTTGGCCAAGGTCTTGGTTGGAGCAACGCCAATCGACACGGGAAGACCTGTATTTAAATAAACCTTAACTCTAATACTGCGGACATAATCAAATAAACCTTCTTGTTTGAAACCATCAAGGGATAAAAACGCCTCATCAATAGAATAAACTTCCATCTGGGGAGTACATTGGGCCAAGGTGTTCATCACCCGTCGGCTCATATCGCCGTAAAGCACAAAGTTGGAAGAATACACATGCACATGATGACGTCTGATTAAATCCTGGCATTTAAAAATGGGCGCGCCCATTTCAATGCCAAGGGCCTTGGCTTCATTAGAACGGGCAATCACACAGCCGTCGTTATTAGAAAGCACCACCACGGGTTTGTTCTTTAAAGCAGGGTTAAACACCCGCTCACAGGAGGCGAAGAAATTGTTACAGTCGACGAGGGCGAAAATTTTATTTTCCATATTTTAAAATGAATGAATCACGTGAAGTACCACACCCCAAATTTCGAAATCCGCAGACTCAGAGATTTCTAAAGGTTGATAATCAGGATTTTCAGCGACTAGAAATAATTTGGCTCCCCGTTTTTGAACCCGTTTGACCGTAAAGTCCCCATTGACCACTGCCACGACGATTTTGTTATTCTTAGGCTCCGCGCTGCGGTCCACAATCAAAATGTCCCCCGAGTGGATCCCCGCATTGATCATCGAATCGCCTTTGACTTTAACAAAAAAAGTCGATGTAGGATGCTTAATCAAGAATTCGTTTAAATCGAGCTTCTTATCAAGATAATCATCCGCTGGTGATGGGAAACCAGCCTTGATACGCGATAAGTATAACGGCAAAGCTTGCTTGGCAGCAATATCGACTTTAAAGATTTCAACGATCTTAGGCATAAATTTCCTAACCTGGGCCCAGCTTGATCATGAGGATGTTTTCTTCCAACATCTCTAATAATTTCATAGTTTCGACAAAATCTCGTTGCGCACGGTTAGCAAAATCTTTCGGAACAGATTTACCTGCTGCTGTCACTTCTAATAGTAGACTAATCGTTTGAAGTTTGTTACGAATATCTGCAATTATTTCTTTGTTCATACAGTCCTTTAAAATTTTCTTAGGTTGATAAAATAATGCTTCCTGTAAATAATTTTGAGACTATTAAAACAGATTTCTTAAACTTTTTGCATCTTCTTCTAACTATATCTTGAATCCTTCTCCTAAGCCGTTTTCCTTTGAATGATATAGTCTTGAACCCTCCAACTGGCAATTTCCCTTGAGTGCTGTACTCTTGAATCTTCCCAAGGCCCGCTTCCCTGAGTGCTGTACTCTTGAATCTTCCCAAGACCCGCTTCCCTTGAGTGCTGTAGTCTTGAACCCTCCAATTGGCAATTTCCCTTGAGTGCTGTAGCCTTGAACCCTCCAACAGGCAATTTCCCTTGAGTGCTGTACTCTTGAATCTTCCCAAGGCCTGCTTCCCCTGAGTGCTGTACTCTTGAATCTTCCTAACGCCCGCTTCCCTTGAGTGCTGTACTCTTGAATCTTCCCAAGGCCCGCTTCCCTTGAGTGCTGTAGCCTTGAACCCTCCAACAGGCAATTTCCCTTGAGTGCTGTAGCCTTGAACCCTCCAATTGGCAATTTCCCTTGAGTGCTGTAGTCTTGAAGTCTCCAACTGGCAATTTCCCTTGAGTGCTGTAGCCTTGAACCCTCCAACTAGCAATTTCCCTTGAGTGCTGTAGCCTTCAATTATCCTTCTACCAGCTTTTAACTGAGAACTGTAGCCTTGAATCAATCTTCTCAGTTTTGCGCACTGACAGCTAAGGATTAATTATACTGCCAAAGAGCGTTGCGTTAACATTGTCATTGTAAAAAGCCAAGTTAACTGGGAAGCTATAGACTTATTCAGAACTAAAAAACTACACAACTAATGAGAACTCAAAAATGATGCCACAAAAACCGAGAAATTAAATAAACAATACATAAAATAATCATTGTTAATTGAAACATATAATAATGTGTAAACGACACGTCTTTAATTTGCTTAAATCTTAAATAGCCATATAGTGAGTTAACAAACATCGCTACTAAGATCCAAAAAGTTGTAGCCATACCAAACCAATACCCCATGTCATATTTTCCTCTTAACTTCAAAAAAAGATAAAATAAAACGTAAGGTATAAATATTGATCCCGTAATCACGAAATTTACAAAGAAATAATAACTGATTTTGTTCATTTTATTTTTATTAGGTAAAATTTGACAAGCTTTAATTAAAACCATAACAACTATAAGCCCAAAAAATATAATAATTGCATCGCTTTTAATCATGACTTTTTCTTCATGTTCTTTTTTCGGTTTTCTTCCCCCATTTATCCACTTCGCAATTTCTCTCGATTTATTTATTTCGTTGATATTTTCTGATAAGAAGTAATACAAGAAGTGTAAAAATTAAAATTAAAAAAATAACAGCGACTGGCGTTCCTATACTCCCCAAGGAATCAAAGCACCTGTTAACAGGTTTTTTGATTAATTTTGCTATAATAGGCTGTATCAATCCAACGCTAAGAGCTACAATAGCAATCATAAAAATGTGATTCCTGGTTTTTGGTTTTATTTCTTTCCGTTCCCATAGACTCAAGTGTGCCCCGTGTTGAAACAATTGATTTAAACGATAATTCCAAACAGGCACTTCAATCCGCAAATCTTCCGCTTGAAGCCTTTGATTCAAGCGGAAGATTTGCGGATTGAAGTGCCTGTTTGGAATTATCGTTTTAATCAATTGTTTCAATCTCGATTTGAC
>Ga0118677_10007641_pt1 | contig 17758 bp, 10 predicted proteins | sample AliMusrvi5mmetaG_FD_86154 | JGI IMG/M metagenome (GOLD analysis project Ga0118677, IMG submission 86154) | reverse complement strand
ACCTGTAGGCCTCTCCAAACCACGAGCTGCGCCGAGCGCTTGAGCCGAGCCCAGCCCTATCAGGTTCAGGGGCAGAATTACTGCGTGCCGAATTTCTGACGGACTTGCCCCACCGCCGAGAGCGTGGGTGGGCGGCAGCGGCCGAGCGGCGGGGCAATGCGCGAGAAGTAGGGCGATTCCGGGGCAAACCGGGTCGGAGGGCCGGTGCCGGGCACAAGCCCGCCTTCAAACCGGCCTGGAAAACAACGGTTCTCAATCGGTTAGAGGGGACATGTGCCATCTTGACGGGACAGGTGGGGAAAGCCGTTCTGCCGCAATGAGGCGCAAAAGGCGCACAAGCAAGGAATCAACTGTGGAGAATATAGCAGCAACATGTGGCCCGAACCATGGGACCTGAGACCTTTGTGATGCGGCTGCCAGATAACTAAAATCAGGCCGCCCTCGATACACGCGCTCACCGCGCCAGGGACGCGTGCGAACCTCGCCGGACACTCGCCGTAGCACCTCTGATCGGCGATCAGAGGTGCTACGGCGAGTGTCCGGCGAGTGTCCGGCGAGGCTCGTGGGAGAGCCGAGTGCGGTTGACTTTTCGCTTGGCGGATGTGGGGGATACCAGGATGATTGCCTGCCGACGGATTTCCTTCTTATGCGGCCAGTCAATTGCCTTTCGCACCAGTGGCTTGTAGTGCTCGCGGCTGTCTGCGCTTTGGTCCAGTGGCTGGCGCCGCCCGCAGCGGCTTCCGAGTTGGTTGATCTCCAGCCGCTCACCGAACGCATCCTCATGCTGCACTTCAATGATGGCCACGTGCAGCACCACCAGCGCGGGGAACCGCGTGGCGCCGAAAAGGTGTTCATTGATCCGCTTGATGTCGTCGCTGCCTTGCGTCCCGACACTTACACCATCACCAGCACTGACGATCCGGCTTATCGCGTGAGGCAGGTCCCGAAGTCCATCGGGCGCAAGAGCAAAGGCACGGACTTCGCCTGGTTTGCGGACAAGTGGGAAAACTGGCGGGCGGTCAACTCGCGTCCTGATCACACTAAAGAGCACTGGCTTTACTTCGAACTCCCCACCCCGATGCAGCCCGGACGGACCTACACGGTGAGCTTAGGCGGTCTCGCAAAGAACGGCACGAACTGGAGGTTGGGGTTCGACATCGCCCGCGCCCGCTCGGAGGCAGTCCATGTGAACACACTCGGCTATGTCCCTGCTGCCCCAGAGAAATACGCTTACCTTTATCACTGGATGGGCGTCCGCAGCTCACTGGATCTTAAGGCTTACGAAGGCCGCGCCTTTCACCTCGTGGACACAAACAGCGGGAGCCGCGTGTTCAGCGGCCAATTGCGCTTCCGGCTGGGCAAGGAAAACCCGGAAACGGCTAATAAGTCCGACTCGCCGCCCTTCGGTAATTTCCTGGGCGCCGACGTTTGGGAATGCGATTTCTCGAAGTTCGAGCGTCCGGGCACTTACGTCCTAGCGGTCGAGGGAGTGGGATGCTCCTGGCCGTTCCGGATTGATCCCGATGTTTATCGTCCGGCGTTCGTGACCGTGGCGAGAGCCCTTTACCTCAACCGCTCCGGCATTGCGCTCAAGCAGCCTTTCACGGAATTCGAGCGCCCCGCTCCCCATCATCCCAAACTCACGCCAGGCTTTGCCGGCAGACTCCGCTATACACGCGTACGCTGGCAGGAATGGGGCAGCGAAGGGGGAGATGCGAAGCAGCTTATGGCCGACTCCCCGGGCGCGCTGGAGGATACCTGGGGTTGGTACCAGGATGCGGGTGACTGGGACAGCTACTACACCCACCTGCGCGTGGCGCAAGAGCTCCTTCTCGTTTATGAAATGGGCCCGCGCAAATTCCGCGACGGCGAGCTTAACCTTCCAGAGAGTGGCAATGGCGTCCCGGACATTCTCGATGAGGTCGCCTGGCTACCACGCTTCTGCCAGCGCCTTCGTGCGGAGCTTCGGTCCAAGGGCTGGGGCACGGGCGGTGTGGGCTTGCGCGTCGCCGGGGACGCCTTCGGGGGCGATGAAGGCACCACTGCTGACGGCAAGAAGGTGGGCCGTGGTTCATGGGAAGACACCGACCGCACGTGGATGGTTTCCGGCGAAGATCCCTGGTCCACCTACCGTTATGCCGGATGTGCCGCCCATTTGGCTTACGCGTATGAACTCGCCGGGGTGAAACGCGATCCCGCCGGAATTGACTGGGCCAAGGAAGCCCAGGAGGCTTACGACTGGGCGAAAGCGAACACGCGCCAGACCGATGAGGCAGCCCTGGAAGGCAGTCTCCGCCATCCTCGCGCCTACGCCGCCGCCTGCCTCTTTCGGCTGACAGGAGAGCCGGACTACGAGACGCAACTAGCGGCGGATACCCAGTGGATCAAGCCGAACACCCTCCTGCAGGATGAACCCGCTTACGGGCCTTTTGTGTATGTCCTGGGCGGCGGGAAAGCGCCACGGCGCACTGAATTAGCTGAACGCTTGAGGTCGGCGACACTCCACACGGCCGACGAGACCGTGCTCGCGTCTGCGGCCAAACGGGCGCTTCGCTGGGGTGGCAATATTTACATGCCGATGCTGTGTGGACAGCAGACCACGCCGGTTGTCCTGGTCGGCGCCGTGGCCTGCACTCTGACACGCTCTGCCGAACCGGAACGTTCACGGCGCTATCTGGGCGCGCTATATACCACGTGCGATTACTTCCTCGGCTGCAATTCGCTCAACCAAACCTGGGTGACCGGACTCGGACCGCGGTGCCCCACGCAGATCTTTCACATGGATGCCTGGTATAACGGCAAAGGCCGTTTTCACCCGGGCCTGATTCCTTATAGTCCATGGCGCAAAGAGAAAGACCTGGGCCTTGGGCCATGGGATGCAGCCTGGCCGCACTCGACGCTCTATCCTGGCATAGACGCCTGGCCTGGCAATGAACGCTGGTTCAGCAACCGCTGCTCCCCGATGGCAAGCGAGTTCACGATTCACCAGAATATCGGGCCTGCGGCGGCGATCTTCGGTTTCCTCTGCCAGGACGATCCGCGATGAAAGGGGAGCCAGAGCTGGCGGACCTGCCCCAAGTGACTTCAGCTTTACAATTCCCAACCCTTGCGGTAAGTGCGGTGAATGAAACGCTCCGCTTCAGGAGCGTTGGTGGCTTTCAGCAGCTTTGGATCCCACCGAAGCTTCTTGCCGACGCGGTAGGCGACATTGCCCAGGTGGTTGGCTTCGGTTAGCCAGCCGGAATACTCGAAGTTGGCGCTGGTCGGCTGGCCGGTCTTGCAGGCTTGGAGCCATTCCTGGTGATGACCAGGCGACCGCGGGATTGTGGGCGCTGGTCGCTGGAACCCCTCGAATTGCTTTTCTGGCAGGAGGATGTGTTTGGAGTAGTCAGCCAGGAGCATGCCTTTGCTGCCGATGAAGAGGCAGCCGCTGTCCCACTTGGGGATGCCGCCACTTGTCCAGAGCTCGGGTCTGCTTTCACCTTGATGCCAGGTGAGCTCGACCGGCGGGAGGTCGCCACGTGCGCCGTATTCGTAGGTGGCGCTCATCGAAGCCGGCGCGATTTCGGGATGCGGCGGCGGGCCTTTCGCTTCCACCGTGAGAGGCGCCTGAAGCTTAAGGGCCCAGAAGGGAAGGTCGTTCCAATGGCTGCCGAGGTCGCTCATGGTGCCGTTGCCGAAGTCCCACCAGCGATACCATTTGGGGCCCGGGAAATATACGGAATGGAACGGGCGCGCTGGCGCGGGGCCAAGCCAGAGGTCCCAATCCAATCCCTCAGGCACCGGCTGCGACTCCGTGGGCCGCTCGACCACCCAGACGATATCCTGGTGGCGCTTGGCGTCGGCTTCGCTCTGCCAACCCCAGGCGCGCGAGACCCACACGTGCGCCTCATGGACGGGGCCGATGATGCCGCTCTGCACCAACTCCACCACCTGGCGGTAATTCTCCGTGGCATGGATTTGGATGCCCATCTGCGTGGCCACTTTGGCCTTGGCCGCCGCCTCGCGGATGCGCCGCGCCTCCCAGATGTTGTGCGTGAGTGGCTTCTCGCAATACACATGCTTGCCATGTTGGAGGGCGAGCATGGTGGCAAAAGCATGCGTGTGCTCGCACGTGCTGACTACCACTCCGTCGAATTCCCCGGCGTGCTCGAACACCTTTCGGAAGTCCGTGTGCTTGCGGGCCGACGGATACTTGGCAGCCGCCGCCGCCAGGCTCTTTCCGTTCACATCGCAAAGGGCGACAATGTTCTCCGAGGACACAGATTCCAGGTTCCCGCCTCCACGTCCGCCCGCCGCAATGATTGCCAGGTTGAGCTTTTGGTTCAGGTTCTGACCGCGCAGGAACGCGGGGGCAACTCCTATTGCTCCCGCGGTAAAGAGCAACGTGCGGGTGAATTGTCGGCGGGTAAGTTGGCTGTTTTTCATTTTCGTAGGTTGAAGCTCGGCCCCTCGGCGTACTGCGTTATTTGCCCTCGATAATCAAATCGAATCTGCGGTTGAACTCGGCGAGTTCCAGACCACCATCCTCAATCGAGGCCCAACCGTCGTAGTCCACGTCGCTGAGCGCCTGGCGCACGGCGGGCCAGTCAATGCTGCCATCGCGCGGGTGCACGAAGTCGCCGCCGTGGCCGTCGGGTTTCAGTTTGAAATCCTTGATGTGCAACTTCGCAATCAGCGGCCCCAGCGCCTTGATCCAGTCCTGCGGCGGCGCGTATTTGACGTGGTTGCCGATGTCGAAATAGGATTTGACCCACGGGTTGGCGAACGAAGCGACGAACTGTTTATAGAGCGCGGGCTTTACCCAAAGGTTGTTCCAGACATTCTCCAGGGCGATGACTACCTGCAACTGCTCCGCCAGCGGAATGAGTTTCTCGACCGCCGCACGGGACGTATCGGTGGCTCGGTTTTGCGCGCTGATGTAGGCCGTATACTTCGAGTTGTCGCCCGCCGCGACACGCGTGACATGGCCTGTCTTCTCGTCAAAGGCGATGTCAAAGTTCCAGGGCTCAGGCATCGGCATGCCACCGACGCGGCAAGGCACGACAAGGATCGCGCTGGCGCCGTAGGCTTTGGCGGCGCGCAACGCCAGCCGCACGCTCTCGAGGGACGCCTCCACCTTTTGCGGGTCCTCGCTGTTGAACTCCATCCAGCCTCTCAGCACGGAATGCACTTTCATGCCAAGCTTCTCCGCCACCGCGCGCCCGGTGGCGGCTTCCGCCTCGGGACAGATGTGGGTCGTCTCGACCCCGTCGAAGCCCGCGGTCTTCAGCGGCTCCAAAGCTTTTTCGGTGACCTCATTGACAATCATGGCCTTGCGGATCTTCCCGCGGAAGGTGGCTGCCCGAGTTGGCAGACCGGACAGCATCGTGAGGACGCTGGCGGCGGTGGCAGTGGTGATGAATTGGCGACGATTCAGTGGTGCATGCATGAGGCAATAGTGCGACGTGGTGATTTGGGTTTCAAGAGAATTGCTAAGAACGTAAGAGCCCTGTGATGCAAACACGCTGACGTAGCGCAGATTTCCAATCTGCAGTATCGCCGATTTCTAATCGCCAGGGCGTTAGACTCTGGTTGGCGCGCCGAATCTGCCACTGCTCTGCAGAATGGAATTCTGCGATACGGCAGATTGGAAATCTGCGCTACGTCACCGGATTCCCGTCGCTGGGCACCTAGCCACTCCCAAGCGTATCGCGGTTACCGCGTTCTTCTTCTCGGTGCCAACATGGTCACGGGCGAATCAGGCGAGTTCACAAAATGAATTGGTGGGATTCGCCAGACGCCCCTCACCCCGTCCCTCTCCCCATCCGATGGGGCGAGGGTGGCCAAAGGCTGGGCGATGGGGTTGCTGGACGATACGCTGATTACTGTCGGCAATCGGTATCAGTCACTGCGCTCGCGGCTTGGTGGCGAAAGGCGCGAGCTTTCCAGCATGCACCTCCTGGAGCCGGTGGTGCGTTGTGCGCATGGCTTCAATCAGCTCCGCATAGGGTCGGTCGGTGACGTCCACCACGCCGATGTTGTAGTTCTCACCGTCCATGCGGCCGGTGCAGGGCTGATCCACCCACTGGAACCAGCTTGAACCTATGAACGCCGGAAACGCGGCAGCTTGTTCGACGTAGTAACGGTACGCCACCCCGCGTTCGGCTTGGTCGCGCACCTGCACCAGGCCTGCCGCGAGGCCCCGGCCCGGAACCCCAAAGTGGAACTCACCCACGAGCATGGGCCGCCCAGTGACTCGGTAAATCTCTTCCACCGTCTTCACGCTGACTTCGGTGGCATATACGTTCAGGCTATAGACATCGAAGATTCTGGACGCCCGCAACATCTCTGGCGGTGGCAGCGAACCGCCAAACCGGAGACCGAGGATCAGATGGTTTGGGTCATGGCGACGGATGCTGGCAATGATCACTTCGAGGTATTTCTCAAAGGCGCGGTAGATGAACTGCTTCCGCTGCTCCGGGGTGTCGTTGGTACCAAGAAAGCCTTTGGCTTCTCGCTGCATGGCGCTGGGCGGCCCCTCCAAGATAAGGTCCACGACGAGCGATTCACGGCCTGGCCAGGGCGGTTCGTTGGCGATGAAGTAGCCGAGCAGCCAGGGATCATCCTTGCGAGGCGCGCATTGTCTCTGCGCGTCCTGGTCCACTGTCTTGGGGAATTCCTCGGAATAGACGTCGGGCAAGCCCATGTATCCGGTTCTCATGCCCCAGCCGCCCAGGTTGACCTGGTACGCCATTCGGTGCGTGTCCCAAAGACGAGGATCGCTCCAGTTGCCGATGGTGTTCAGGCCCCACGCATCGAGGCGCCGCAGGGCCAAGTCCATCCAGTTCGTGCGGGCCTCAGATCCATGCCGGCGCGCCAGGTTCCAGGCGTAGAAACTGGGCGTCGAACGGGAGTCGCCGCTCGAAGCCGCTGGCGGCAGCGCGGCGAAGTAGTCCTCTCGACCTTGCAAGCGGGCATCCCCGCCGCGGCCACCTACCCCGGTGGAGGACGTGGAGAAGAAATGGTGGCCGTCGGGATCAATAAACCACCAGCGTCCGTCGGCCTGCTCGACCCGGAAGAAGCCGCTAGCTTTCGCTTTTGTGTTGAGATATCCGCCATACCTGCAAAAGCCAAAATCACCCGGACGCAGGCTCGCATCCTCGGCCGCCCACTCCTGTTTGAGTTGTGCGAGGCTCTTCACTTTGCCCAGCCAGTCGGCCGGGATCCATTGACCGAACTCGTCCACCACTGGTTTTTGGTCGAGGATGCCGGACCCCGGGTCTTCCTTTGCCAGGCTGACCGAGCGGATCTCCAGTGTCGGTTTGCCGAGCGGTGTCTGCATGCTCACGCCGATGGCGGTCACCGCGTTGAGCGGCCCGTAAGTGCCGCCGGTCCCGATCCAGAATGAATTGCGCGCAACCTTGCCGACCGAAGCGAGATCGAATCCGGCGCGGTTCGGCTGCCGGTAGTATTGCAACGGCACGGCGGCGCGGATCCACACGTTGGGCAGCGGGTGCACTTGCCGGCGTTGCGTGAGGTTCGTGCTATAGAGGCTGAGGGAAAACCGTTGGGGCGACGAGGCCTTGATCTCCAACACCAGGTAATTGTAGCCAGTCCAATCAGCAGGTAAATCCGGAGCGAGCTCTTTGAGTGCCCATTTGTGCTCGGACTCGGCGCCCTCGAAGCTCACACGCTGAGCTTCGGAGCCGGCGGTCTGCCGCGCGGCGGAAAACATACCCAGTGCTGCCAGCAACGATGTGATCAAAGGACGGGATCGCGAATTCATAGTCAGTAATGAGTGATGAGGCGGATAGTCTTCATGCTTTGATCGCTTATCAATGAATCAGCGCAGGTAGTGCATATTTCTCACAACCGCGTTCGGTACTTGCCAGCCTTGATTGGGCCACCGAATCAGGGAAAAGACCAGCAGAATTGGAAGCGCGGGCCCGGTGCGTGCGCATATACGGTTTTTCAGGAGCGCAGATATTAGTATCCGCTGGAGATTGAGCTGCCCGTGGCGGCCGACGAGAATGTCCGCGCTCCGACTTGAGAAGGTCATTGGTGCAGGCAGAATCGTAGAGGGGCCCGTGAATGACGAACGGCTGGGGTTCCCTTTGGCAGAGGGGCGACTAGCCACCTCCAAGCGCCCTGCAAGCCTACTGCTTGGGAGGGGATCCGGCACTGATACGGTATCTTAGGCTAAGATACCGTATCAGTGCCGGATCAATACCGGATCAACACGCTTGCGGGTCCAGTGTGAGGCGCAAGCCGAACTCTGAGGGATCGGGTGCGTTGCGATTGCCCGGCCAGCGGGATTCTCAGCCTGGCAGCGAGTCGAAAGGGGCGGTCAACGGGGTTAGGGACTTCCGGGAGGCACGTCCGCCGGGAATTTCCCCCTGGCCGGCGCTTGAGTTTGCAGAGGCGCCAGCCAGGGAGAATCGGCTAGTCCGGCTCCTATTGGCGAGCGCGGAAGAACTGTTGTCCGCCTGACGGCGAGAATGTGTAGGTGGGCGCCGCCGCGCCGGTGACATCTGACCACGGTCCGGTAATCGCCGTGGCCTGCTGCAAGGTTCCGGTTGTCCATTGGACCTGGAGTTGGTTGCCCGAGCGGGAGACTTGCAGAAGGGGCAGTGGGCCGCCCGTGTAACCAAAGACACGGGGCGCGGCGGCCAGATAAGCTCCGGAACTCAGGTAAAAGTCATCGAACATAGCGCTGACGGATGCGTCGTTGCCGGCGGCAACCAGCTTGTCCAAGTTGGGTTGCCTCCCGGGGGCGGGCTGATGGTGACTTGGGCCGCGTCTTTACTCACGTCCCACCGCAGAACGGTCGAGCCGCCTTGCTCCACCGCCGGGAGGTCCGAGACAAAGGAGTTGATGGCCAGCCGTTGGAGCCGCGAAGGCGGGTTGGTGATCGAAGTTACTTGCGTATAGTAGTGACCACCGCCAGGGGTGGGGGTGGCTGGGCCGGTAGTGCCGCCGTTGTTCCAGATCTAGCTGTCCAGGGCGCTGCCGCTGCCCCCGTGCGGTGTGTCCAAGTGGAACAGTGTGTCCACCCCAAAGCAGAGATTTTTAAGGGACAGATAATTTGACGAATCGGTGCTCCCCCAGATTGGCCCGATTTTTATGCTTTGGTCAGCACGTCAAATAGAATGTGACGATTCACATTTCGTGGCAACGGATGCCCCACCTAGCATAATGCCATAATATAAGGCTAAGCGAACTTTATTTGATTTCATCGTCCGGCGTCACGCCTCACTACACCGCCATATTCTATTGGACATCATGCGCTTGCCCCCAGTACCCTCCTCCTATGCATATTGCTCTCTCCAGAACACAACTCCGCTTCACTGGACCGGGCGGCTCCCTCCTGGTCTCCAAGGATGACGAGGTTTGTCGTCGCCTCGCCATGCTTATCGAAGGCGAGTGCGAGGGGCTCGGCCCTTCCAAGGCCGCTCACAAATACGATTTCACCCGCCAACGCTATTACCAAATCCTCGCCGCCTTTTATGAGCAAGGCGCCGAGGGTCTGCTGCTGCAAAACCCGGGACCCAAAACCGATTACCGCCGCACCGACCAGGTTGTCCGGTTGGTCATCCGCTGTCGCTTCCTGGATCCGGATTCTTCCCCCGAAGTTATCGCTCAAAAAATCCGCCAACAGAGCCACGCGATCAGCCAACGCAGCGTCGAACGGATCATCGCCGATTACGGCCTGCAAAAAAAAACTCTACACCCTTAATCCCGCCAACCCGCCCCAGTTCGTCCAGACCCAACGAACCCGCAAAAAACAACGTTCGCTCCCAGCCGATCCCAAGAGCCTGGAGCGACAGGTCCGCCAGTTGCTGGCGGATAAGATTTCGGGCAATCAAATCGGTATCTGGCTCCTGCTACCCGAACATTTGCGGCTGGGCACTTGGGACCTCCTGCGCTCCTGGTCGGGCCTGCCCTCCGAACGCGTCGAGCCGCGTTTGGCTCTGCACCTGGTCAATGAAGCCGCCATGTGTCTGTGCTCCTACCGCCAGCGGCGCACGCTTTCCCAAAAAGGTTTTGAACTGGCCAACGGCCTGCCCTTCGTTCCCACCGACCTGGCCATCCACGACCTCTTGGCTAGTCACACCGTCCAACAAGCCCAACAACTGCAAATCGCGCTGGGTAAATTGCGCCGCGCGGGAGGACATTTTGCCGGCACGCTCCTGGCGCTGGACCCTCACCGCATGCCCAGCTACAGCAAGCGCCAGATGCGCCGACACCGTTTCAGCTCCGAAGAGAAACCCGCCAAAATGGCCCAGACCTTCTTCCTGCTCGATTGTCACACCGGCCAGCCCGTCTGCTTTAGCCTCAGTTCCTCGGCCCAATCCGTTGTCCAAGCCAGCCCCGAGCTCCTGCACGTGGCCGCCGAAATCTTGGGGGCGGCTCCGGCGGCGGCCCACAAGCCCTTGATCCTCGCCGACAAGGAACACTATTGCCAGGAACTCTTCTCCACCGTGCGCACCGAGAAGGTCTTCGATTTGCTCTGCGCTCAGCCAGCTTACTCCAATTCGCTCCACCGCTGGAGCCACATGGCCGCCGCGGATTTTACCGAGCACTGGCCCGGCTACGCGACGGCCAGGGAGTCTTACCATTTCCAGGCCGAGCCCCAGGCCCTTTACCACGAGTACGTTCAGCGCAGCGGCGTACGTCCAAAAGATTACCAATACCAGGGCTTTTTGAGCACAGCTGAGCTCGCCCAAGTCCCCGCTTTGACCCAGGACTATCCCCAACGCTGGCATGTCGAGGAGTTCTTCAAATTCAATCAGGCTCTGGGTTGGCACCGCGCCGGAACGCTCAACCTGAATATTCGCTATGGTCATCTAACCACGGTGTTGGTAGCCCAAGCGGCCATTCACCAGTTGCGCCAACGCTTGGGTGCGCCCTTTGTACAATGGGATGCCACTCATCTGGCCCGCAATCTCTTTGAGGGCCTGGAAGGAGACGTTCGGGTCGAACAGCAAACGATTGTGGTAACGCTCTACAACCCGCCCAACGCCGCTCTGCTCCAACACCATTATGAGCATCTGCCCGAAAAGCTGGCACAAGAGGGGGTCAGTCCCGAAATCCCCTGGCTCTATAATTTCAAAATCGATTTCCGCTTTAAATGAGCGGCAAGCTCGGAGCCGGCGAAAAACGTCAAATTATCTGTCCTTCAAAAATCTCTGCCAAAGGGGCTGGTGAAAAAGGCCGTCTACTGCAACCCAGCATTGAACGAAAAGGCCTGCCCGTATTTACCGGGCACCAACGCACTCTTGTCGGTGATGTTGTTTAGAGGTCTGGTTGTAGTGGGGAAGGCTCCAGCAGCATGCCCCGCTTGCTTTGAGATGGTTTTACTGGTGGAATTGTGGCTCGAAACTCAGACCAGCCGCCAATCATTATGAAGCACTTGAGCCGATCCTGTTCCCGTCGTGAATTCCTCACTGTGGCCGGCGCCACCGGCCTTGGTATCGGTTTAGTCCCCGGGGCCGCTACAGCCCAGGCGGGATCGTCGTCACCCCGCGCCAAGCGCGGCCAGGAACGGGTGTTCGGGTTGAAATTCCCGCCCATGGCCAAAGTCCGCATCGGGTTCATTGGCGTGGGCAACCGTGGCTCCAGCCTGCTGGGTAACTTATTGGACATTGACGGGGTCGAGATCAGAGCGGTCTGTGACGTCATGGCGGACCGGGTGAAGAGTGCCCAGCGGCAAGTCGCGGCCAAGGGAAAACCTGAACCGGCAGGCTATGACCAGGGCGAGACGGCCTTCGAGGAATTGTGTCGGCGCGATGATCTCGACCTGGTCTATATCGCCACCCCCTGGGACTGGCATGTCCGGATGGCGGTCAGCGTGATGAAGCAGGGCAAGCACGCGGCCATCGAGGTGCCGGCCGCGATCACGCTCGCTGAATGCTGGGACCTGGTGAACACCGCGGAACTGACTCGCCGCCATTGCCTGATGCTGGAGAATTGTTGCTATGGAGAGGTAGAACTGCTGGTTTTGCGGATGGCTCGCCAAGGGATTTTCGGGGAGTTGACGCACGGCGAGGCGGGTTACCTCCACGAATGTCGTGATTACCTTTTGCAGAACTCCAGCGCCGCGAACTGGCGGCGGCGCTTCCTCGCCACCTGGAACGGCAACCTTTACCCGACTCACGGTCTCGGTCCTGTGGCCCAGTACATGGGCATCCATGCCGGCGACAAGTTCGACCACCTGGTCTCGATGAGTTCACGCGAACTGGCCCTGAGCCACCGATGCCAGTCCCTCCCCGCTGACAACCCGCGCCGCCTGGAGCACTTTGCCTGCGGCGATATCAATACCTCGCTCATCAAAACCGCACTGGGCCGCACCATCATGGTGCAGTTTTCACTGGTCCAGTCCCGCCCCTATAGCCGCATCAATCTGATTTCCGGCACCACCGGCACCTTCTGCGATTATCCTCCCCGGCTTCATCTTGACGGACAACCCGAGGGCTGGATCACGGATCTGCAGGCCTACCACGAGAAATATGGCCACCCGCTATGGAAGAAACTCAACTCGCAAGCGCAGCAGTCCGGTGGCCACGGCGGCATGGATTACGTCATGAACTGGCGATTGATCCAATGCTTGCGGGAGGGCTTGCCCTTGGACATGACCGTTTATGATGCCGCCGCCTGGAGCAGCATCGTTCCCCTCAGTATCGCGTCCGTTACAAAAGGCAGCATCCCCACAGCCGTTCCCGACTTCACGCGAGGCGCTTGGAAGCATCAACCTCCCAGTCCTTTGGCTGCCTGCTAGGCTTGCGCCGGCAACACTGGACGATCTGGCGTGGAGATTTCGTAACTGTTCATCACTCCCGGACGACGACTCGGAAGGCCAGCACCGGCCGACCGTGATCGCCGCATTCCGCGCGTAGTATAATCCAACCGTCGCGTGCTACGACATGGTCCAGCAGACGCAAAGTCCCCGCCAACTCCGTCCGCGCCATCGGAGCGAGCTTGAAGTCGGCTTCAGCCAGCGCAGTGCTCCAGTCGGGAGGCTGGCGGATAATTTCCAGGCGTCCGGCTGCGGCATTCGTGGCGAAGTTGTAAAGGTTCAACTTGAAGTCCAGAGCCTGGCCCGGCCGCGCCTGATAGGCGTAACCTTCCGACCACGGCAGGTCCTCCACCTTGACCACGGCCGAGCGGGGAAGGGAGAGCTGCAGCACCACCGGCGATGCGGAACCGGATCGCGGCGCCGCGGACCTTGGTGGCGCTTCGAGCGGCAGGGTTGAAGCCTGACCCGCAGGCATAATTACAAACACAGGCGCGGGGGTAAGCGGCGCCGGGAAGCCGGTGCCGAGCGGCCGCCCGAGGTAATCCACCGCCTCTAGCACGTTTAGGTGGGCTGGGAGTTTCCAGTCGGTGGTCGTCGTCCCGCGGCCATCCCAGTCCACTTCTTTTTCCGCCCACGCCACCAGGACGTCGCGGTCATTGCCGTCGGGCCGGGCTCGGAAGGCGTAAACGTGGACATCTGGCGCCGGCTGCCAGCGTCCCAGGGCTTGCGCGCCGGCCAGGCATCGGCCCACGGCTGCCAGCGCGACGTAGGCCGGTCGCGGGGTCAGATCCAGTCGCAGCAGGCCGAACTGGACCCCGTTCGGCTCCTGGTAGTTGCCGAGGATGAAATGGAAGTGGCGTTGCGCGCCGGCGAAGAGGCTGCTTGCGTAGGCCTGTGCCATCCATTCCGCCTTCAGGCGTTCCAACCGTGGCGACTGATCATACCACGGCGGGTTCTTGAGATGCGGCGTGCCGCGATCGGCTTCGGTGATCCAGAGGGGCCTTCCGGCGGCAGCCTCGCGGGCCGGTTTCCACAAGTCAGCGTAAGCGTGCGACCAGTCGTAGGTGTGAATGTTATAGGTGTCGAAGTAGGGCCAGGTTTCGTTCGCGAGCACGCCCTCGGTGTGGGCAGGCGTCGGCACGGCGGCGGTGGCGTTCCACCCGACGATTACCCCCGGGTCACCGGCCTTGAATCCGAGCCACGCAGCCTTCTGCCATGAACACATCTGGTCCACCGTGTGCGCGCCGAAGGTGGCGACATTGGCCTCGTTCCACGGTTCCCACCCCGCGACCCGGCCTTTGAAGCGCACGGCCAAGGCCCGACCGATTTCATAGGCGCGGCGGAGATCAGCGGCGACCCGGCCCCCGGCCCCGGCCTCGGTCTGCGCCCAGGGCGGTGTGTCGTGGAAGACCTGCAGGACCTGCAGGCCCGCAGCCCGCTGCGCGTCTGCGGAACTGTCGTAAGTGGTGGGCGGCGGCTTGAGTGCGCCGGCCTGCGGCTGAATCTCCCGCCAGCGCAACCGATCGCGGACCCAGCTCACACCCGCGATCGCGGCGAGGTTCGCCAGCTCCTGCTGTTTCCTTACGTCATCAGGCGCGAACCAGGCGGCGGCGGAGTCAACGGCAATCGGGGAGTCCTCCGGGGTGCGGGCTTGCAGGGGACGCAGAACCGCGAGCGTGGTCCAACTCAGGTCGGGCTGATTGGTGGAACCGAATTCGAGCCGGTACCAGCCAACACCCAGGTCGTTCAAACAGAGCGGAGCAATGGGATTCGTGGCGTCCGCAGGCAAAGCGCCGGAGCGGAGCACCTGCTGCCGGTCATCCAGCAGGCGCCATTGCGTGCAAGCGGGAGTCAGTGCCGGCGGCAACGGAATGCAGACACGTTCGCCTTCGAGAAATACATGGCCCGGGTGATCCGGGAGTGGTTTGGGTAATTCGCCACTGCCGTCCTTGCGAGTCGGCGCTGCTGGAGCAGGTGAAATCGGTTCGGCTTGCGCGACCGTGCCGGCGAGCAGCGCGGCAAAGAATGCGGTCTGAAGCCAGCTTCCGGGGGATAGGCAGGGCGCCCTATTTCCCCAGCGGTCATTCAGTAGTTCCAGGATGTTCATGGTCGGTGTCGGGATGATGAACTGGTGCCCGCCCGGCGGCCAGCGGGAAAGCGGCATGCGAGAACGAATGCACATTGGGGAGGTTTACTCGGTTTCCTTTGGGACGGCGATGGTCTAACTTGCGCCATGACATTTGCACTGCCCAAGTCCGCCTCGCTAACGCTCTGGCTGTTGCCTTGTGCGTTGCTGGCCGCGCCAATCCCCGATGTGCCGTTCTGGCAGGATGTCGCAGTGCGCATCCACCAAGCCCCGGAGCTGACCAATGCCACCTTCAAGAAGCTCTGCGTGGATAAGGACAACGTCGTCTATGTGCTCACGAGCAAGGGCGTCGCCCGCGTCTTCGACGACACGCTGGCGCTGGACAAGAGCTATCGCCCGCTGGCCGGTAAGATTGCCAGGGACATTGCCCTGACATCCCAGGGCGACCTGGCTTACTTGTTTGACGCCGGCTGGCAGTCGAACGGAGCCGACGGCGGGAAAGACCTGAATAATAAGGGGTCAAAGTGGTTGAGCCCGTCACCGGTCCTGAAAGCTCAGCCGGGCATGCCGTGGCCGGAGCTGACCTGCCAGGTCACCGTGCCGGGCGGTGTTTGGTATGGCACGACTCGGGGTGCCTTCTTCGAGCGTCAGGGGACCAACTCGCCCTATGCCACGCCCTCGGCACCTGGCATCGAGCCGCCCCGCTTTCGCTATTATGCGGGCAAACGCTGGCTGCGCGACGACCATGTCCTCGACCTGGCCGTGGATCACGACGGCCAGGTGTGGGTGCTGACCCAGACCGGGCTGAACGAGATCGAGTTCCGCCGGACCACGCTCGCCGCCAAAGCCGACTGGTTTGCGCGCAAAATCCGTTCGCGGAACATCCGCTACGGCTTCACGGCCGAACGCCGGCTGCTCGTGCCCGGGGACATCACTTCCAGCGAGATGATTGACACGGATAACGACGGCGGCTGGACGAGCTATTACATCGGCTCGCTGGGCGCGCGCTACGCCGTGACGCACGAGGAGGCCATCCGCCAGCAGGCCTGGGAATCCTTCGCCGCGCTGGAACGATTGCAGACCATCCACACCAACACCGGCTTCCCCGGGCGCACGTTCGAGCGCAAGGGTTTCAAGTTCTCCGACACTGACCGCTGGCGCGACTCACCCGATCCTGGCTGGGAATGGAAGGGCCACACCAGCAGCGACGAGATCTGCTCGCAGACCTATGCACATGCGGTCATGTGGGAGCAAGTGGCCACCAACGCCGTCGAGCGCGCCCGCGTTGCCACCAACTTCGTGCGCATCGTGGACCACATCCTCGCGCATAACCTCTACCTGGTGGACGTGGACGGCAAGCCGACGCTCTGGGGCCGTTGGAACCCCGAATACGTCAACTGGTTCCCGTACACGATACACGACCGCCAGCTCAACAGCGCGGAACTCACCGCCAGCCTGCAGCTCGCCTTCGCGATGACCGGCAACGCGCGCTACCGGGATAAGGCTTACGAGCTATTCGCTAAACACGGCTTCCTCACGAACATTCTCAGCTCGCTGAAGCTCGTCGCCTTTACGACCGGCTACGTGCATCAGGGCAACGACATGGGCAACGAGTGGAACCACAGCGACGACGAGCTGGCCTTCTTCGCCTACTGGCCGCTCGTGCGGTTCGCTTTCACGGACAAGCTGCGCGCCCAATATCTCACAGTCGTGCGCGAGCATCTGGAGATTGAGCGGCCGGAACGTTACCCGATCTGGAACTTCATCGGCGCCGCCTGCGGGGCGAAGGAGTTCGACGCCGACGGCTCGGTCTGGACCCTGCGCGGCACGCCGCTGGACACGATCGCATGGCGCATCACCAACTCGCACCGGCAGGATATTACCAAGTTGCCGCCCAGCTTCATGGGCCGCCAACTGAAGGAGCTGCTGCCACCCGGCGAACGCCTGATCGCACGCATCAACACCCAGCCGTTTATCCTCGACCAGGGCGACGACACTACGGACTTCCCGTACGACGAGTACCTGCTGGGATACTGGCTGGGCCGCTACGTCGGCGTGATCGGCGCGCCGTTAGGGGAATCTCGAAGGTGACTTGGGGTGGCAGGGATTTTCATAATCGGTGGAGGGAAATATTAGACCCGACTGACGTCGGGTGCTACGAGGGTTTGAGGGGGGGATTACCTCAACGGCTGGGCGGTGATCTGCTCGAAGTTCGCCTCGCCTTTCTCCACGAACAGGATCATCCGGTCCCCGCGCAGGTTGGGGACCCAGTTCACCAGCGTGCGCTTTCCGCCAATGCAGACATCGAGAATGTTGTCCTTGAGGATCACGTCCACGGAAAAGGCCAGGTCCAACCCTTCGACCTCAACCAACGAGTGCCCACCGGTCACCCAAGCCTTCCGCTCCGCCGGCGCAAACCGCACCTCGTGCGCTTCGCCCTGGTCGTCCTTCGCCCGCAATCGGATCCCGAAGCTTGCCGCCCGGGCGTCTATACGCAACTGCACCCGCCCGTTCGCCGGCAAGCCGCTCAGCATGGCCTGCCCGATTCCCTCGATAGAGCGGATGCGAACCTGGCTGGCGTCGCCTGAGACGCCGTCGCTCAACGCTTTGAACTCCAGTGCTGTTGCCGGGCCAGTCGCCGGGATCATTTCCGGCACGAACTTACTGCCCAGTGTCCCGTCTGCATTCTGGACCAACTCGCGGAAGACGGCCCAGCCGGCATAGCCCTGGGGCCAGAGACCCGCAGTGCCGATGCGGCGATTGCCAGTGAAGGCCGCGGTCTTCATGACGCGCGCACCGGCCCCGTCAATCACATCCACCTTGGGATGTTCCCAGGGCCCGAGCGGGTGCTGCGACATGCGGTAGCGCGCCATCCCGCCGTTGCTGAAGAAGAG
>Ga0118677_10007640_pt1 | contig 17758 bp, 18 predicted proteins | sample AliMusrvi5mmetaG_FD_86154 | JGI IMG/M metagenome (GOLD analysis project Ga0118677, IMG submission 86154) | reverse complement strand
CTTATTGCGTTCCGTGTGCATTTCTGGACATTACCAACGTGCAGCTACAGGATTTGGGCCCTGCCACACCCCCTCCCACGTTGTCAGTGCAGAAGGCGCTGGGCACTGGCGGACGCATCAACGACGCCGACCAGTTCAAGGTCTCCATCCTCAACGCCGCCACCTCCGCTGTGCTGGGCTCGGGCACCACAGGCGGTACCGGCAGCACCGTCAGCGGCGGCCTGGCCAACATCACTGGCGACACCGCCACCAACTACAAACTGGTGGAAGAGATGCAGCCCGGCAGTGCATCCAGTCTCGCGCAATACAGCGCTGCCTTGAGTTGCACCAATGCCAACTCGGCCGGCACGCCGTTTTCGCCCGGCTCCGTCAGCCTGGGCCAGAACTTCCCGCTGCTAGTAGCCGGGGACCAGGTAAGTTGCACCGTCACCAACACGCCCAAGGCACCCACCGTGCGGCTGACCAAGGCATTAGGTGCTGGTGGGCGGGCCAACAACGCAGACCAGTTCACCGTGCTCATCCAGCAGCGCCTGACTACGGTGGCAAGCGGCACCAGCACGGGTACGGGTGGTGTCATCAGCGCGGGCAGCACGGGCTGGACCAATCTGGTGGCTGGCACCAGCTACAACCTCAGCGAGGTAATGGTCTCCGGCAGCGCATCCAATCTGGCTGCCTACACCGGCGTGGTAAGTTGCAGCAACGCCCTGAGCGGAAGCACCACCGTTGTTGCCGCTGCACCGGGCGCTGCGTTCACGCCCACTTACGGCGATGCGCTGGACTGCACGTTGACCAATACGCCCAAACCCGCGACGCTGACGGTGACCCAAAAGGCGCTCGTGATCGCTCCGGCCACCTTCAACCCGCCCGAGACCTTCAGCTACACAGGCAACAATGGCTGGACGCTACAAAAAAACAGCAGCACGGTACTGAACACGGTGACCACGGGTGCGACCCAGACCCTGACGGCGCTCAAAGTGGCAACCACGCTCACGGTGGCTGTCCCCACTGCTGAGACCGGTTGGAAAATAGCCAGCATACGCTGCACTGACACCAACGCCGCAGTGTCTGGCAACCCCTTGCCGCCGACCATTTTGGTCAGCTCCACCAACAACACGGTGGTCATCCCGGCCAACGTAGTCTCGGCCGCTGCGGCCCTGCAATGCGCGGTGATCGGATCGCGGCAGTTGTAGCAAGCGGCCAGTGGATGGGCCGCTACAGGTCTTAGGCCGCCTCGGCTTGTGGGGTTAGCGCAGCCAGAGAAGCCAGTAAATCGGCAAAGCGTTCGCCTTGCACCACCACATGGCTGCGCAAGGCTTGGGCGGCGGCTTCGGTGTCGCCAGCGCTGATGGCCTGCACCACGCTTTGGTGCTCCTTAAACGAGGTGCTCATGCGGTTACGCACCCTCAGCTGCAGACGCCGGTAGGGGCGCAAGCGGCGCTGCAACTGGCTGGCCTGCTCGATCAGAAAAGCGTTATGGCTGCCGGCGTAAATGCTGGAGTGGAACTGTTCGTTGCAATAAAAGTAGGCATCTGAGTCGTCCTGGTTGCGAGCGGCCTCGCAGGCTTCATGGGCGGTCTGTAGCGCCCGGCGCTCGCCATCCGTCATGCGCCTAGCGGCCTGGCGGGCGCACATGGCCTCGAGTTCGCCCATCACTTCAAACATCTCGCTCAGACGGGTCGGGCCAATGCTGGTGACGACGGCGCCGCGCCGCGGCCGGATTTCAATCAGGCCTTCTGCGGCCAACTGGATCAGCGCCTCGCGTACCGGAGTGCGCGACACGCCGTATTGCTCCACCAAGGTGGCTTCGTCCAGCGAGCTTCCAGGTGGCAGGGCGCCGGTGGCGATCTGCTCTTCAATTTTTTCACGCAAAGTGTCGGAAATTTTCATGGCCCGATTCTCCCATCTCTTTTGTGTAATGGATTCTAATCTGGCGCAAGGGTATTCACCAGTTGCCATAAAAAATACAGCAACTACATTCAATGTATACACAGCTTGAGCTTACTTTCACTTTGCTAGGAGACAAAACCATGCAGCGCAGACACCTACTTCAATCCATTGCCAGCCTGAGCCTGGGCGCACTCGCCCTTGGCACGGCCACTAGCGCCTTCGCCCAAAGCACGACGCTCAAGATTTCGCACCAGTTCCCTGGCGGCACACTCAAAGACGGCGACTTTCGCGACCGCTTGGTGCGCCAGTTCGCTTTAGAGGTAGAGAAGCGTACCAAGGGCGCGCTGAAATTCGAAATCTATCCCGGCTCATCGCTGATGAAGACCAATGCGCAGTTCTCATCGATGCGCAAGGGCGCTTTGGATCTGGCGCTGATCCCCTTGTCCTATGCTGGCGGCGAAGTTCCCGAGGTCAATATCGGTCTGATGCCCGGCCTGGTAGTGTCCTACGAGCAGGCTTACGGCTGGAAGAACAAGCCGGTGGGTCTGGAGTTGGACCGCGTGTTGCAGGCCAAGGGCATCCAACTGATCAGCTGGGTCTGGCAGGCCGGCGGTGTGGCATCTCGCGGCAAACCCATCGTTGATCCGGAAGATGCCAAGGGCATGAAGGTGCGAGGCGGTTCGCGCGAGGTGGACATGATTTTGAAGGAAGCCGGTGCCGCCGTGGTCAGCCTGCCATCCAGCGAAATCTATGCCGCCATGCAAACCGGCGCCATGGACGCAGCCATGACCTCCAGCACATCGTTTATCTCCTTCCGACTGGAGGAAGTTGCCAAGGCGCTGACCACCGGGCGTACCGGTGCCTACTGGTTCATGTTCGAGCCGCTGATGATGTCCAAGCAGATTTTCGATGCCCTGCCTAAGGAGCAGCGCGACGCGATCATGGCGGTCGGTGCCGAGCTGGAAAAGTTCGCCATGGACGCCGCAAAGAAGGACGACGTGGAGGTGGCCAAGGTGTACGAGAAGGCCGGTGCCAAGGTGGTGGACCTGAGTCAGGCGTCCATCAAGAAATGGCAGGCCATCGCCCGTCAGACCGCCTGGAAAGATTACGCCGCCAAGAATGAAGGCTGCGCCAAGTTGCTGGCCCTGGCGGAGCAAACGCTATGAGCCACGGTTTCGAACTCGAGCCCGCGCTGGCGCCGGGTACGATGCGCCCGAAAAATGCCGTGGTCGCCGCTTTAGCCACGGGGCTGAATGTGCTCAACGCCCTGGTGTTGCGCATATCCATGGTGGCGCTGCTGGGGGCGTCTGGTGTGCTGACCTACTCTGTGGTGACGCGCTACTTTCTGAAAAGTGCCACCGACTGGCAGGATGAGGTGGCGGTGTTTCTGCTGGTGGGCGCCACCTTCATGACCACGGCCCATGTGCAGTCGCTGCGCGGCCATGTGGGCATCGAGGCCTTTGCCAACCTGCTGCCGCCATTTGTGAACCGGGCACGTTTGTTTCTGGTGGACGTCATCTCGACGCTGTTTTGCAGCTTCTTCACCTGGAAGTCGTGGACGCTGTTTTATGAGGCCTGGAGCGAAGGCCAGACCACTTCCAGCAGCTTTGCACCACCCCTGTGGATTCCCTATTCCCTGATGGCTGTGGGCATGAGCGTGTTGACCCTGCAACTGTTTTTGCAAACCCTGGTGCGCGTCACCGGCGGTGAAGTTCAGAAAGAAAAGAAATGAGCGAACTCGGCATCGGCCTTTCCTATGGAGCAGCCACGCTGCTGGTGATGTTTTCCGGCATGCCCATCGCCTTTGCGCTGGGCACGGTGGCAGCCGCCTTTATGTATTTCTTCATGCCGGCCAGCTCGTTGGACACGGTGGCACAGAACGTCTATGAGGAGATGGCCTCCATCACCTTGTTGGCGATTCCGCTGTTTATCCTGAAAGGCGCGGCCATTGGCCGTTCGCGCGCCGGCAAGGACTTGTATTCCGCCATCCACGCCTGGTTGCACAAGGTGCCGGGCGGTCTGGGCATTGCCAATGTGTTTGCCTGCGCGCTGTTTGCCGCCATGGCGGGCTCCAGCCCAGCCACTTGCTCGGCGATCGGCTCGGCCGGCATTCCCGAGATGCGCCGGCGCGGTTACTCGCCCGGCTTTGCGGCGGGCATCATCGCCGCCGGTGGCACGCTGGGAATTTTGCTGCCGCCCTCCGTCGTGATGATTCTGTACGCGGTGGCGGCAGAGCAGTCGCTAGGCCGCTTGTTCCTGGCCGGCATTGGGCCCGGCATCCTGATGGTCAGCCTGTTTGCCGGCTATGCGGTGATGAAGGCGCGCCAGGAATACAAGGCTGCGCTGGTGATTTACCAGAACGGCGGCCCCAAGTCGGCCTACCTGGAAAAAGAACATTTCACGCTGGCGCAAAAGGTGGAAATGCTGCCGCGGGTGCTGCCCTTTTTGATCCTGCTGCTGGGTGTGATGGTGGCCTTGTACGGCGGCCTGGCCACGCCTTCAGAAACCGCCGGCCTTGGCGGTTTGCTGGCCCTCGGTCTGGTCGCGGTGGTGTACGGCCTGTGGCGTCCGAAAGACCTGGCGCCCATCCTGGGTGCCACGCTGAAAGAGTCGACCATGCTGATGCTGATCATTGGTATGTCGCTGCTCTACAGCTATGTCATGAGTCATCTGCACATCAGCCAGGGTGCGGCGCAGTGGATTGTTGGCATGGCCTTGTCCAAGTGGGTGCTGCTGGCGGTGGTGCTGGTGATGGTCATCGTGCTGGGTTTTTTCCTGCCGCCGGTATCCATCATCTTGATGACCGCTCCCATCATCTTGCCGCCGCTGAAAGCTGCTGGTTTCGACCTGATCTGGTTTGGCGTGGTGATGACCATCGTGATGGAAATGGGCCTGATCCATCCACCCGTGGGCCTCAACATCTTCGTTATCAAGAACGTGGCACCGGACATTCCCTTGAAGGATGTGATCTGGGGCGTCATGCCTTTCGTGGCGTTGATGTTCCTGGCCGTGTTCCTGCTTTGCGCCTTTCCCGGCATTGCCACCGGCCTGCCGAACATGGTGATGGGGGTCAAATGATGGCCCCAGACCGTATCTGGAACACCCAGGCGCAAAGTCGTGCGCGTCGCCTGGCGCGTGCCGCCGAGGCCTTGGGGAAATCGGGAATAGGGCTGCGCGGCAAGCAGGTGGCGGCAGACGACACGGTCAAGCTGCTGACTGCCGTGCTGGAGTGCGGCGACCGGGTCTGCTTGGAAGGCAACAACCAGAAGCAGGCCGATTTTCTGGCCCGGGCCCTGACGCAACTTGATCCGGCCCAGGTGCATGACTTGCATATGGTGCAGTCGGTGCTGGCCCTGCCCGAACACCTGGATCTGTTCGAGAACGGCATCGCCAGCAAACTGGACTTCTCTTTCTCCGGCCCGCAGAGCGCACGCCTGGCCAAGATGGTGTCTGCCGGACGCATACAGATAGGCGCCATCCACACCTACCTGGAGCTGTTCGCCCGCTACTTTGTCGACCTGACGCCGCGCATCTCCCTGGTCTGCGCGCAGGCGGCGGATGCGCAGGGCAACCTCTTTACCGGCCCCAACACCGAAGATACCCCTGCCATCGTCGAGGCCACGGCCTTTAAGGGCGGTATCGTCATCGCCCAGGTCAACGAGATGCTGGACCACTTGCCGCGCGTGGACATTCCCGGCGACTGGGTCAACTTTGTCATCCTGGCACCCAAGCCCAATGTGATTGAGCCGCTGTTCACGCGCGACCCGGCGCAGATTTCCGAGATCCAGGTGCTGATGGCGATGATGGCCATCAAGGGCCTATATGCCGAATACGGCGTGCAGCGCCTGAACCACGGCATCGGTTTTGACACGGCGGCCATTGAGCTGTTGCTGCCCACCTATGCCGAATCGCTGGGTCTGAAGGGCAAGATTTGCCAGCATTGGGCGCTGAACCCGCACCCGGCGCTGATCCCCGCTATCGAGGCCGGTTGGGTGCAGTCGATCCATTCCTTTGGCTCCGAGTTGGGCATGGAGAATTACGTGAGTGCGCGCTCCGATGTGTTTTTTACCGGTGCCGACGGCAGCCTGCGAAGCAACCGCGCCATGAGTCAGGCGGCAGGCCATTACGCCTGCGACATGTTCATAGGCAGCACGTTGCAGATCGACCTGAACGGCCACAGCTCCACCGCCACCGCCGGGCGCATTGCCGGGTTTGGCGGCGCACCGAATATGGGGGCCGACGCCCGGGGCCGACGCCACGCCTCGCCCGCCTGGCTGAAGGCCGGAGCACAGGCGCGCCAAGGTAGGGGTGGCGTACACGCCATGCCGCGCGGCCAAAAATTGGTGGTGCAAATCGTGGAGACCTTCCGCGAGCACATGCAGCCGGCCTTTGTCGAAACCCTGGACGCCTGGAAGCTGGCCGAGCAGGCCAAGATGGAGATTCCGCCCGTGATGATTTACGGCGACGACGTCACCCACATCCTGACCGAGGAAGGCATTGCCAATCTGCTGCTGTGCCGCACCGATGAGGAGCGGGAACAGGCGATTCGCGGCGTTGCGGGTTACACGCCGGTGGGCCTGGCACGCGATAAGCGCATGGTGGAAAACCTGCGCGACCGCGGCATCATCCGTCGCGCTGAAGACCTCGGCATAGACAAGCGCCAGGCCACACGCAGTTTGTTGGCCGCGCGAAATATGCGCGACCTGGTGCGGGCCTCCGGTGGGCTGTACAACCCGCCCAAACGTTTTCGCAATTGGTAAGGCGCAACAGACTTATGGAACATTTGAAATTTGACTTTGCGGGTGAGCATGCGCCGCAAAACTTTAAGGCGATTTTGGTGGGCGTCGTTGGATCGGGCAACCTGGAAGTGCTGATGGAGCCGGGCGCAGACCCGGCCCATTGCACCATTTCCATTACCACCTCGGCACGCGGCTTCGGCCCCATCTGGGAGGCGGTTGCGCAGAATTTTCACTCGCAGCACCAGCTCGCGGGTGTGGCTATTTCCATCAACGACATGGGGGCCACACCGGCCGTGGTCAGCCTGCGGCTGGACCAGGCGGCTGCGTCCCTCTCATTTACTGCAGGGCCTGCTTTATGAAGCTGAGCTTTTCTGAACTAAGTGCTCGCGAGCGTGTTGCGCATCTGCTGGATGCTGGTTCATTCACCGAAATTCTGGGTCCCGCCGAGCGCGTGGTCAGTCCGCATCTGGCGCAATTGGGCGTGCCGTTTTCGTTTGACGATGGCGTGGTGATTGGCAACGGCACTCTGTGGGGAAGTAAGGTGTTGATCGCCGCACAAGAGGGCGAATTCATGGGTGGCGGTGTCGGTGAGGTGCATGGTGCCAAGCTGGTCGGCATTTTGCGCCGCGCAGTTAGCACGCGACCGGCCGCCGTGCTGGTCCTGGCAGAGTCCGGTGGAGTGCGCCTGCATGAGGCCAATGCCGGGCTGATCGCGGTGTCCGAAGTGATGCGCGCCCTGCTAGACGTGCGCGCCGCCGGTATCCCGGTGGTGATGCTGATTGGCGGCGCCAATGGTTGCTTTGGCGGTATGGGCCTGATTGCTCGCTGTGCCGACCACATCGTGATGAGCGACGCCGCCCGCATGTCCATGTCCGGCCCCGAGGTGATCGAGTCCTCGCACGGCGTGGAAGAGTATGACTCGCGCGACCGCTCCCTGGTCTGGCGAACCACCGGCGGCAAGCACCGATTCCTGATGGGCGATTGCGACCGCCTTGTAGAGGATGATATGGGCGCCTTCCGCGCCGCTGCCGCCGCGCTCTTGGGTGACAGCAAAGCGCTGACGCTGGAAGGCCTGTTGGCAGAGCACGCCATGCTTGCCAAACGCATTGAATGCTTTGGTGATTGTCACGACGCGCTCGAGATTTGGCAGCGCCTCGGCGTGGAGCATGCCGAGCAGGTGACGGATATGGAGTCAGACCAAATGCAGAACCTGTTGAGTGACAACGCCATGGAGGCAGCATGAATTGGCAAACATTGGTGCAGTCGCTATTTGGCGATGCCCACACGATTGAACGCAAGGGCGATGTGCTCAGCGGCACGGCGCAATTACCAGGGCAACAAGGGCAGATCCTGGCCGTGGTTGGCACTACCGACCATGCCCCCATCGGTGTTGAGACGGCACTGGCGCAGGCGAAGGTGATTCTCGACACGGTGCAAAAGCATCCGGGCCGAGCCATCCTGCTGCTGGTGGACACCCAGGGCCAGCGCTTGCGGCACCGCGACGAGCTGCTGTGCATCAACCGCTACATGGCGCACATGGGCTGCTGCGTGGATCTGGCGCGGCGCAGCGGTCACCGTGTGATTGCCCTGGTGTATGACCAGGCCCTGTCCGGCGGCTTCATTACCTCGGGCCTGATGGCAGATACCTGCCACGCGCTGCCCGAGGCCGAGATCCGCGTGATGCGCCTGCCGGCCATGAGCCGAGTCACCAAGATCAGTGAGGACGTACTTGAAGCCCTGTCGCTGTCCAATCCGGTGTTTGCACCGGGTGTGGAAAACTATGTGGCCATGGGCGGCATTGCGTCGCTGTGGCGCGGCGATTTGCAGTCCGGTTTGCTTGCTGCACTTGCCGACGGCAACATCACCGACCAGCGTGCGGTCCTGGGTGCAGAGCGTGGCGGACGCAAGCTCTCCAACGCAGTAACTCAGCGCGTGCTGGCCGCTTGAAGCGGTTGCCCCGAATGACGGTGCCCCAACGCAACCAGCTGGTGTGGCTGTGTGAGACGGCTTGGCAAGCGCTGCTCGAGCGCGACTGGGATGCCCAGGCTCATAGCGTTCTGCAACATTGGCACATGCAGCAGCTGCCGTTGGTGGTGTGCCGCCAGCGCGTGGCCGACAGTTCAACAACGATCAGCCTGGGCCTGCCCGCACCCCTGCAATGGGAACGCCGAAAGCTGGCGCTGGAGCTGCCAATTAAGGCCATTGCGCGATTGGGCAACTTCCCGCTGTTGCGCAGTCTGGCCCTGACGCCCGAGGATGCACAGCAGGTGCAAGCCTTGCTGTTGCACACCGATGCCTTGAAAGTGCCTGTGCAGGTTTATGGCTCCTACGGCTGGCAGCGCTTGAGCGCTCTGCCCTGTGTGCGCCTTGGCTCGGACCTGGATTTGCTGGTCCATGTGAGCAATCTGGATACTGCGGGTCAACTGGTCTGGCTGTTGAAGGGGCTGCAACTGGCCTGCCGGGTGGATGGCGAACTGGTATTCCCCGGTGGTTGGGCGGTGGCTTGGCGCGAGTACGCGCAACTGATTGGGGGCAAGGTGGAGCAGGTGCTGGTCAAGCACCGCAGCGGTGTGCAACTGTTGGGCATGGCGGCATTGCGCTCTCGCTTTCGTGCGGCAGCGCCGGTGCCAGTGGCCTGTGTTGCAGCACGTCAGGAGGATGCCGCCCATGCCTGCTGACGGCATGGTGCAGCCCCACCTGATTGCTCTGGACTCCAAGCTGCAGCGCATCGCCCGCTGCGCCGTGCGGGCCCTCTATGCCGAGCTGGTGCTGGAGCCCAAGCCCGGTCTGGTGTCCTTGCGCGACAACGGCAGCCACAACGACATGAGCGCCTCCACCTTTGTCAAAAGCCTTTTTTCGCTGCGCCATTATTTCGGCCATATGGCGCGGGCCGGTGCATTGGCCCATCCATTTGAATTCCTGCAGGCACTGGGCATGGGTGCCGAGGATCGCATGCTGGGCGCCACCGGTGGCGTCAATACGCACCGCGGCGCCGTTTTCCTGCTGGGCCTGCTGTGCGCTGCGGCTGGACGTCTGGCGGCGAAGGACGATGCGCTGAGCGCGCAAAGCCTGCGCGACTGCCTGATGGGATCGTGGGGATCGGCATTGCGCTGGCGTGCCGAGTCTGCTGCGCAGGTCGCACCCGTGTCCAACGGCCAACGTGCCGCCCGGCAGTTTGGCATGCGCAGCGCGGGCGAAGAAGCGGCATTGGGTTTCCCCACGCTGTTTGAGGTCACCCTGCCTGCTTTGCAGGCCACGCTCCAAGCGGGCCATGCGCCGCGTGCTTCAAGGGTGCAGGCCTTCTTTGCCACCATGGCTGTGTTGGACGACACCAACACCGCGCACCGCGGCGGCTGGGAGGGCGTGCAGTTTGTGAAGACCTCGGCCCAAAATTTTCTCGATGCGGGCGGTGTGGCGCAGCCCGACTGGCTGCAGCAGGCCCGCACCATCCATGCGGAGTTTGTGGCTCGCCGTTTGTCACCCGGTGGCGCGGCCGACGTGCTGGCTGCGGCGTGCTGGCTGCAGGAAATGCAGGAAATGCAGGACATGCGGGACATGCGGGACATGCGGGCGGCGCAGACTTGCGAAGGGGCTGGCTTGGTGGCAGCATGAGCTATGCCGTCTTGTTTTCAGGCCAGGGCACCCAAGCCCCTGGCATGCTGCCCTGGTTGGAGTCCGAGCCAGCCAGCCAGCCTGCCTTGGATGCCATGGCCCAAGTTATCGGCAGCGACTGGCGTGCAGGCCTGGAAGACGTGGCTCAACGCAGCCGCAATGCCTTTGCGCAGCCGCTGATTACGGGCACGGCGCTGGCAGCCTGGGCCGCTCTTGCCGCATGTCTGGATGAACGGCCAAGTGCTATCTCCGGTTACAGCGTCGGTGAGTTGCCGGCCTTTGCCTGTGCTGGCGTCATTTCTGAGCAGACCGCCATCGCGCTGTCAGTGCAACGTGCGGCGCTGATGGATGACGCCGTTGCCGGCCTGGACACGGGGTTGTTGTCGGTCTCCGGCCTGACAGTGGCTCAGGTACTGCAGGTGCATCCGGCGCTTGAATGTGCGATCGAGTTGGGAGCTGATCAGGGCATTTATGCGGGAGAGGTAGCCGCCCTCACTCTGAGCGCCGAAGCATTGAGCGTCAAGGGCGCCCTGTGCAAATTGCTGGAGGTGCGCGTGGCCTCGCACTCACGCTGGATGGCCAGCGCAGCGCTTGGCTTTGCGGCGCATCTGGAATCCATGCCTTGTGAGCGGCCGCATGCAGTCCTGGCTTTGAATGCCACAGGCGCCAGCAGCCGCGATCCGAAAGCGCTGCGCGCCGCACTCAGCGCCCAGATTGCATCCACCGTGCAATGGGCCGCTTGCATGGATACGCTGGCCGAGCAGGGTGTGGCCTGTGTCATGGAAATCGGAGCCGGTACCACGCTCTCCAGAATGTGGAACCAGCGCCATGCTGGCATACCGTCGCGTTCGCTGGGGGATTTCAGGGACGCAGCCGGTGCCGCGCGCTGGCTGCAGAGGAATGCAAATTAGGCATGACCCGGCGTAATCCGCGTCAGTGCCGCCATGTCGGCAATGTCTTCTGCGTCATGCGTCACCAGCAGTGCCGGGATGCCACGTGCCTTGACCATGGCAAACACCAGCTCCCGCATGCGTTGGCGCAGGGCGGCATCCAGTCGCGAGAACGGTTCGTCCAGCAGCAGCGCCTGCGGCTGCGCTAGCAGGGCACGGGCCAGGGCCACGCGGGCCCGCTGGCCGCCCGACAGCGTGGCCGGGTCGGCCTGCAGATAGTCGGCCATCTCGACGTCGCGCAGCGCCTGCAATACCAAGGCTTCACGTACGCCAGACTCGCCTCGCGGCACGGCAAACAGCAGGTTCTCGCGCACCGTCATGTGGGGGAACAGCAGGTCGTCCTGAAACAGGATGCCTACCCGCCGAGCCTGTGTCGGCAAGTGATCTATGCGCCTCCCGTCCAGATGAATTTCGCCCTCGAAGCCCATGGCTTCATCCAGCGTGCCGCAGACCGCTGCCAGCAGGCTTGACTTGCCGCTGCCGCTTTCACCCATCAGCGTATGCACCTGGCCGCCTGCAATCTGCAGCTTCAGGTCTTGCAGCAGGGGGCCGCAAGGGCTGCTGAGTGCCTTGACCTCAATGGACAAGCTCATGCGACTGCCGCAATCCGTATCGCGCCCTGCGCGTCTACGTCCAGTGGAATGGCAATCAGCGAATCGCCTTCGCAATCGCCCCGGTCGCAGATGCCGTCGCTCCAACGGTAGCGCGCGTAATGCACATTGCAGCTCAGGCTGACATGCGGCACAAACTGCATGAGCTCTTGTTTGGCCGCCAGCGGCACGCCGAAATGGGCGCAGCGGTTGGCGTAGGCCTTGATGTCCTGGCCGCTGCGCAGCAGCAGAATGCGAAACGGATGTTGCCGCGCCTCGTCACTGGCAGCGAATGCCTCATGCAGCAGAACCGCACCGTCTTGCAGTGCGTCGCGCTGGCCCAGCAGCTTGCCGGGTTCGGGCGCGTTCGGCAACTGGTGCCAGGCGGGAGTGTTGGGATGCGTGGTACCGGATAGCGTCATGGCGGGATTGTGCCCAAGCTTGGCAGCTGTTGCCTAAAGCGGCGTTTGCGTCCCAGCCAAGCGGCGGCGCCAAACACCAACGCCGGCAGCAGCCATTGCAGCCAGGCAAAGGCTGCCATCAGGCTGCGCTCGCCACCGGCCGCCAGTGCCACGGCCTCGGTGCTCACCGTGCTAAAGCGTCCGGCGCCCACATAGAGCGTGGGCAAATACTGTGCCACGCTGACGGCAAAACCCACGGCAAAACCGGCGGCCAGACTGGCACGTAGCATCGGCCATTTCACGCGCAGCAGAAATTGCCAGCGGCTCTGACCCAGTGAGGCAGCGAGCCGCCAGCAGCGCGGATCGAACCCGGTATAGCTAGGTGCCGTGGTCAGCAGCACATAGGGCAGGCTGGCCAGGGTGTGGGCCAGCCAGACGCCGCTGGCGCTGGCATCCAGTCCCCAAGACAGAGTCAGCCGGTGAAGACCGAGCACCCAGATCAGACCGGGCAGTACCAGGGGCGCATAGGCCAGCGTCTGCAGGCGCTGCTGCCAGTATTGCGGTGCGCACTCAAGCCAGGCCACCACCCACAGCAGAGAGAATGCCGCACTGGCCGTTGCCAGCCAGAGCGTGGCCCTGACGGTGGCTGTGCTGTCCCATACCGTGCGCCATGCAGCAAGGCTCCAGCGCGTGGGGACTAGATCGGGGAAGGGCCAGCTTCCAATGAAGCTGGCCAAGAGCAGAGCGACCAGCACGGCGAGGTAGATGGCGGATAGCGCGGCACTGCCCTGCGCCGGGTATGAGGTAGCGAAGTAGGCTGGCCGCAGCGGACCGGTTGAGGAGCCCGGAGCGCCACGTGTGCGCCGTTGGCGCCATAGGGGCGCGTTCAGCAGGGCCCACGCCGCAGCGGCACAAAGCGCCACCGTGCCTGCCAGCAGCCAGGCCGCAGCAGCTCCCTGAGCGTTTTGTAGCGGGCTGGCGTCCTGCAACCATTGCCAGGCCAGCACCGCCAGGGTGGGGGGCGATGCCGGGCCTATGACCAAGGCCACGTCCACCACCGTCAGGCTGTAGGCCAGCACCGCCAGCAGGGGCGCGGCCAAACGCGGCAGCAGTTGCGGCCAAACAATGCGCCACCAGGCAGCCTGCGCGCCATAGCCAAAGCTGGAAGCTAATTGCAGCTCGCGCTGCAGCCGCTGTGCCACCTCGGGTCGCAGCAAATGGGCGCTGGCCGCCCACAGCAGGAACGGAGTCTCTTTCAGTGCCAGAACCGCGATCAGGCCCAGGCCCCAGGGGTCTTGCGTGGTGGGCCAGGGTGGGGGAGAAAGCAAGCCGGTGGCCCAGGGCGACAGCAGGCGCAGCAGCCAACCCGATGGCGCTATCAGAAGCACCAGGCCCATGGCAAATGCGGCGTGCGGCACGGCCAGCAGGGCGCCCTGGTGGCGCAACAGGTGCTGGAGTGGGCGCGGTGCGGTGCTGAGCGACAGCAGACAGGCACTGGCCGCAGTGGCCAGGGACGATGCGAGTAGACCGGTGCGTAGGCTCATGGTCCAGGCCGGGAGGGTCTGCTGGTCCTGCCAAAGCGCCATCCAGGCTGTGCCATTGCAGGCGTCCATGATGGCGTGCCCCAGGCTCCACAGCAGGGGCACAAACACGAGCGTCAGCGCCGCCGCCGGGACCTTAGGCGCAAGAGCCCGCATAGGCCAGGCCGGCAGCCACACCGCCAAACTGGTTGCCCGTCACCAGCTTGGCCTGCGGCATGGCCATCTGTAAGGCGGCAACCAGGGGCCGCAACGCGGACGAGCCACCGGTGAGATAGACCACATCCACCTGCGACAGACCCGCCAGGTTCACGCAGTCCTGGGCACAGCGCACCACCTGGGCCACGGCATCCCGAAGCGCATGTTCCATGCCCTCGGCCGTGACCGCTGGAGCGCTGGCGTCATCCAGAAAATCGAGCTGCACCACGGCATCTTCCCCGCTGATGGAGCAGGCAATTTTGGCTGCTTCCACCTCGGCCAGCAGGCGGTGACCGTACTGGCCTTCCAACGCAGCCATCAGGCGCTGGTGCAGGCTCCGGTCGCTGAAGTCTGCCCACAGTTCCTTGGCAAAGTGCATGGCCTTGCGGGTGTAGGCCTGGTGGATCAGGTGCCAGGTGCTGAGATCAAGGAACACGCTGTTGGGCACCGGGCGGTTGCCTCGGCCGATATGCCGATAGCCCAGGTGCGGCATCACGGTGGACAGGTTCAGCAGGCGGTCAAAGTCGGTGCCGCCTATATGAACGCCGGTGGTGGCCAGAATGTCGCCGGTCCGGTCCGCGAGGCTGCTGCGCGCCGGGTTGAGGCGGATGGTGGTGAAGTCGGAGGTGCCGCCGCCAATGTCCACCACAAGTGCCACCGTCTCGTGGTCCACGCGCTGCTCATAATCCAGGGCGGCGGCAATCGGCTCCAATTGATAAGCGATGTCGGTAAAACCTGCCTCGCGTGCCGCGCGGCCCAGCGTTTCTTGGGCTAGCGCATCGCGCTCGGGGTTGTCGTCCACAAAATGCACCGGACGGCCCAGCATGGCGTGTGTCAGCGTCTGGCCGGCATGGGCCTCGCTGCGGCGTTTGAGTTCCTTGAAGAACAGCACCACGATGTCAAAGTAGCGCAGGCTGTGGTCGCCCACGGCGGTGTATTCTTCCATCAGGCTGCTGCCCAATAGGCTCTTGAGCGAGCGTAGCAAGCGCCCTTCGGTGCCGCTCAGGTAGGCCTGCATGGCTTCGCTGCCATACAGCACGCTGTGCGTCTCCTGGTTGAAGAACACCGCCGTGGGCATCTCAGTGCGCGCTCCGTCCAGCGGAACCACCTGCATGGCGCCGCTTGCATCAATGAATGCAGCGGCGGAGTTGGAGGTGCCAAAGTCGATCCCCAACACCAAATTGCGGGTGCTGGGATTTGGGTCTTGGCTACTCACGCGGAGGCGGGAAGCACGCGACGCAAAAAGCCCGCCATGTCTTCTATTTCTTCGGGGATGACGTTGTGCTCGGTGGCATAGCTGTGCCACTCCACCGGATAGCCCAGTGCCTGCAGTGCGTCGCGCGTTTCCACGCCGCGCTGCATGGGTACCACCGTGTCGCCCTGGCCGTGCGCCATGAAGACGGGTGTGTGGGCATTGGCCTGAGAGCGCTCGATGTGCAACCGGTCTGCCAGCGGCAGATATCCCGACAGTGCGATGATGCCGGCTAGCGCGTGGGGTAGGCGCAGGGCCGCGTGCAAGGCCATGGCTGCGCCCTGGCTAAAGCCGGCCAGCACAATGCGCTCCGAGGAAATGCCGCGCTCCATCTCGTGGGCGATCAGGGCCAGCACGGCCAGTTCGGAATTCTGGATGCCGTTGGTGTCCTGGTCGCTGACCAAATCGGTGCCGGTGATGTCGTACCAGGCCGGCATGGCATAGCCCGCATTGACGGACACCGGAATGGATGGTGCGTGCGGAAACACAAAGCGAATGCCCGCGCAGCCTTTGAGATCCAGCTCGGGTACCAGCCCGGCAAAGTCGTGGCCATCGGCGCCCAGGCCATGTAACAGGATGACGGCAGCAGTAGGCGAGGGGGCCGACTCCATTTCGAAGCGGGGAAGCAATTTTGTCTGCATGGTTCTTACTCTGAGCTGCGATTGCGTACGGGCTTACACACCGTAGCGTTTGAGCCATTCCTTTTCAAGCGGCTCCATCCAGGAGCCATGCGGTTCGGGGATGGCAGGGGCTGCATTGTGCACCTGTCCGGGGGCGCTCTTTGCGCCAAACAGGGTTTGCTCTGCGGGCTTGAGCTGGTTGACGGCCAGCACTGTGGGGTCGCCCCAGATCGTGATGTCGGCCTTGCGCGCCTGTGCCTCGGGGCTGAGCAGGAAGTTGGTGACCACCATTGCAGCAGACTTGGCCGGAGCGTTGAACGGGATGGCGACAAAGTGGCTGTTACCAATGGTGCCGCTGGCAAACTGGTAACTGATAACACTGGCCCGCAAGCGCCCGGCGGCAATCTCATTGGCCGCGTCATTGGGGTTGAATGTGAGCGCCCAGCGCAGCTCGCCATCGGCGAGCATCTGGCGCGCGGAGGCGGCGTTGTTGACAAATTGTTTGCCCTCGCGCCACAGCTGTGGATGCAGCGCGTCCAGGTAGGACCACAAAGGCGCCGTGGTTTTGGCAAAGGCCTCGGGCGTAACGGGAAGGTAAAACGCATCGCGCGCCGGGTTGAGGTCCAGCAGGAATTGCTTGAGCAGCGTCGTGCCATGGAAGTCTGGTGGATGCGGATAGCTGACGCGGCCCGGGTTGGACTTGGCAAAGGCCAGCAGCTCGGAGCTGCTTTGCGGTGGTTTGGGTGTGAGCTTGCCATCCACCATGAAGGTGAGCTGGGCCATTCCCCAGGGCGCTTCCATGCCCATCACCGGTTCGGCAAAGTCCAACACGGTGGTGGGCAAGCCCCGCACATCGACCAGGGCAAAGTTTGGCAACTTGGAGGCAAAAGGCCCATAGAGCAGGCCCTCGCGCTTCATGGCTAGGAAATTTTTGCCATTGATCCAGACCAGATCCACCGTGCCGTCCTGCTTGTCTGCGGCCTTTTCGTTGCGCACCCGTTTGACCACGTCGGCGGCGTCGCCGATCTTCACATGCTCCAGGCGCACGCCAAAGCGTTCCAGCGTCTGTTGCCCGGCCCAGCGGATATAGGCATTGATGGGCTCACTGCCGGCCCAGGCGTTGAAATACACGGTCTGGCCACGGGCCACTTTGGCAATGGCATCCCAGGCGGAATCAGCTGCCACGGCCTTGTTCACGCTGGCCAGGCTCAGGCCAGAGCCTAGCAGGGCCAGGGCATGGCGGCGGCGCAGGCTTGGCAGGATGTGGCTCATGCCAGCAGGGCCTGCGCAAATTCGCGTGCGTTAAATGTTTCCAATTCGTTGAGTTGCTCACCCACGCCAATGAAATAGACGGGGATGGGCCGCTCGCGCGCGATGGCCGCCAACACGCCACCCTTGGCCGTGCCGTCCAGCTTGGTCACGATCAGGCCGGTCAGGCCCAGGGCATCGTCAAACGACTTCACTTGGGACACCGCGTTTTGGCCGGTGTTGCCGTCAATCACCAACAGCACCTGGTGCGGCGCCGTGGGGTCGGCCTTCTGGATCACGCGCTTGATCTTTTTCAGCTCTTCCATCAGGTGCAGCTGGGTCGGCAGGCGTCCGGCCGTGTCAATTAACACCACGTCCTTGCCGCGCGCCTTGCCAGCGCTCACCGCGTCAAAGCTGACGGCTGCCGGGTCGGCAAAACAAGGCTGATTGATAACACAATTTTGATGGAGGCTTAAAATGGAGAGAAGGATGATGAAGTCGAAAATCCACAGGGCGAGGGTCACCGACAGCAACCTTGGATATGAAGGCAGCATCACAATCGATAGCACCCTGATGGAAAAGGCAAATATCATTCCCTACGAGCAGGTAGACATCTACAACGTAACGAACGGAGAGCGTTTCACCACATATGCAATTAAGGGAGAACCGAATTCCGGAGTAATATGCATCAATGGGGCAGCGGCTCATAAAGGGAGAAAGGAC
>Ga0118677_10007636_pt1 | contig 17762 bp, 11 predicted proteins | sample AliMusrvi5mmetaG_FD_86154 | JGI IMG/M metagenome (GOLD analysis project Ga0118677, IMG submission 86154) | reverse complement strand
AACCGCTTGCGGATATGGAGCTGGCCGTGCGTGCTCAAGCCGTCCTGTCGCGCGCTGAAATGTCCGATCGTCTGAACATGGTCTGTCTGTTTGATGAAGCTACGCGGACGATCCGGGATGGCTTGCGATGGCCGTCTGCTGAGTCTCGGCGATGATGTCGCTCAGGCTCGCCTGTTGCGCAGCGGAAAGCCCCAGCACCTCGGCGAGACGCTGCATTTTGGCGGCGGTTTTGGCGGCGCTGCCGGTTTCAACGCGCTCCGCGGCGGGGTGGATGGCGGCAGCGTCTCTAACTGGATTCGCGGGGGCGGATGGCGCGGGATTCTCGCGCGGAGCAATGGCGGTGGCCACTGGTTTATCGGTGGCTTTGCGGGCTGGCGCGGCAACGGCCGACGGCTTGGGAAGGGCCGTGTCTGCGGCGGGTTTGGCCAGCCAGCCGATGCCGAATCCAACGAGGGCGGCGATGATGGGGACAACGAGGCAAGGTTTCATGGGAGGTAACATTCAAGCGCAGCGACGGCCGGGATTGGCGTAACGATTTTTCAGGCGTTGCGGATTTGAGTGATGGCCAGGGCCATGTCCGGAGCCCGGAAGGTGGCGGAGCCGGCCACCATCACATTCGCCCCGGCGGCGGCACAAAGCCCGGCGGTGATGCCATCGATCCCGCCATCGACTTCGATGTGGTAGGCCAGGCCGCGGGCGTCGCGAAGTCCGGCGGCGGCCCGGATTTTCTCCAACACTTCCGGCATGAACGCTTGGCCGCCGAAGCCAGGCACCACGGTCATGCACAGCAGGAGGTCGATTTGGTCGAGAAACGGCCGCGCGGTCTCCAACGGGGTGGCGGGATTGAGAGCAAGCCCGGCTTGACAGCCTGCGGCGCGGATTCGCCGCAGGGTTTCCGCGACATCGTGCCCGGCTTCCACATGAACCGTGATCAGATCCGCACCCGCCGCGAGAAAACGCGGCAGATAATGGTCCGGCCGGGAAATCATCAGGTGGACATCAAGGAACAGGCCGGTGGCTTTGCGGACGCTTTGGACCAGCGCCGGGCCGAATGTTAGATTGTCGACAAAGTGCCCGTCCATCACGTCGAGGTGCAGCCAGTCCGCGCCAGCCCGGCCGGCCCGCGCGATTTCCTCGCCGATTTTGGCAAAATCCGCCGCAATGAGCGAAGGGGCGATGATTCGGTCGTGGAATGTCACAGGCGGCACGCCGCCGATTCGAGCGATGAATCGGCCCGCTGGCAACCTAACATTGTGGCGAGGCATCGCATCAGACCCAAGACGGCCAGACGCAAGACACAACACCTAGCGAGGCTCCGCCTCAGACCCAAGACTGCAAGACACAAGACCCAAGACGAAGAACTTGACCTGACGACAACATCTTTCACTTTTCAAGCACGAGAACCCGCGCTGCGCTGGGTGTGGAATTGCAAGAAACTTTTGTTTGGAAACTTTTGTTTGGAGGCTCCGGGCAGGATGCCCGGGCCACGTGGCGCGGGCATCCTGCCCGCCGCCTGTAACAGCCAAGTTAGTGGGGAGGACTCTGGCGGCGGCTAGCCCTCGCCCGGCGGGGTGACGACGACGACATGATCGACCCCGTGTTTGGAAAACTCCTCCCAGTAGCGTTTTTCCCAGGCGGCGGTGCGGGCGCGCCGCTCCTCCTCGCTGAGGTTTTCCCAGGCCGTCATGCCGATGGCGCGGGCCAAATCGCGATCCGCCAAACGCACGGCCAATTCCTCCCAAAAACTTTCATTGCGGAATTCATCGTAACATTCGTGGAAAAACAGCCCCTCCTCCACCTCCGGCTTCACCCGGAAGCGCTGGCTTTCCTCGTCAAACTCAATCCAACCCCCAAGCCCGGCATGCCCCGCCCGCTCGAGGATCTTGCTTTCCAGCGATTCGAAGGCCGCCACCTGCACGTCGGCGCTTTCCTTTTGATTCCACGATGCCACATTCGCGGCCAGGCTGACCATTTCCGCCAGTGTTGCAAGTTCCTGATCCGATAGGCGTAGATGCATGCGTGGGGGAAACAAATCACCTCCCCGCCCGGACCGCAAGTCCGCAACACTCAGTCCGCAACACACGGGGCTTGATTTTCCCCCCGCCGCCCGGCATCCTTGCTGGCGTGCCGCACGAGTAGCTCAGCGGTAGAGCAACCGGTTTACACCCGGTCGGTCGGGGGTTCGATCCCCTCCTCGTGCATTGATTCTACAAGGTTTTCGGTCGTGTTCTTCAAATGTTCTCAGCCGGACGATTGAAAAATACCTGTTGGCATCAGCTTCGGACATGGCTGAATTGTAGGATCGTTTCGCTTCCGATTCAGAGTTTCCCGCTTCCATTGCGGCTTTCCCAAGACCTACCTGCGCGGCCCGGTAGCTGATGAAACTGTGTCTGAGTGCGTTTCGCTTCCATCCACCGATCATCGCGCCCAACCGCTGCGTCTCGGTCCCGGCGTCGCCCTTGGTGCGCCAGCCTATCCCCCTGTGACCGCGCCGGGGGTCTTCTGTGATGATCGGTCCCGAATCGGCCCGCAACGGCTCCAGCCACGACATGAGCGCGGCGTTGAGCGGAACTATCCGGCGGTGCTTGGTCTTTGCCGTTTCCGGCCGGATCGTGATGATCTCCGCCGCCCAATCCACATCGCTCCAATCCAGGGGCGACTTTCCCCCAAAGCCCATCTTCGGCCGCGCGGCCCCTCGCAACGGCAACATTTCATCCCCCCTGATACCCCCGAACGCTTGCAGCGCGAACCAAGTGACATATTCCTGTTTTGCCCCGGCCATGATTGTTGCCACCTGGTCAACGCTGTATGTCTCAGGAATCTTCCGGCTGACGATTGGGATTTCGGTTTTTTCCGCCGCCGTCTCATGGTCCGCGACAAATCCCATTTTGCGCGCCCACCGCCAAAACGTGACCAGGCAGCGACGGAAGTTGAGTCGGTAGCGAGCCGAGCGTTTCCCGTCGCCGTCGATGTAGCGTTGCAGGTCAGATCCGGTCAAAGCGGCCATGATCTTGTCGCGTCCGAATTTGGCCAGGAGCGGCTCCAGGAAGCGGTCGAGGTTGCGGACGTTGTGGACGCTCGCCCCCCGGTTCGCCTCCTTGACCGCCAAGAAATCATTCAAAGCGGCCGAGAGTGTCACCCGCGGATTGGCACGGTCCAGTGTGCGGAGGTAATCATCCACGAATGCCATTGTCGGGTCATGCTCCAGCAACCGCTTTATCCCGCGCCGTTGCTGGTCCGTCAACCGCGACGGATCAACCTCGCCATTGGCGATCTCCACCGCCTTGTTCCGCGCCGCCTTCTTCGCCTTTTCCTCCGTGGCCCGCGTGCCCCACTTGCGCTTGCCGGTCACGGGGCATTGGTAGGCGAAGCGCCAATAGTCGCGCCCGCTCGGATGCCGCCACGGCGCGACCGTGATTGAGATGTTGGCGACCTTGACGCTCGACATAGCGCGATCTATCAAACCCCGCTTGGGATAATTGTCAAGCAAAGATGCAGCAAAGATGCTGCGTTCATTCCGTGACGCCCTGGGCGTGGGGGACGGGCGGCGCTGGCACGGGGAGAGAGCGGGCCAGGCGTGCCTCCATCTCGGCGAGAGAGCGGTCAACGTATTGGGATAGCATGCGCTCGACCTGCTGGCCCACGCTGACACTGATGGCCCCGATGCCGACATTGACCACCGGCAGATTGTCGCGGGTGCCCAGCTTGTCCAGGCGCTTCTGCATGGACTCGCCATTACCCTTGGGAGAGGCGTCGAGCAGGCCGCCGCTGCCGCTCTCGCCGTTGATCGACTTGGCAAGCGCGGCGAGCCCGCCGCGGATGTCGGCAATCTCGGAGACAAGACGCTCGCGCTCGCGGTCCAACTCGTAGATGTCCTTGTCGCGCTTGTCACGGGACGGGTTGAGACGGCCGGGAGCCATGCCCGGCAGATAGTTGACCATCGCCTGGCGGGTTTCCTGACTCAGGGAGAAGAACTCGGCCTCGCGCAGTGGACGATCCCGCATGGTGCGGGTCAGCGCGGCCATGCGCAACTGGTCCTCGCGGCTGGCCAACAGGAGACGCTTGTTAGCCTCATCGGTCTGCTCGCGCATGGCCTTGACGGTATCAATGGCCACCTGCCTGCGGGCCGCCTCGATCTCATACGAGCGGGTTTGCAGCGCTTCGAGCGCCTTGCGGGCGGTGGCTTCGTCCTGGAGGATGGCACCGGCATTTTGGGCACGGTCGGCCGATGCGTCAGTACCCGGCCAGGCGGCATCGCCTGCCATGAACAGGCGGGCATTGGCGCGGCGGATGGCCATGGCCGCCTGGCTGGCGTTCTTGTCGGACTCGGTTTCGCCGAAGCGCCAGGCCAGCGAGGAATCGGAGGCAGCCTTGGATGAGTCGGTCTGGATGCGGGCCAGGGCGGCGGCCTGCTCCTCGATGGACAACTCGTCGAGCTTCTTGCGCAGGCTCTTTTCCTCAAGGTTGATGCGGGTCTGGATTTCCTGGTTGAGAGCGTCGTTCTGGTCGATGATCTTCTGCTGGGCGGCGATGGCCTTGTCGGCGGCCAGGCTGTCCATGAGCCCGGCGTCGCGCGTGCTCTTGATGTTGAAGAGATTGACCTCGGCCTTGGTCTTGTTGGCAGCGGCGTCGGCAGCAGTGGCCTGCTGCAAGTCGCGCATGAGGTTGAGGCCGATTCTGGCGGCTGCGGCGCGGCGCTTGAAGATGCGCTCGACGGGATCGTTTCCTGCATCCGGGGCGAGGTCCTTGAAGGCAGCCTCGAACTGGCCGGCGAGCGACTTGGAAAGTTCCTTGGCGTTGTCACCCGCCCCGCCGACCAGATCGTCGATGGTCTTGCTGATGGCGGTGTTCTGTGACAGGGAGAAGAAGGAATCCCTGAGTTCATTGACCGCATCCTTGAGGGTGGCCAGCTCGCGGGTGGCAGTGGCGGTCTCCTGGTCGAGTTCCTTGAGTTCGCCCACGATCTTCATCTTGCCACCGGACGGAGCGGCGGCCAGGCCCGAGACGAGTTTGCTGCGCTTTGCCGAATTTTCCGCCAGGGTCTTTTCCAGCCCGGCGATCACGGTGGGGCGCTCCTTGTCATACTTGCCGCTGGCCTTGAGGTATTCGGAGCGGAAGAGGTCGGCGGTGTCGGCGGCGAGCTTGGCGATCCCGGCGTTGTCGTTGGTCTTGGAAAGTCCCTGGTATTTACCGACCGCCGAGGCGTAGAGCGAGTTGCCATCCGGCAGGTTTTGCAGGCCGCGGGCGGTGGTCTCGAAATCGCGGTAGCGCTTTTCGGGGTCCATCTTGCCGCGTGCCACCTCGCGGGAGTAGCTCTCCATGTTGGAGCGGAAGGTGTCCATCTGCCGCATGCGGCTGCGGGTGAAGGTGGTGGAGGCCGTTAGTTCGGAGAGCTTGTTTTGGGGACCCATGTCGCCGCCAGCGTTGAGCCCCTTTTTCATTTCGGCCAAAAGCGACTCAGCCTCGGCAAGGCTCTCAAACGTGGTTTTTCCAAGACCGTAGTAGTTGTTATTGCCCATGATGAGCCGGGGTCCTCCTTCCATCTCCTTTCCGGTGCGCATTTTGTAGAGAGCCCGTTCGGCTGCATCCCCCAAGTGCTGGTGCTTTCCCTCCCTGGCCTCTGCCACGAACTTCTCCAAGGATGAGGCGGCATCCTGGGTTTCCTTGAGACTGAACTTGCCACGAGTGCCCGCGAATTTACGTTCGCCTCCTCCATGACTTTGGATCAACTCGGCGATCTGAGGGTTGTTCACAATGACCTCCCCAAGCGCCTTGGAGGCTTGCTTGAAACCCGAAGTGGCATTCATGGTCACACCTTGGAGGTAACGGAAGAACTCGCCCACGCGCTCGAAGGCCCCGGCGTCTCCCATGGCGGTGAAGAGTTCGGTCCATGCGGTCTTGAGGGAATTGATGCGGCCCTCCAGGGATTCGAGGATGAGCTGGTTTTCGGTGGCGGTGACGCCGGTGTCGCTCATGGCCTGTGCAGCAAGGGCCTGGCCCTGTCGGTATTGGTCGAGCACCAGCGCGAAGCGCGATGCCTGGCGCGAACCGGCCGTGAGCGAGAGGAAGGTCTGCTTCTGGGCGTTGTTGAGGGTGGGGAAGATGTCGGCCAGCTCGCGGATGATCTTGCTCATGTCCTTGAGGTCTCCGTTGGGCTCGGACAGGTCGATCTTGAAATTCTCCTTGAGGCCCTTGGCGGTATCCGGCGCGGCGAGGCGCGAGACCACGAACTTGACCGCATTGCCCACCTCCTGACCGGGCCTGCCGGTGGCGCCCACCACAGAGCCGATGATCCCGGCGAGGTCCATGAGTTCCAGCCCGCTCTGCTTGGCGATGCCGCCCACGCGCGAGATGCCCTGGAACATATCGTCCACGGTGACGTTGTAGTTGTTGGAGATCGAGTTGAGGGCGTTGAGCACCCCGGCCAGATCGCCAACGTTGAGGCGGAAGGTGGCGTAGATGGCGGAGAGCTGCTCGGCAGCCTCGGCGGAAGAGATTTCCGCGACGTTGGCGGCTTGCAGCGACACTTTAACCGCTTCGAGCACGCCCACGCGGGACAGGCCGAGGCGGGACCAGCGGATGGCGGCATCCATCGCCTCGTCGGCGGAGCGGCCCTGCGAGGCGGCCAGATCGAGTACGCCGACCTTGAGCTTTTGCGCCTCCTCGCCGGTGCCCTGGAAGACGGCTTGCAGGATGGCGAACTGGCGGTTGACCTTGATCGCCCCATCCACCCCGGCCATGAAGGCGGAGGTCATGCCCATGACCGCCTGCACCGGGATCATCCAGCGGGTGTAGGTCATGGCATTGCGCAGCAAGGCGGAGGAATGGAAGTCAAGCGCGTGACCGCCGGCCTGGGCGGCGGCGGAGAAGCGGGCCATGTCGCGCGACCCGGCCACCTCGGAACGGAGGCGAGCGCTGCGGGCGGCATCAGCGCTGGCGACATTGCCGGAGGCGCGGGCCCGGGTGTCCACCTCGCCAAACAGTTTGGCGCGGTTGCCGTATTCCGCCTGGCGGGCGAGGTGACCCCTTTCGGCGGCGGCGCTCTTGGCGGAGGCGCTGCGGGCGGCGGCCTTTTCGGTGCGCTCGGTGGCGTTGATGGCGGCGAGGCGCTTTTCGGAATTGGCCTTGATGTCCTGGAGTTCGCGGTTGAATGCCGCGGTGCGGTCGGCGTGATCCTTGGCGTCCTGCGCCTTGCGCTCGGCGGAACGGTTGGAGGCCAGGGCAGCGAGAGCCCGCTCTTCCTCCACATTCACCTGGAACGCGTGACCTTGCATGTTCAGGCCCCGGCGCATCGCCTTGTCGGCCCCGGCCGAGTCGCCCCTGCCCTGCCGCCAGGCGTCCATCTTCTGGAACTTCGCCTGACTGTCGGTGAAAATCTGGCGGCGCTCCTGATAGAGCCGGTTGAGTTCGGCTTCGCGCCGGGTGAGATCGGTGATCTGGTTGGCGCGGATGATCTCCTGGGCGTTGGCTTTCTGGGCGAGGTCAACCCGCTCTTCCTCTTGACGCAGGGCGTTGTCGAAGCGGTTGCGACCACGGGCGGCCACGTCCTTGTCGGCGCGCGACTGCTGGGCTCCCTGGAGCGAGGCGATCCGCTCGGACACGCGGGCCACCTGGTTTTCGGCCTGGACGTATTGAGGGCTGTGCTCAAGGCCCTTGCCGGAGGCCGTCTGCAAGGCTTGGTTGAGGTTGGCTCGGTGCTGTTCCAGCGCGGCGATCTGCCCGGCCCTGTCGCCCCGGCCGCGGGCGGTGCCATAGGCCAGGCGCAACTGTTCGTTCATGCCGCGCAGGGCGTCGCGCAGGTCGTTGACGTTGGAGATGTCCTTGGTGATGGTTGACAGCGGCTCGGTGCTGCCGCGCTTGAAGGTCTGGGCCGAGGTGACACCCTTGCCTAACTGTTCGACCTCGGTGATGCGCGTCTGCGCGTTCTTGCCATAGGTGGAGGCGGTGGTTCGTGACAGCAGGCCGGGGCGGGAATTACCCGCCTTGCCCGAGGACGCGGTGGAAGCCGGGCGGCCGTCCGCCCCGAGGATGGCGGAAGGGATGTCCGCAAAGGCCCCGAGCACGATCTTGCGCATGGCCCCGGCCTGGCTTTGCAAGCCCTTGAGGTCGATGCGCACCGGGATGCGCAGGCCGCGCTTGTCGAGATACTTTTGAAACTCGTCGAGCTTCTGCTTGTCCTGGCGGAGACCTTTGGAAAGGCCGCTCCGGTAGGACGACTCCATGACCACGCTGATGCTTCGCTCCGCCATGCGGGCGGTTTTTCACGGGCGGGCGCGTTTGTCAAGCAGGCGTTGCGAAAAGAAAGACAGAAGACCGCTTCGCTCAAGGACAGAAGACAGAAGACAAGATTAAGAGTTAAGAGAAGTGGCGAACCGGTAGGGCGGATCGGCTCGGTCCGCCGACTTGTCGCCGCAGGCGTGTGGGAGAGTTAGGCAGGAAAATTATGGGCAGGAAGATAAGAGGGATTGCTCCAGCCGCGAATTGTTAGCCTCTTAGTAGTTGTAATGCCAGTAAGCATAGGTGTCTATAATGGAATCAACAATCTTGTCACCCGAGCATCCTTCCAGGAAGCATAATCTCATGTGAAACGTTAATCGGTCGGAAATCCGAACAATCTGCGCCATAAGTGTATCGCCGTTCTCAGGCAAAGATATCCCGACTAGTTCATAAATGTCAGAAAATGACGGGTTTGTCTTCTTCAGTTCCTTATACTCCTCCTGATCCCAACCTCCGATGATGTAAGGCTCTTCCCACGAAAACTCCTCAATTCCAGAAACCCTTGTGGGGAGAGCCACTTGATTAAGAATATAATCGAGCCACCTTCGCGTATTTGAGGCACTTCTGAAGACGTCTTCTCCAAGTGCCGCATTCAAATGCTTCTTGTGTTTTCTTGACATCCTTCTTGGGCGAACCTTGTATTTCACGAGCGCTCTCGGTTTGCACCATACACGAGCGCGCTCGTGATCCAAGGTCGTTTCATGGGCTGGGTCTATCACCGATTGCCCGGCGGGGCAAGGGGATTCTTATGGGGAAATCCGGAGGCGGGAAAAGAAGAAGAAGAAGACGGAAGACCTCCCGCAGGATGCGGGAGGATGCACCCTGGAAGGGTGCGCCACCCCTGGAAGCATGCGCCACCCCTGGAAGTGTGCGCCACCCAGCACCCCTACCCCTGCGGCAGTCCGCCGGGGAGGCCGGAACCGGCGAAGAAGGCGTCGTGTGCCGGGAAGCTGCGCTCGGGCTTGGCCTTTTTCTCGGCGCTCTCGGCGCTGATCTTGTCGAGCATGGCCTTGCGCATGTTGCGCTCGCGGTAGTGGGCGAGCATCATGGCGCGGTCACGGGCCGGAGACTCGAAGAACTGCGAGGGCGTGAGACCCCACAGGATGGCGGTCTCCATGATCCAATAGTGGCGGTCCTCGCCATCGAGCTTGGCGATTACTTCCGCTTCCGAGCCGGCAGGCTTTTGCTTGGAGTAGGCCCGGAGCTTGGGGAAGCCGGCGAGCCTGCGCTCGTAAAAAAATCGGCCGGGTCTCCCTGGGCGAAGGTCATGTTCCAGATTTCCCCGGCCAGGAACTTGACCAGGATGGAAGGCATGGACGCCATGATGGCATCAATCTTGGCCGCGTCTGTCTCGCCGGGAGTATCGGCGTGCAGGCCGTCCACCCCCACCAGCACGACATAGGCGCTCTGCCGCTCCTGGAGCGGGCGGAGGCGGGCGAGATAGGACGGGTTCTCGTAATCGTAACCGGCAGGCACGCGCTTGGGCGGCTGGCCCGGCCGATCCGCGGGCTCTTCGATGAAGACCGGATCGGGGAGCGCGCCATCAAGGATGGCATCGGCCGCCTCGCGTTCGCTCATGGACATGGCGCGGACGGCGAAGTCCATGGTGGGGGCATCCTTGCGGATTTCCAGCAGCACCTTCTGCGGCTTGCCGCGCTTTTCAAGCGGAAGCACCTCCTGCTCCGGGCTCCATTCCTTGACTTCGTCAAGGATGTCTTCGGGCGAGGCGACACGGACGGTCTTGGTCTTGCGCGCGAAATCGCGCATGGAGGCGAATAGTGACATTGTTTACAGGGGTTGGGTGTTGGGGATTGGACGGAGAGATTGACCACGGATTACACGGATTACGCGGATTAAGAATGGGCTGAGCGCGGGACGATGGGGATGGATCGGGCGGAAGAATCACCACTGATTGAGACTGAGAAGACTGAGGACACTGAATCAAATTATTTCTTCAATCCGTGTAATCCGTGAAATCCTGAAATCCGTGGTTGTCTTTGGCCGTGGCTTGAATGAAAGATCGCGTTCTCACGAACGCGCCTACGAAAGGTTGCGGAGTTGTTTTGCACGCTTGCACAAACGGAGTCAAGCTGATACGATCCGCGCATGTCAATTTTCAATCCGATCACCGATGCGGGAGTCCTGGCGCTGAACGGAAATCTTGAGCCAGAGGCCAGACTGCAATCGCTGCTGCGCCTGTGGCTGGGCAACTACTTCACGGGCGAACCCTTCACCACGCGGGCCGTATCCGGCACCCAGAGCATGACCTTCCTGGCCTGCGATTTCCTGTGGCAGGACGACGTGATGGCCCTCAACCAGCAAAAGCCGGTGATCCATGTGCTGCTCACCTCCGACACGGACCGACTGGACCTGAGCCCAGGCACCTTCGGCCACACCGACCGCTGGCAGCTTGACATGCTGCTCAAGGTGCCGCCGGTAATCGCCTCGCTCACTCCGCTCAACCCGGAGCACGCACTTCGACGCCTGGCGGGCCAGGTGGTGTGGCTGTTTTCCTCCGGAGAGCGCGAGGCGCTCTCCGCCCAGGGCGTGCATGAACTCAAGCTGGTGAACCCGCCGGTGCTCGTCCCGGCAAGCGGCGCCTGGCACATGCGGATGGTGACGGCAAGCTGTTTGACGTGGCGGGAACAGGTGAGGTGAATCAGGAAGAGAGCTATTTGGATTTCACATAGCCGAAACAAAGGTCCTTACATCCGCCATCCGCGCTCCCGGAAGAAATTCCCAACTTTCCGCTTGACGCCGCGGACTTCTGTGTATATCCCTCCGACCATCCTAATGGATGCCCGCGTATGCTTCCACCACTGCACCGCCTCTTCCCCGCCACTTGCCACCCTCTTCCTCTTCACTGATTACTCTTCAAAAACACCGCCATGAAACTCACCCTGATCACCGCCGCTGCCGCGTTAAGCACTGCCCTCCGCCTCCTCGCCGTTGACCACCACGTCACCACTGCCCAGGAGTTCCAGAACGCCCTGACCATCGCCGCATCCAACGGCACCGACGACACGATCTTCCTCGCCGCCGGGTTGTATCAGGGGAATTTCAACTTCCAGTCCGCCGAGGCATTCGCGCTCACGATCCAGAATGAAGCCGGGGTCGGTGCCGACCAAATTGTGCTCGACGGCGCCGGCGTCGGCGGCACCCTCAACCTCAACTGCGCCGACATCGCCAACCTCTGGCTCGGCGGCATCACCATCCAGCGCAATACCGGTGACGGAAACTCCTATGCACTCTCCGTCGCCACCTCCGGCAACGTCCAGATTGAACATTGCATCCTCCCTTGCGCCGCCGACAAACGGGGCGGCGGCATCTCGGTCTCCAAAGCCAACAACATCACCATCAGCCACTCGTCCTTGACCACCATCGGAACTGTAGATGGCAGCACCCACGGTCGAGGCGTCAACCTTGCCGGCTTCTCGGGCGGCGTCCTGGTCGATTCCTGCGTGGTGACAGGGAATCTGATATGGAATACAGGCAGCGGCGCTGGGTTACGGGTGACGGCAGGGAGTGGAGATCTGAAAAGCGTGAGCATCCGCAACAGTACTATCTCAAATAATCAGCAAGGTTGGGGAAATGGCGGAGGTATCTCGTTCGAAGGTAATTGCACGACTACTGTCACCGGCAATACCTTCCAAGGAAACGTTGCCAGGGTGGATTTTGGGGGTGGGGCTGCGATCTATTCAGAATGGGACGTGACGAATAATGTATTGACCGGCAATCGGTTTCTCGGAAATGGCTGCGAATCGTATGGCAATGGAGGAGGCGGTGCTGTGCGTCTGCGTTCAGGGACGGTGGAGGGAAACGAATTCGACGGAAACCGGGGTTGGAGATCCACCTTTTCTGGAGGCGCGCTTTACATGTCTGGGGGTACGATAAGAAACAATGTGTTTCGCAACAATTCAGCGTCGCAAGGTGGTGCCGCTTGCCTAGTCGGCAATTTCGTCATCAGCAACAACACCTTCCTCCGCAATAGCGCCGGCGGCAGTGCCGGCGGACTCAATCTGGTAACCTCCGATCCAACGGGCAGTATCGCCACCAACAACCTCTTTGCGCAAAATTCGAGTGGCGACTCCGGCGGCGGCATGGCGGCCACGCTCAATGGCAATGCCGCCAGGCTCGACCTGGTCAACAACACCTTCACCGGCAACACCTCCACCAACCTCGGCGGCGGGCTCCGCATTGGGGTGGTCGCTAACGATGAGATCCTCAACGTTTACAACAACATCATTTGGGGCAACAGCGCCCACCAGGGCGACGATATCTATCTGAGCGGTTTCGGCTCGAGCAAGAAGCTGATGAACAACGCCGTCCACGACGTGGCCGGGGTCTTTGAACTCGCCCTGAACAACATCGACGCTGCCCCGGTCTTTTTCAACCCGAACTCCGACGACTACCATGTCAGGCTCGGCTCCCTGACCATCGACGCGGGCGATCCGGCGGCCCCGAACCTGCCAAGCACCGACCGCGACGGTCGGCCGCGGGTGGCAGGCCTGCGCGTGGACATGGGCTGCTACGAATTCGACAACACCGGCACCCACCCGGCCGACCTAAACGACGACTTCGTGATCAGCCAGGCGGAATACGACAACTACGCGGCGGCCTGGAAGAACGACCTGGCCTGGCCCCGCGGCCCGCAGCCGATCGATGCCGACTACGTCACCCGCGCCGGCTATATTCTCAACAACGGCGGTACCTATCACAATGCCGGCGGTTCCATTCCCACCAACTGGAAACCCGGCACCGGTAATTGAGCGGCTTCACCTCTCACCGCCCCTGTCCCGTGAATCCAGCCCTTCAACTCGCGTTCCGTAGCCTGGAGGACAGCCGTCCCGGCTGTCAGGGCATGCGGCCGTCCCGGCTGCAGCGAGCGTCTGAAGTGCCATGGCGGCGGTGCTTCTGCCGCGCAATCGCAAAACAGGCGGGACGCCCGTTTTCCCTGACAGCCGGGACGGCTGTCCTCCTTGCCTGCCTCGCCTCCGCCGCCTTCGCTGCCCAGCCCGCCACCCCGGTTTTCGCGCCTGCGGATGGTAGCACGGTACCGGTGGACGTGACCATCACCGCCGAGACCGATGTCACGATCCATTACACGGCGGACGGCTCGCTGCCCGACGAAAGCTCACCGGTCTTCACCACTCCGATCCCGGTGGCCTCGCCCGGCGTGCTGCGGGCCCGCGCCTACCGCAACGGCGATGACCCGAGCTTCGTGGCCAATGCCCGCTATTTCGAAGCGGCACCGCCAGTGCCGGAATTCACCGTCGACCGCACCGTCAGCGGCGCGGGTAGCGCCGCGCCCTCGGTCTCGCTCGCCATCACCGCCCCGCCCGGCGTCCGCTGCTGGACCTACGAGGAACTCCTGCCGCCTGCTGTCTCACCCGATGCAATCACTGTCGGCGGCGTCTGGCTTCCCGGCCCGCATGCGATCCGCTGGGGACCCTTTCTGGACACCGCATCGGCCACCCTCGTTTATACCCTAACAGGGTTCTCCGGCACCTACTCCGTCTCCGGCTCGGCGTCGCTCGATGGTTACTGGACGATCCCCGCGGCAGCCACGACCGTGACCATCGGCCAGCCGCCCGGCGGCCAACCCACCGAAGTTTCACCGCCACTCATCGCGACCAACCCGTCGCCATTTGTTAGGCTGCCGGTGAGCGTTACCCTGAGTACGCCAACCGACGGTGCGGAGATCCGTTTCACCACCGATGGCAGCACGCCGAGCGCGGCCAGCACCCCCTACACCGACCCGCTGGAAATCACCGTCTCGACTTGCTTGCAGGCGCGGGCCTTCAAGACGGGATTCCTGCCGAGCCCGGTCCGCTCCGCATGGTTCACCAACCCGGACGAAGTCCCGCCGATGTCCGCCGACACGGTGGTCGATACCACTGCTCCCGCGGCCCCGGTGGTGACCAGCACGGTCGCGCCCGGCCCGACCGCCGCCTGCTGGACCTATCAGGAACAACTGCCGCTGTCTCTAACACCCGCCGGGATCACCAACGCCGGAGTCTTCAACCCCGCCACCGGCATTTTGAAATGGGGACCCTTCAACAGCCCCGACCAGCGCGTGTTCGCATACACTCTAACCGGCCAGGCGGGCAGCTATAGCGTCGGCCGCGCCTGGAGCATCGACGGCAGGGGCGCTTCGCAGTGGCCGGGCTTCCAAGTGGTGATCGCTTCGGACGGCGGCACCATCACCCCGCCGCCGCTGGCCAAGGTGGCCGCGCCGGTGCTCGATCCGCCCAACGGCAACAGCCTGCCGCTCGATGTCTCCATCAGTTGCGCGAGCGACGGCGCGACAATCCGGTACACCACCGACGGCAGCATTCCGACGGCTGCGAGCACCGTCTACCAAGGCCCGCTGCATCTCACCACCCCGACCATCCTGATCGCCAAGGCTTTTCTAACCGGCCAGCGGCCGAGTGCGCATGTGATGGGGGTGTTCGGGACCCCCGAGGAAGGAACCAAAGGGCTGACCTTGGTCCGCACGGTGAGCGGCGATGCGTCGGTGGCACCAATCGTTACCGTGACGGCCACACCGGCGGGAGCCGTGAGCTGCTACAGCATCACCGAGGACGTTCCGCAGGGACTGAGCGCCTACGAAGTCTCGGCGGGCGGCCACTGGAACGAAACCACCCATCTCATTCACTGGGGACCTTTTAACGGCACCACCCCGCAAACTGTCAGCTACCGCGTGAGCGATCTCTCGGGCACCTTCCGGCTCGACGGCAGCGGCAGCTTCGATGGCCAGGCGGCCTCCACCACGGGTGCCAGCAAAGCGACGGTTCTCCTCGATTCCATCGGCAAGGTGGCCCTGCCGGTAATCTCGCCGACACCGACCGGTTTGTTCCCGAGCACCGTCTCGATCTCGTGTCCGACTCCCGGCGCGGTGATTCATTTCACCACCGACGGCACTCTGCCCAATGCCGCGTCGCCGGTCTATCAAACGCCAATCACCTTGCTGACGGTGACCTTGGTGCAGGCCAAGGCGTTCGTCGATTGGATGCGGGCCAGCGACATCGCCCAACGCTACTACGGTCCGGAAATGCTGCCACCCGACGCCACTCTCACCCGGCGGGTCATCCGCAGCGGCACGGTGAGCCCGCAGGTTGATCTGATTGCCCATCCCGGCGGGCAGGTCGGTTGCTATAGCGTTCAAGAAACCATCCCGGCCGGTGCGGTACCGCACTCGATCACCGCTGGCGGCTTGTTCAATGCACTGACCCGCACCATCAAGTGGGGGCCTTTCCTCGGCAGTTCCGACCGCACGCTCAGCTACCACCTCGGCGGCACCGGCGGGCTTTACACGTTGAGCGGTAGCGGCAGTTTCAACGGTTTCCACCTCGAGACCGGCGGCGAGCAGGAAGTGCTGGTCGGAAACTTCGCCGCCACCTCGTGGCAGGTCACCGCCAACCACACGCTCACCCCGAGCACCCGCCTCGATGTGGCACCCGCAAGCACAGTCACTTGTTACAGTGTCGAGGCCTTCCTGCCCGACGGCCTGACGCCGACCGAGATCACCGATGGCGGCCTCTGGAACGCGGAAACCGCTGTGATCAAGTGGGGTCCGTTCCGCGATGCGACAGCCCGGGAATGCGCCTATACCATCGGCGGCAGCTACCTCGCCTACGAGGCTGGCTACCGGATCAGCGTTGATGGGTTGAGCATGATTGTTTACGGCGACGTTCAGGTCGAGGTCTCGTTGCCCGCGCCGCAGAACCTCACCGCCACCTCCGGCAATGCCACGCTCTTCCTTGCCTGGAGTCCGGTGCCTGCCGCCACCGGCTATCGCCTCTACTACCGCCGTGCCGATGGCGTGGACGGCGAGCAAAGCATTGATCTCGGCCTGCCCGGAACCTCGTTCTACTCCCTGCGCGGACTGGTTAATGGCCAACTCTACAACTGCCAGATCACCGCCTATGGTCCCGGTTCCACCGAATCGGCGCGCTCGGCAACCGTCAGTGCCACGCCCAATGCCGGCACCGGCGATTGGGGCGGGCTCGCCTTCGACAAAGGCCACTACGACACCGTCACTGATCTCGCCGTGCTCAATCTAACCGACGCCGACCTCAATACCAACCCGGCCACCGCCGACACCGTCCTGATTCAAGTCGCCAGCACCACCGATCCGGCCGGCATCCAACTCATGCTAACCGAAACCGGTCCGGACACCGGCGTCTTCACCAGCAGCGCCAGCGGCCTGGACCTCGGATTCACCTTTGACGCCAGCGACGAAGCCGGCGCCCGCCTCCGGGTCCGCGAGGGCGACACTCTAACCGCCAGCTACGGCGACATCCTGCCCGCCGGCATCCGCACGGCCACCGCCACCTTTTCCGAATACGACAGCGACCACGACGGCCTGCCGGATTGGTGGGAGCGCGAAAACTTCGGCAGCTTGACCGTGGCTAACGCGACCAGCGACTTCGACCACGACGGCAGCAGTGATTTGCAGGAATGGATCACCGGCACATCGCCGACCGCCCAGGCATCGCGCCAGCAGGTGTCGGTCGAGGTGCGTCCCGGCGAAGGTGTCATCGTCCGTTGGACCTCGGTCCCCGGTCGCCGTTACACCCTGCGCAAGAGCATCGGCAGCCTTAATGCTTTCTTCGACCTTATCGCGGACCTGCCCGCGAACCCCGGCGGCGTCAATGAATACCGCGACATCCTGCAACCCGATGCCAGCAGTGTCTTCTACTCGATCCGGGTGGAACTTGATCCCTGACGGATGCAGGCCGCCGCGCTGCAAAACAAGATGAGAGCGAAGTGTTTCTTTTCTTGCTAGAAGTTTCTCACCAGCTTGTCCACATGGCCGCGAAGGTCACGCGGGAAGCGGGCGGAGAAGTGTTGCATCCAGGCGGCGGCCACGGCATCGAGCAGGGCGTTTCCGGTGGAGTCCGAGGCCCCGGCCAGATAGCGCTGGATGGCACGGCGCAGGCGGGTGTAGTTGGCCGGAGACTTGCGCGAGTAGTAGGCGCGCATGACGATGGTGGCCAGGGCGCGCTCGCCCTGCTTGGGATCGTCGAGGATTTTCTTGTCGCGCTCGGTGATGCGCTTGCCGCCGGGGCGGCCGGCGAGACCGTCGCGAATCCACTCGACCACGTCCTTGTGATCCACGCGCTGGGCCTGCGGCCGGTTTTGCTTGTCTGGATCAAGCTCGCCCTCCGGGTCCGGCGGAGAGGAAATCGACAGGACCATGCCCCAGCCGCCCAACATGAGATCGGTGGTGATGCGGTCCAGGGTGACATCGACGCGGTGCTTCCAGCGCTCGATGAGTTCGGCGGAGTCGCGGTAGTGAGCAGGCATGGCGGCCATGAGCACACGGGAGGCGACCAGGCGGGCCGTGGCGTGATACGGATCGCGCCGGGAGCGGTAGAACGCCGTGAGGGACGAGAGGTTCACCTCCAGTTTCTCGGTGTCGCGGATGAGCTGGTCGAAGGTGGTGCGCAAGGTTTTGGGGTAGTGGTGCGATTGAAACC
>Ga0118677_10007634_pt1 | contig 17763 bp, 10 predicted proteins | sample AliMusrvi5mmetaG_FD_86154 | JGI IMG/M metagenome (GOLD analysis project Ga0118677, IMG submission 86154) | reverse complement strand
TGTGGGAACAGCGCCTTCGTGATGCGGGGGTGGCGGTTTCTTCCTCCGGGGGGGATTGGCGAACCTGGATGCTGGGTTGGCTGGCAAAGCGGTTCGGGGTCCGGTTTGTTCTGCCCACCATTGCCGGAATCGAGCAGGGTGCCGGCGCACGCTATGATGCCCAACCCGAAGCCGGCGAAACCGGGATGGCGGCGGAAGAGCGGTCGCATGCCCGGATTTTCAAAAGATTGTCCGGCCAGACCGGTGGGTTGGCGGGAAGTGCGGTAGCCCGACTGGAGGGGCGGCACCGGTCCACGGGAGGCAATGCCTTGCGGGCGGGTGTGCTGGGAGCCAATGACGGTCTGGTCTCTGTCTTAAGCCTGGTGATGGGCGTGGCCGGGGCGGCCATGGACTCGCATGTGATCCTGATCACGGGCCTGGCCGGATTGCTGGCGGGCGCCATTTCGATGGCAATGGGCGAATGGTTGTCGGTTCAGAGCTCCCGTGAACTGTACATCCGCCAGTTGGATGTGGAACGGCAGGAACTGGCGGAGTCGCCCGAGGAGGAAAAGGAGGAGCTGGCCTTGATTTATCAGTCCAAGGGATTATCTCCAGAACAGGCCAAAGCCTTTGCAGACCAGTTGCTTTCCGATCCGGTTCATGCGCTGGATACCTTGAGCCGTGAGGAGTTGGGGATGGATCCCGATGAGTTGGGCGGGTCAGCCTGGGTGGCGGCCTCGACTTCCTTTCTGCTTTTTGCCATGGGGGCCATCATCCCGATTTCGCCGTTCTTTTTCACGCAGGGGCCGACGGCCGTGCTGTGGAGCGGGGGGGTGAGTACGGTGGGGCTGTTTTTGATCGGAGCCGGAATCACTCTGGTGACCGGGCGGAGTCTCTGGGTGTCGGGATCCCGGCAAATCGTGTTTGGCCTTGGTGCCGCTGCGGTCACCTACGGGATCGGTCGCCTTTTGGGTGTCCAGATGGCCGGCTAGGGGTGGGCGGTATGATTGACACCCGGTGTTAATCGTGACACTATGATGATCTGAGCGGGCAGAAAGGACTTCTATGGCGGTCATCATTGGAATGTCGAGTACAGTAAAGGGGAAAAAGTTCGATCTGGCGGAGGGCGAAACACACATCGGTCGCCAGAGTCAGAATCAAATCCCCATTGATGATGCCTCGATTTCCGGGCGCCATTGCAGCGTTGTCCGCGAGGATCGCCGGTATACCCTCGTTGATCTCGGATCCACCAATGGAACCCGCCTTAACGGGGCTTCGGTTTCCCGCGCGGCGCTCAAGCCGAAGGACATTATTCAGATCGGCGGCGTCGAACTGATGTTTGACGGGCAGGATGTTGAAGTGCCCGCTCCTGAATTTTCAGATACCGCGAAGATTGAGGTGATGGCGGAACCGGTTCATATTCCGGCAAGTTTTCACACGGCTTCGCCGTTCGGGAATCGCCGGGACAGCCGGAAGCCCTGGGTGATCCTGACCATCAGTCTTCTTGTGCTGGTTTTGGCGGGACTGGTGTTCTTCGTGCTCCGTCTTTTCACCTGATCCGAGGGGACATGACCCGCGGCACGCATACACGGGGCATGACGCTCATCGAGTTACTGGTAGCCATTTCCGTCTCCACAATGGTTTTTGCCGCGTCGGTTTCCCTTTATATGGTTATCACGGCGTCGATCCTCCGCCAGCAGGAGCGACGTCACGAGGCGGGTGCTGCGGCTCTCGACCAAATCCGGCACGATCTGGCCGGTTGCGCCCAGGCGCCCTTCTCCAATATGCCGCCTTTCAAGGTGGAGAGTCCTGCCCATGACACCAATGCCCCTGGTCTCTGCTCCCTGGAGTTTTTCGTGGGGAGCATCCCCTTGCCGGAGGATGACTTTTCGAAACTCGAAATTCACCGGATCCGGTACAGCGTGACCGACGCCTCTGTTTTGATGAGGGAGAGTGTGAGCCTTTGGGGAACGGATGCCCTGGGGCCCGCGACCTCAAACGGGGTGCTGGAAGGGGTCACGGCGTGGGAAGTTTCGGTTTTGACGGAATCGGGCTGGACAAACCAATGGACTTCGTCAGCCCGGCGGTTATTTCCCCAAGCCGCCCGCCTCCGGTTGGACTGGCGGACCGCCAGTACCACCGAGACGGCGACGGTGGAGGTGTTTATTCCCGCCGGAAACGGCGTGGGCGGGGGGGCTCTCTCTTTTTAGCTTGCGCCCGGGCGGGTGGATACCTATTATTCGCGCCCTATCAATTCAAGGAGATGACCGATGGGCAGGGAATGTGAAGTTTGTAAGAAGACGCTGAGCACGGGTAACCGGATTGTGCGTCATGGGTTGGCCAAGGCCAAGGGCGGTATCGGGTTGCATACAACGGGCATTACCCGCCGGAAGTTTCTTCCCAATTTGCAGCGCATCCGCGTCATGGAAAATGGCGGCGTGAAACGTAAGACGGTCTGCACCGCATGCATCCGGTCGAATAAGATCGTCAAGGGCTGAGTTGAGTCCCCGGTCTTAAGGGAAGGCGCGAAGAATCATTTCTTCGCGCCTTTTTCGTTTGTGCGGTCGCATTCCGGTTCGCCCCATCATTTCAGCTCATGATCAAGATGATTTTGTGCTAGAAAAAGGTCATTTTGTGAAGGCGGGCCGATAGGGTTTTTGCTATGCCTGCTTTCAAGTGATTCATCATCGAATTGCCCAAGCAGTAAACTTCAGTGCAGAGGAGCAAAAAATGAGTTCTTTTTTAAAAGCGCTGGTGCTGGTGCTGGTTTTCGGGCTGGGGAATGTGCCCGCGCTTCAGGCTGAGGCATCCGGAAAATCCCCTCGGATCGAAATCCGACTCTCCGGCGCGGGGTGGATGCTGTGGCGGGATGTGAAGGCGCAGTGGACGAATGATGAGCTTTTTCTGCCGCCGGTTGATCTCGGCAAATTGCCGCTCAATCCGCCGACCTGCGGCTGGTCCTCCCTGTATTCCGGCAAGGACGCGATTGCGGCATCGGTGCCGGGAACGGTGGAGGAGTATTTCTGGGACGAAATCCAGGGTAGCAGCAAAACCGAGGAATGCTCGAGCCTCGGCGACGCCCTTGGCGTGAGTTGGTGGTGGCGGACAATGGAGGTGCCGGCCAGCGCCAAAGGCAAGCGGATTCTTCTGAAATTCGAGAACAACCGGCTCCGCTCCGAGGTTTTCGTCAACGAGAAGCTCGTGGGCTATGATCTGATCGGCAACTCGGTGTTTGAAATTGATGTTACCGATGCGATCAAACCAGACGGGAAGAATACGCTGGCGGTTCGTATTACCGATGCGGGCGGGAACTTTCTCTGGCCCGACGCCCAGGTGTTCGCCTGGGGAAAGTACAAGATCCCGATCAGCCACGGCTTCGGCGGCATTGCGGGAAATGTGGACATGCGGATTGTGGATCCCGTCTACATCGATAATGTCTTCATCAGGAATCTGCCGGAAATGACGGCGGTGGATGTGCAGGCCACGGTGCAAAATAGCCGGAGCAGCCCGGTAACGGGGGCGTTGCAAATCGATATTGTTCCCGCGAAAAATCCCGAAACCGTTGTTTTTAGTCAGCGCTACGAGAACATTTCCCTGCCACACGGCACCACTCAAATTGAACATCGCGTCAGTCTTCCGTCGGCCAAGTTGTGGCACTACGACACCCCGAATCTCTATGTCTGCAAAGTGAAGGTCGAGGCGGATGCGTCCGCCGACCAGGAGGCGGCGCGTTTTGGTTTTCGCTGGCTCGGCATTGCCCAACGCGGGGAGGACGACCACTTTTTGCTTAACGGGAAGCGCGAATTCCTGCTTTCCTCCATTAGTTGGGGCTTTTGGCCGGTGAATGGGGCCACCCCTTCCGATGAACTGGCTGAAAAACAAATCCGGCAGGCCAAGGGGCTGAACCTGAACATGCTGACCTTTCATCGTCATAAAGGGCAATCCATCGTGCTCGACAAGGCGGACGAGCTCGGGCTGCTCTACTACGCGGAGCCCGGTGGGTACAACTGCGCAAAGGGTGACGCCTTCAGCTATAAGATGGCCCGCCTGAAATGGTTCCGCATGATCAAGGAGTTTCGTAACCATCCGTCTTTGGTGATTTACAATATGATCAACGAAAACGGGCATAATCCGAAAGCAAATCAAATCCAGGATATGCTGGAGGCGCACGCGATTGATCCGACCCGGATCATCACCTACACCTCGGGAATCAATCCCAAGAATCCGCCCTGCAAGCTGCACATGGTTCCGTACGATACCCGGCAGTATACCAATGGCTGGTGGGATTTTCATCACGCCTGCAGCCTCGGGGTGAGCGATGACAGCCTGTACGGCAATCCGACCAACTACTCCTACAGCTTTCCTGAAACCATGCGCAAAGAGATCACTTACCTCGGAGAGGAAGGCGCTGTCGGAGCCCCGCCTCGCCTGCAATTGATGAACGATTACTACAAGGCCGCCGGACATCATAATGGCTGGGATGGCGCGGACTACAGTCAATGGTTCACGGCATTTGACTCCTATTTGAAGCAAAAGGGACTCAAGACCCTGACGGTGGATGCGGTCACAGTCGGCCTGGGGAACACTCAGTATTACTATCACGGACGCATGATCGAAAATGCCAAGATCAATGACTTCGTGGACGGATATGTCATTAACGGGTGGGAGTGCGAAAAACTGGAAAATCATTCCGGAATTGTGGACTCCTTCCGAAACTACAAGGGCGATCCGGATATCATCCGGCGCTACACCCGTCCGGTCTATGTCGCCATCAAGGCCCGCAACAAAGTGGCCCATGTTTCCGACACGATCGATGCGGACTTCTTCATTGTCAACGGGAAGGAAACGCTGGACGGAAATTACACTCTGGAAGTGGATCTGGTTGATCCGGCGGGAAAAGTGATCCAAAAAAATCACGGGCCGGTTTCAGTCAGCCGGGAGCGACTCTCAACCCTCGCGCGGGAAAAGGTCGGCTTCACGCTCACCGGCGGGGCTGGCTATTACACCCTGAATGCGCGGTTGATGGACAAGAACGGGGCGAAACAGGCCGATGGTATGGAGAAGCTCTTCACCGTCGACTGGAAGTCGGAAAAACTTTCCGCCAAGGGCGCGGTGATAGAGCCGGCAAATAATATCCGTGATTTCCTGTCGGGTGGGCTCAATATCTCCTTGCCTGCCTATCGGGACACCCTGGATAAGCTGGACTACATCATTCTGGACAACAGCGAGGGCCCGATTCCGGTCACGGCTTTCAAGACTCCGGACGGAAAGCCGGGGTTGAAGGCGGAGTATTTTAACGGACTGGCCGATTCCAAGACCCTGGTCAGCACGCGGATCGAGTCCGAAATCAGGAAGTGCGAGGCGCCTGCCGGACTGGAGGCCGAAAGCACGATGATCTGGACGGGGTCCTTCACCTCGCAGGAGAGTGGATCCTATATCCTGTGTGGCGATTTCACGGGGGGGCGTGTGAACATCTGGCTGGACGGAACCCAGGTGATGAATATGGCGTTCGGGGCCAACCGCAAAGCTCGTTTCGCAAACAGCAAGCTGTTCAGCCTGGAGGCGGGGAAAGCCTATTCAATCAAGGTTGAGTATGCGCGGGATGCGGGACGCGACACCCTTGAACTGCGGTGGCAACGACAGCTCTCCGGGAGCCAGTGCGACAAAATCCTGGACCGCGTCGCCAAAGAGGGCTCCACGCTGATTGTGTCCGGTAACAGCACCGAGGTGTTTGCCCAGGAGCTCGGTAAGCGCGGGTTGGTTAAGTACAACGGCGTCATGGATGTCGATGTGTGGTGGAAAGCCGGGGGCATCTTTGCCGTCCAGCACCCCCTGTTCAAGGAGCTCCCGCAGAATACCGGCATGAACTGGGAGTACCAGGATGTCGCGCGTTACGATGTGAAGCTTAACTCGGACGGATTGTACAACAAGGACTTCGAAAGCAAGCGCTACGGCTTGTTGCTGGAAGGCGAAGAAGTTGCCGCGCTTTGCACGGATGGGCACAAGTTCAAGGTGGCCAGCGCGGTTTCTGTGTTGAGTCATGGGAAAGGCAAGGTCGTGCTCTCCTGCTTGAACCTCTATCCGTCCCTCGCCAGCGACAGCAAATCGGCCAATACGGTCAAGAAGATCCTTTGCAACTACATCGACTATGCCGATGACGTCCTGAAGAAGTGATGCAATAAAAACAGGGTGCGGAGCGTTATAATCACGACGGTTCAATCAAATTACAGAAAAGCGGGATTATCATATGAAGCATTGTCATTTCCTGAAGGTGATTGGAGTGGCCACTGTGGCGATGGGGCTGATGCCGCTGGCGGGATTTTCGGGTGAAGTTCAGGGGCGATCCCAGTTGGACTTGAGCGGATCCGGTTGGCGGGTCTGGCAGGATGCCAAGGCGGATTGGCAGAACGACGCTTTGTTCCTGCCCGATGCCGTTAATCTCAAGACATTGCCCGTGAATCCGCCAACAGGGGGGTGGGAAACCCTGAAGGCGGACCTGGGGACGGCGGCCTCGGTTCCCGGCACGGTGGAAGAATACCTCTTCACCAACCCGAATCCCCGGGAGATGAACCCCAAGGTCCTGTACACCCCGTTTCAGGGGGTGAGCTGGTGGGTCCGAAGCCTGCGAGTGCCTCAGGTGCCTGCGGGCGGGCGGCTGCTTCTGCAATTTGAGGCCGTTTCGATGCGGGCGGAAGTCTATGTCAACCGGAAGCTGGTGGGATATGACCTGATCGGCCACACGCCCTTCGAGGTGGATATCACGGATGCGGTGAAGCCGGGTGAGGAGTGCCAGTTGGCGGTACGGGTGACAAATCCCGGGGGCAATTGGATGTGGGCAGATTTCCGGCAGATTTCGTGGGGCGAGAATCTGATTCCCCACCAGCATTCCTTCGGGGGCCTCACCGGCCGCGTGAAACTGGTGGCGGTGGCGCCCCTCTATGTCGATGATCTCTATGTCCAGAATACCCCGGCGATGCGGGACGTGAACGTGCAGGTAACGGTGCGCAACCGTATGACCGAGCCCGCGAAGCGGGATGTGCTGGTGCGGGTGGGGGAGAAGGCCAATCCTGAAGCGGAGTGTTTTAAGCAGACGATCAAGGATGTGGTCTTCATGCCGGGGGAAACCTGCACAACGGTCAAGGTGTCCGTGGCGGACGCGAAACTCTGGGATCTGGAACATCCGAATCTGTATGTCTGTTCCATCTCCCTTGCGAACAAGCAGCAGATTACCGATGCCTATTCCCAATCCTTCGGCTTCCGGTGGTTCGCCCAGGACGGGATCGGGAGCAACGCCGTGTTGCGGCTGAACGGCAAGCGGATCGTGCTGCGTACGGCCATCAGCTGGGGGTTCTGGCCGGTTAACGGCGTTACGCCCACGCCGGAGCTGGCGGAGAAACAGATTCGCTTGGCCAAGGAGCTGGGTCTGAACATGCTCAACTTTCACCGTTGTATCGGGACTCCCGTGGTGATGGACAAGGCCGACGAGCTCGGGTTGCTCTATTTCGAGGAGCCGGGCGGCTATGTTTCCGGAGGCACGCTGCCGTTGGGGCAGGGGATGGCGCGTGAGAAGTTGTTTCGCATGGTGAAGCGTGATCGCAATCACCCCAGCCTGGTCATCTACAATATGATCAACGAGCAGTGGATTGCGTTCGGTGCCGACAAGGATGATTCCATTTTCGCCAACCACACAAACGATATGCGCGCCGCCCATGCGCTCGATCCCAGCCGCATCATGCTCTATACCTCCGCGTGGGCCGAAAGGGAAAACCGGGCCAAGACCCATATGCGGCCCATGGATAACCAGATTTACCTGAGCGGGTGGTGGGACAATCACCGAGCCACCGGACCTGCGGTCTGGCTTCAGGACTATTATCTGGGATCTGGCAGGCATTACGGGCTGACGGATAATGTCCGCGAGATCGTTTACTGGGGCGAAGAGGGGGCTGTGTCGGCCCCGCCCCGGCTGGAAAAGATCAAGGCCGATGTCGAGGCGATGAAGGTTCCCGGCTGGGATGGCCAGATTTATTTGGACTGGTACCGGCGTTTTGATGAGTTCATCCAGCGCAAGAAACTCACACCCTATTTCCCGACGGTAGACGCCCTGACCTGTGCCATGGGAGTGATCAGTCTGGAACACCAGGGTCGGAAAATCGAGGATACCCGCATCTGCGACGCCAATGATGGGTATGCTGTGAACGGCTGGGAAGCCGAACCCTTCGAAAATCACTCGGGAATTGTAGATGGTTTCCGTAATCCGAAGGCCGATGCCTCGGTACTGGCTTACTATAACCAGCCGCTGTATGTGGCGGTGAAGGTGCGCCGCCAGACGGTTCAAATCCCGGGCGAAGTGGTGACGGATTTTTACGCGATCAATGAGAAAAATCTGAAAGGTGCCTGCACGCTGAAGGTCCGGGCGCTGGCACCAGATGGACGTGAGCTTTTCGTGCATCAGGCGCCGGTCGTGTTGCAGGGCGGCGACGCGTACGGCCAATTGCTTCTTGAGGGCGTGAAGGTCCCGATTGTCTCGGCGACAGGGATGATCCGGATTGAAGCTGAATTGTCGGATGCCGCTGGGACCGTGCAGGCGCGCGGCCGCGACGAGATCCTGTCGGTGGACTGGAAGGGCGCGAAACTGTCAGGTAAAGGGGCCATCTCGGAAAGCGGGAGCCGGATCAGGGATTTCCTGAAGAAGAATAAAGGCATTGAAGTGCCAGCCCTGGATGACGCGAAGGGCCCCCTCGACTGGATGATCGTTGCCAGGCCGCTGCAATCCCTGCAGGTTGTGCCGACTGAGGGTTTTTCCGCTACAGGAATCAGCACGATATTTTACAGCGATCGGAATTTCAAGAAGCCGATGCACCGCCGGGTTGACAAGCAGATCGACTTCGAGTGGTCGGCCGGAGCGACGCCGGATGCTGCTGTGTCCAGGATTGACAGCTATACCGTGGCTTTTGAAGGACAGCTCATGCCTCCCGTGACAGGGGACTATCTCGTGCAACTCCAGTGCGAGGGGGGTAAAGGCAACCTGTTGGTTGGCGATAACAAGCAGGTGACGAAGGGGCGCGGGACGAAGAGTTCCGCCGAGTGTCCGGTGCGTGCGGAGGCCGGAAAGCCTGTTTCGATTCGCGTCGAGTTCTCCAAGGGGCAAGGGCTGGGCAAGGTAAAGGTGTGCTGGTCCACGCCGAAAAAGACGATTGATACGACCCGCCTGTTCCAGCGGGTCCGGCAGGATGGGACCACGCTGATTGTGATGGAATCCGCCGATCAATGGGCGGAGCTGGCTGGGAAAGAGGGGATTGTAGAGTACAAGGGAGCGTTCCCGGTGGGAATGAACTGGAGCGGGGGCCAGTATTTTGTGAGGGCGCATCCCTTGTTCAAGGATTTGCCGGTGAATCAGGGGATGAACTGGCCTTATCAGGCGGTCGTGCGGGGTGTCGGGCGCAATGCGTTGAAATTGGAAGGCGAGGAACTGGTGGCGGGCGCGTATAACAGCCCCGGTTGTGAGTTGGGGACGGCGGTGGGGATCGTGCCCTGCGGCAAAGGAAAAATCATATTCTCGACCCTGCCGATCCTCTCCAATCTTAGTGTCGAGTCAGGTTCTTCCGATGTGGCCTTCAAGCTGTTGTGCAATTACATCGAGTTCGCCGCAGGCGCAGCCAAATAGGCGTGCACGAATTGTCTCCCGAAAAGTACGAATTGGCACTAGGTCTTTTCGGTGATTTTTGCTACTATTAGATATTGAGCTTAAGCGTTGGAGCTTTTCGCATAGACGAGTCATTTTTGCAGGAGATGGCTTGTTAGGGAATTCAAGTGGGGGAATTGTTCATGAACCGTTATAACTCCTTCGGGCGTAGCGTGGCGATGGTGGGAATCATGATTATCATCATGGTGTTCCAGGGGGCGCAGGCGGCCGTCACAAACAGAACCTGGTCCGGTGGGGCAAGCACCGTAAACCTCAACTCCAGCGCAAACTGGGACGCCCTCCCCGTGACGGGTAATTCCTGGACTTTTGGTAGCGCCAATGGGGGGCAGGGAACCACGTTAAATAATGACTTCACAGGGTATGCGGTGGCTGGGATTACGTTTAGTGCTGGTGCGCTTCCTTGGACGATTAATGGTAATACCATTACCAATACCGGCAATATCACAGTGGTCGACGCGAGTACGAACCAGAAACTTAATATTTTTGTGGCCAATATCGGGAGTAATACCAACACGGTTAATGGCTCGAGTGTTTTAACGATAGATACAATCAGGCTCAATGGTAGCGATGCTTTTCGCAAAAACGGCAGTGGGACATTGACTTTGTCGACCGGAATCACATACGGGTCTGGCGGTAAAGCAGGTTTCTATTTGGATGCCGGGCAGCTTACGATGAACGCAAGTATTCCCGGTGGTAGCTACAGGGTCTACATCGGGAATGGATCAACACTGAATACTGAGAACGCTAATGGCGTCACCTATACTACCTCGAGCGATAACTTCATCACTATTGGAGGCGATTTCGCGTTTCTTGGTTCAGGTGGCGACCTCACTCTGAATTCGGCTGTTTCCAGTGAGCCCAGTTTTTTGCTTTCCAGCAATTCGACGATCACCGTCAGCGCCCGAGTCTTGACCTTGAGTGGGACCAAGCTAATGGTCGGCGGAGCTGTTGGCATCACCAAGGAAGGGGCAGGAACACTAGTTCTGAATGTGGCAAGCACCAACAGCGGGCCGATAGCGGTCAACAACGGCAGGTTGAATATGGTCGGGACGGCTACGAATGCCGCCATGAGTGTGGCAAGCGGCGCCACCTTGGGAGGTGAAGGCGCTGTTGCAAGTCTGGTTTTGAGTAATGCTAATTTCTTTATTGATGGTAGCACATCGAATGCCCTGACCTGTGTCACCAATACGACTTCGACAGGAAATCTAAACCTGAGCGGCACCACCACTGTGTATCTCGACGCATTGCCTGCTACAACCGGGATGGTGATTCGTGTGCTGAACTATTATGGAGCGTTGACAGGCGGGACGAACAATCTGGCATTGGGTGATGCCGTCAATTATCGTGCTTGCGCCTTTTCCACGGCAACGGTGAATCAAGTCAATCTTGATGTTGGCGCGAAAGCGCTGCTCTGGTCGGGTGCTTCCGCCGCGTGGGACATCGGCAACTCCACCAACTGGAACAGCGGTGCGGATAAATATTACGATGGCGATGTGGTGGCCTTTACCAATTCCGGGAGCCAGAGCGTCACGCTTGCGGCCACGGTTCGGCCGGGCGCTGTGACCTTCAACAATGCCTCTGGCACGAACTATATCCTGTCCGGAGCCGGCGGTATCGCGGGGATCGCCGGATTGTTTAAAAATGGAAGGGGCACGCTGACGATCGCCAATTCGAACACCTATTCGGGGGTGACAGCCGTCTCCGCTGGCACGCTGGTATTGTCCGGTTCATTGAGTAATACCGCCATTACGAACAGTACGGGAGTCATTTTCACCCAAACCGTCAGTGGGGTCATTGCTGGCTCCAGCAGTTTTACGAGTTCCGGAACAAATACGCTCACTGGCACGAATACCTACACTGGCGCAACTCTTGTTTATAAGGTTGGAAGCGTTCTCACTATTGCGGGTGCGGGTGTCATTTCCAACACCGCAGCCCTGACTGTCGGAGGTGGCAGTAGTACTGGTCTTGGCATTCTTGATTATTATAGTAGCGCAGCCAGTATGGTTGGCGCCATCATCGTCGGGAATGGTGCCGGTTGCCCCGGGATTTTGAATCAGACCAACGGCACCATTCAAGGAGCCAGCCTTCGATTAAGCGCGGCCGCCAGTAGCAGTTCAGGCCACCCCGGAACGGTAAATCTTATTGGAGGCGCGATGACTATCAGCGGATCAATCGAAATTTGTGGCCAGTCCAAGGACGACAATCCGCTCAATACGTTTACCATCAGCGGCTTCGCCGTTTTAAATGCCAATGGCGGCTTGAATATGACATCGGCCAGCAAGATTGATGGCTATTACCAAAACGGAAAGTTCATTCAGAACGGCGGCACGGTAAATGTTGCAGGTGGTCTGAATCTTGTCGCCAACAACACTACCACCAACATGAATCACCTGGGCGAATACAATCTGAATGGCGGCACACTCAATGTTAATTCGATCACGAACCAGTCGAGTGGCGCCTATGCATCCAGTTGCCTCGGCACCTTCCTCTTCAACGGCGGCACGCTCAAGCCAACCGCCAGCAACTCATTCTTCTGGCCCAACAGCGCCTATACCACGGCGAGCGTGACCAATGGGGGCGCTATCATTGACACGACCGGGTACAACATCACCATTGCCCAGCCGCTGGTGAATGCCGCTGGCTCGACGAATGCCTCCCTGATCAAACTGGGTTCCGGAACGCTGACCCTTGCGGGCGCCAACACCTACAACGGGGCGACGATTGTCTCCAATGGCGTGCTGGCCGTTGCCGCTACGGGGAATCTGGGAAATAGCGCCGCTAATACGCTGAGTCTTATAACCGGAGCCAAGCTGGATTTGGGAGCCGCGGTGACGGCACAATATTTCCGTGTTGATGGAACTCTTATGGATCAGGGATCCTGGGGGTCGACTTCGAGTTCGGCGGCCCACCAGAATAACTCTTATTTCAGCGGCAGCGGTGTGCTGACGGTCCTGCAGGGTACGGCTCTGGGCACCCTGATTATGATTCACTAGTGTCCTGTAAGACAAGTTCGGTTAATGAATCCCTCTTCTTCGCGATCTTTGTGGGCTGTTCAAGCTCCCTTCCCTTATTAAACGGACCTAAACCCTCTTTTCGCTATTCTTCAGGAAGCGTGGGTGATAAAAGAAGTTCCTCGGGTGGTAAACAAACGAAACTCATTTGATAAGGTGAATTATGATGGCAATGAAGACAGGGTTGACGGTGGCCGTGATGGTGGGGGTGTTGGCGGGCCAGGTTCAGGCGGGCTACCAGATCACCATCAAGTCGGTTTCGGAAGGCGATAAGAAAGGGCGGCACGCCCAGGCCCAGGGCGGCAACAACACCATGGTCTTCGCCGCCGATGCCGATAAGGCCCGGATTGACTTCATCGAAGGCCATGCCCCCGGAGGCGGAAAGGATGGCTATCTGGTCACCCAGGATGCCGGGAAAACCTTCACCATGGTCTCGCCCAAGGACAAGACTTACATGAAGTGGGACATGGACGCCATGATGGGAATGGCGGGGGCTATGGGCAATATGATGAAGATGCAGGTCTCGAACCCCAAGGTGGAAAAACTCCTCGACGAGGACGGTGAAGCCCTCCTCGGATATCCCACCCGTCACTACAAGACTCGCACGGCTTACCATATGTCCATGAATGTCATGGGGTTTAGAAATGAAATGGATATCGTCAAGGAGGATGAATCCTGGACCACCACCAAGTTGGATATCTCCACGCTGGGCGCCTGGTTCAACAAGATGCCGAAGACCCAGAATGAGGAATTGGACAAACTGGTTCATGCGGAAAAGGGAAAGATGACCGGAATGCCGCTGAAGATGCTCTCGGTGCAGACGTCCACGGATAGCCAGGGGAAGGCCTCCGTCACCCGGACCTCCATGGTTGTGACGGATATCAAGACGATCGGCGCCAGCGAGGTTTCTGTTGAAATTCCCGAGGATTACAAGGAGCTGGATTTACTTCAGGCGGCCGGCCAGGAGCCGGAAAAGGGCGCCACTCGCAAAACTCGCAAGAGCCAGGCTCCAGCCGGGCTGGACTTCAATAGCCTCATGAAGAAGGCGATGCAATCCGCAGAATAATAGAAATGAAGATTTACCACCGAGGCACAGAGACACAGAGAATGCAAATGTGGCGTTTTTTTCGTCCATGGGAGTACCCATGGACAAAAAAAACGCCACGGTTTCTTGGAGGAATACTCGGAGAAAGAGGAGATATTCGCAGAAATACCGTTCTCCTCCCCCTCTATTCTCTGTGTCTCTGTGCCTCTAGCGAAGCGGGTGGTGAATCTTCTCTTGAATTTTGTCGGTCGGACTATATTTATGCTTCCTCAATGGATCATTGAAAAGAAGAGGAACGGGGAAACCCTTTCTGATGAAGAGGTGGGGCTCTTCATGGGGGGGTATGTGCGCGGGGAGATTCCCGATTACCAGATGGCCGCACTGGCCATGGCCATCTATTTCAAGGGAATGACTCCGGAAGAAACCGCCACGTTGACCCGCGTCATGATGCAGTCGGGTGAGGTCGTGGAGTCTTCCTCCATTCGACTCCCCAAGGTGGATAAGCATTCCACGGGCGGGATCGGCGATAAACTCTCCATCCCGCTCGCCCCGCTCGTGGCCTGTTGCGGGGTCGCCGTTCCCATGATTTCCGGGCGCGGCCTCGGGATCACGGGCGGAACCCTGGACAAGCTGGAGTCCATTCCCGGCTACCGAACCGGCCTGAGCGTTCCGGAATTCATCCGGGTGCTCCAGGAGTGCGGCTGCTCGATGATCGGTCAGACCGACCGGATCGTGCCCGCCGACCGCAAACTCTATGCCCTGCGCGATGTCACCGCCACGGTGCCCTCCATTCCCCTGATTGTCTCCAGTATCATGAGCAAGAAGCTGGCCGAGGGGATTGACGGTCTGGTGCTGGATGTGAAGTGCGGCCGGGGCGCCTTTATGAAAACCCGGGCGGAGGCACGGGCGCTTGCCGAGGGACTGGTCGGAGTGGGTCGCGCCATGGGCAAGAAAGTCACGGCCTTGATTACGGCCATGGATCAGCCGCTGGGTCGTTCGGTGGGGAATGCCCTGGAGATGATGGAGTCCGTGGATATTTTGCGAGGGAAGGGGCCTGCGGACAGCACGGAATTAACCCTGCTGCTGGGCGCGGAAATGCTGGTGTTGGCGGGAGTGGCGCCGACGGTCGAGGCGGCATTGCCGGTGTTGAGAAGCAAATTGGAATCGGGCGAGGCTTTGGAACGGTTTAAGAGAATGGTTCGCGGCCATGGCGGGAATGTCGATGTGATTGATGATCCTGACCGGTTTCCGGTGGCGGCTGTCCGGGTCGATTTTCCTGCGTCCGGCGCGGGGGTGGTGCAGGAGGCGGATGCCGAAAAAATCGGGCGCGCCAGCCTGGTGCTGGGCGCCGGCAGGGCCAAGACGACCGATGTGATTGATCCTGCGGCCGGGTTATCGGGATTGGCCAAGATCGGCGAGCGGGTCGTCGCCGGCCAACCACTGGCCACCCTGCATGCCGCCACACAGGAACGGATCGAGGCCGCCCTGCCCTGGGTCAGGCAGGCCTTTGTCATTGGCGAAGAACCAGCAATGGTCTCGCCCCTGGTACTGGATCGGATTTTTACCACTGATTAAAGAAATGAGGGAAATTCAGAATTCGGGAAGCGAATAATGTTTTGCGATTGGCCATGGCTGGCGGGTACACCAGCCCCGGCCAATCGCAAAACGGTTTTTCCCGGAAATTAAAAAAAGTCTTGAGCTGTATGAACGTTTTCCCTCATTTCTCCTAATTTTCCAGAACACCGTTGCGAGATTTTACCAAATGGGGTATTCGCCATTTGATAAAATCTCGCAACATTTTCCTGGACCCCTCTGGATTTCTTCATTTCCCCATCAGTTGAATCTCCTCTAAGCCCTTATTGGAAAGCAAAACGCTTCTCCTCAGGGTACATTATTAACGGGCTTACCGCTGGCGCGGCATCCCAATGTGTTCAACCGTACTCAAGAGGAGAAGCGAGATGAAGTATTACACATCGACGACGGAATTCAACTGCGGGATTGATCTGCACGCACGGGAAATGTACGCGTGCGTCATGGATCGGCAGGGCAACAAGGTGGTTCATACGAACATCATCGGCAACGATTTTGCGTACTTCCTGAAGAAGGTAGCGCCCTATCGGCATTCGATGACCGTGGTCAGCGAATGCACGTTCAACTGGTACTGGCTGGCAGATGCCTGTTTTGAGGCGGACCTTCCCTTTGTACTGGCGCATGCGTTGTACTTGAAACACATCCATGGTGGAAAGAACAAGAACGACCGGATCGACTCGGAAAAGTTGGCTCATCTGCTGCGGGCGAATCTGATTCCCCAGGCCTATGCGTATCCTGCCGAACGACGACCGATCCGCGCGTTGTTGCGCCAGCGGATGAGCTGTGTCTGGCAGCGCGCCGCGCTGATGGCCCATGTGTCCACCAATCAGACAGCAGAAGGGCTCAAGCCGGAGTCCAGGGGCACTGATCGGGAGGACTGGAAGGAGCGTGTCCTGTCCCAGTACGCACACCCGCTGCACCGTCTGGCCGCCACTTGCGAGATAGACTTGATCCGCTCCTACGATCTCCAGATCCAGAAGCTGGAACTCGAGCTCGAGCGGCAGGCCAAAACCCATGAAGGCCACGCCTATACCCTGCTCAATACCGTGCCGGGTATCGGGCGGACGTTAGCCCTGACCATTCTTTACGAACTTGATACGGTTGATCGCTTCCCCGGCGTGAAACAGTTCCTCAGTTACTCACGGTTGGTTAAGGGATCGGTTGCCAGCGCCGGCAAGATCAAAGGGTTGACCGGTGGCAAGATGGGTAACGCCTATCTGCGATGGGCCTTCGGGGAGGCCGCCGTGTGCTGCAAGCGCAAGCATCCGTTACTTGCCCCCTATGCCGACCGCCTCGTCGCCAAGCATGGGAAATTCAAGGCCAATGCCATTCTCGCGGCCAAACTGGCCCGTGCCGTCTACTTCATGTTGCAGAAAGGAACGGCTTTCGATCCTGAAAAACTAGTCGCTACATCGCTGTAATAAAATGAATTTTGCCCGGACGCAGATGAGCTTGGAGTATTAACAGGGAAGCCGACATGCTACCTCGTTGAGTGAGAAGACGCATCACTGGGACTTCGAGCCCCGTTCTTCTCGTGGGGAAGCAGGCCAACCCAACTCAGTTGAATGGGCCGCTACGCCTCGGGCGCTTAATATTGCTTTGAATGTGAGGTTAGCCACCCCTGATCCGAGCCCGCCAATAACTGGGAGTCCGGCCATCGTGCCGGACAAGCCCGCTTTCATTATGAATGGGTGGGATCAGGGTATACCGCTGTTGTTTCTGGGCCGCTGTTGCGCTTGACGCGACAGCCGTGAGTCGAGTCGGACAGATACAGGCCTCAGAGCCTGCAGAGCCTGGCTCGATCTCTATTGAGCCCGCATGGTTGTTTGGTTGGAAAACCCGCTGCTCGAATATAAGCTGGCGACCCCCTTTCAATGCTCGTCAGAACCCGGGAGCAAGACGTTCCGGGGGCGGGACGTTTTTCCCTTGTAACAAACCGGGCTTAATGGTGGTTAAAACTCTTCGCCCCTCGTCAGTGACCCCTTACGGGGAATTGACAGGAGGGGGTGGCACCGATACGATTCCACCTTTCATTGACGGGAGTGGAGGAGTGTGGAGTTATGCCGACGTACGAGTACGAATGCAAGAAATGTGGCCAATTTGACGTTTTTCAGAATATCAAGGACGCGAAACTGAAGCGGTGTCCTACCTGCAAAGGGCCTGTGAAGCGGTTGATGGGGTCTGGGGCTGGGATTATTTTCAAGGGCACAGGCTTTTATCAGACCGATTATCGCAGTTCCAGCTACAAGAGTGGCGCTAGTTCCGATAGCGGGGATACCACCAAGAAATAGGATTCCCGCGGCACAAGCGGTATCCAGAGAGGAATAATCATGGCGATCAAAATTGAATGTTCAAACTGTGGGTACCAAAACGATTTGGGGCGGGTGTTTTGTGGCCAATGCGGTCAGAAGATGGATTTGAGTGCCACTGCCATG
>Ga0118677_10007632_pt1 | contig 17765 bp, 17 predicted proteins | sample AliMusrvi5mmetaG_FD_86154 | JGI IMG/M metagenome (GOLD analysis project Ga0118677, IMG submission 86154) | reverse complement strand
GTCGGTGGCGCAGGTACAGGGTTTCTACGACGCTCTGACCGCTTCGATGAAGGCGGGCGGCACGGCCAAGTCGCGCTATGACAAGCTCAAGCCCGCGGTGGAAAAGGCCTTCGATCTTTCGGCCATGACCGCCACCGCCGTCGGCCCCAGCTGGGCCACGCTTTCGGATGCCGACAAGAAGGCGCTGACCGATGCCTTCAGCCGCATGACCATTGCGAACTATGCCAAGAGCTTTGATTCTTACAGCGGCGAGAAGTTCACCGTGGACCCGGCCTCGGTGGCGCGCGGCAGCGACCATTTCGTGAAAAGCACGATGAAGAGCTCGAGCGAAACCATCGCCTTCAACTATCGCACCCACCAGGTGGGATCGGACTGGAAGGTCACCGACGTCTATCTGGCCGGCAATATCAGCCAGATGGCGCAGAAGCGCTCCGACTTCGCCGCCACTTTGGCGAGCGGCGGTCCGCAGGCTCTCGCCAAGCGGATCAACGCCTTGACCGATCAGATGCTCGGCTAGACCTCGGGGTCATTAAACTGGAGGCTGTGTTGCGGCGCGCCCAGCAGCGCGGGCGACAGGAACAGCGTGGTCGCCAGCACCCAGCCCAGCGAGATCATCAACAGCTCGCCCATGCTGGCGGTGCCCGGATGAATGCTGAGCCACAGCGTGCCGAAGCCTGACGCCGTGGTGGCGGCCGAGAAGATCACCGCGCGGGTCAGGCTTGACGCCAGGAAACAGCGCTGGCCGTGCCGCCAGGCCACCACGAAATAGATGTTGAACGCCACCCCGATGCCCAGCAGCAGCGGCAGGGCGATGACATTGGCGAAGTTCAGCCGCAGGTCCAGCACCACGCAGGTCGCCAGGGTGAGCAGGCCCGACAGCACCAGCGGCGCCAGGGTCATCAGCACGTCATGGACGCTGCGCAGCACCAGCACAAGCAGGATGATGATGACGATGAAAGACAATATACCGGCTTCGGCAAAGGCGCCCACGATGGTCTTGCCGGACTCGCGGATGGAGATGGGTGCGCCGGTGGCCTGGGGCGCCACGCTCAGCACCTGATCGGAAAAGGCCGACAAGGCGGCGGGATCGTTGCTGGTGTTCTTGGGGAAGACCTGGATCCGGGCGGTGCCGTCGGGCGCAACCCAGTCGGCGCGGAAATCGGCGGGCATGGTCTGGACCGAGACGGGCGCGGCTTTCAGCGAATCCGAGATCTGGGTCAGCATGGTCTTGAGGCCGGGCACGAAGGCTTCGCGGGCGCGGGCCAGGGCCGTGGGACCGGCTTTCACCACCGCGTCCAGCGCATCGGCCAGGCGGCGCGCATCCTGGGCGGGCTTGTCCTGCTTGCCGTTCGCCGCCTCGCGCAGCTTCTGTGCCGTGGTCTTGAAGGCGGTCACCGTCTCAGCGTCGTCAGGCGGTGCCGCGACTTCAAAGGGATTGAGGGTGGCATCCAGCAGGTTTGCGGCATCGGCAATCAGCGCCAGTTTTTCCTTTTGCTGTTCGGGCACGAAGCTGGACAGGGTCAGGGTTTCGCCCACCAGCGGTTCCTGGCGGATGCGGGCGGCGACCGAATCCGCATCGGTCATCGACAAGGCTTGCACGTCGATCGTGTTGGGCGAGGTGAGGGGATTCTTCATCAGGTCGAACAGGGTCGACACGGACTCCACCCTGGGACTGCGCAGGTCCAGCGGATTGGAATCGAACTGCACAAAGGCCATCAGCCCCAGCGACACGACACCCATGCCCGCTGCGATGCGCAGCACATTCTTGCGGTGCTTTGTCATGAAGTCGTCCAGCCGCCCCAGGCTCTTGAACCCGACATCCTCGAATTCGCCCGGCGGATTGAGCTCCATGATCAGCGCCGGCAGCATGGTGATGGACAGCAGGAACGCCACGATCATGCCGATGCCCGCAACCTTTCCCAGCTCGGCGACGCCGGTATAGGTGGTCGGCAAAAAGGAAAAGAAGCCCGCGGCGGTGGCGGCGGCGGCCAGCGCCAGGGGAATGCCCACGCCGCGGCCCGTGGCGGCCAGCGATCGCATCAGATCGTCGTCGCGGTGGCGCTCGCTACGGTAGCGCACTGAGAACTGGATGCCGAAATCCACGCCCAATCCCACGAACAGTGCGATGAAGGCGATGGAGATGATGTTGAACACCCCCACCGCCACCAGGCCCAGGCCCATGGTGATGGCCAGGCCCACGAACAGGGTGACCAGGATGGCGAAGATGATCTTGAAGCTGCGTAGCGCCAGCCACAGGGTCAGCAGCACGCCGCCCATCATGGCGCCTACCATCAGGCCTGCGCGGTCGGTCAGCGTGGCGAATTCCTCGTCCGACAGCGGCACCGGACCGGTCAGGCGCAATCGCACACCATGTTCCGGCGTGATGTTCAGCGCCCTGGCTTCGGCGCGGATGCGGTCATTGGCTTCCAGTCCTGGCTCCAGCGCATTGAAGTCCAGCCGCGGCTTGACCTCGATGAAGCGGCGGATTTCCTCCGGCCTGGGCTTGGCGCCGGTGATAAGCGAGCGCCAGGACAGGAACTGGGTCTTGCCGTTGGCGGCCGCGTCGAACACGCCGGCGAAGCGTGTCATGGCGCCGTCGATATCGGCCAGCCTGGCCTGGCCGGCGCCGACACCCAGCAGCACAGTGTTCAGGTTGGTCATGATCCCGCGCAGGCTCGGATCGGACGCCAGCCCGCCCAGAAAGGGCTGGGCCTTGATCAGCTGCTGGGTTGTGTCCTGCACGTCCTTGAGCGGAAGGAACAGCAGGCCATTCTGGTTGAAGAAGGCGCCATCGGGACGTTCCACGCGATTGAACAGGCTCTTGTTGGCCTTCAGCTTTTCGGTCAGGCGCGCGGCGGCGGATTCGGCCAGTTCCGGCGTCGCGCCATCGATCACCACCAGGGTCAGGTTGCTCTGTTGTGGGAAGGCGGCGTCGAACCGCGCCTGCTTCATGCGCCAGCCCACCTTGGCATCGATCAGCTGCTCGCTGTCGGTGTTCATGGCGAAATTCTGGGTGGTGTACCAGGCCGCCCCGCCCGCCAGGGCCAGGCTCACGGCGATCACGGCCCAGGGCCAGCGGCAGCAAAAAGCGACAATGCGCTCGACGATTGTCATGGCCGGTTTAGAGCATTTTCCGCGTGCCGATAAAAGCCGGGCTTTTGCCCATGGTCTTGGCCTTCGCGTGGGCATGGCTTAAACAATGGGCAACTGGAGATCACCATGAGCCATCCTGAACTGCTGCGGCTGCGAGACAGTATCGACAATATCGATGCGGCGCTGATTCACATGCTGGCGGAACGATTCAAGTGCACCCAGGCAGTGGGCGAATTCAAGGCGACCCACGCCCTGCCGCCGGCCGATCCCGCGCGCGAGGCCGCCCAGATCGCGCGCCTGCGCAAGCTGGCCACCGATGCCAAGCTGGACCCGGACTTCGCGGAGAAGTTCCTTGGCTTCATCGTCAAGGAAGTGATCCGGCATCATGAGGCAATTGCAAAAAGCCGGTCGTAAAAGAAAAGGGCGCTTGAGGCGCCCTTAACTCATTCCATTTTTGAAGCCCGTCAGAACGCGAGAGGTTTCGCGTGCTTGACCTGCGGCAGCTTGGCGACAGCTTCGGCGACCGCAGCCGGCACCGGTCCATCCACTTCGATCAGGGCGATGGCGTCCTGTCCCGGCGCGCTGCGGCCAAGGGTGAAGTTGGCGATGTTGACCTTGGCGTCGCCCAGGATGGTGCCCAGCTTGCCGATGAAACCCGGCTTGTCCTCGTTGACGATATAGAACATGTGCGGCGCGAATTCGGCGTCCAGGCCGATGTCCTTGATCTGGATCAGGCGCGGGCGGCCATCGGAGAAGACTGTGCCGGCGACGCGGCGGGTCGAGCCGTCGCTCATGCTAACCACCAGCTTGATATAGCCTTCATAGACGCCCTGCGCGTCGCGGCGGGTCTCGCTGACCTTGATGCCGCGTTCCTTGGCGATCACGGGCGCATTGACCATGTTCACCTCCGACAACATCGGCTTGAGCATGCCCGCCAGTGCCGCCTGGGTCAGAGCGCGGGTGTTGAGCATGGAGGGCGTGCCTTCATAGACAACCTCCACACCTGTCAGGCTGGTGCCGGTGAGCTGGCCCGCAAAGGAGCCCAGCTTTTCCGCCAGTGAAATCCAGGGCCGCACTTTCTGGGCCTCGCTGGCCGAGATGGACGGCATGTTCAGCGCATTGGTGATGGCGCCGGTCAGCAGGTAATCGGAAATCTGCTCCGCCACCTGCAGGGCGACATTTTCCTGCGCTTCGGTGGTGGAGGCGCCCAGATGCGGCGTGGCCACGACCTTCTCGTTGCCGAACAGGATGTTTTCCTTGGCCGGTTCAACCTCGAACACGTCCAGCGCGGCGCCGGCGACATGACCATTGTCGATCGCCGCCTTCAGCGCGTTTTCATCGATCAACCCGCCGCGGGCGCAATTGATGATGCGCACACCCTTCTTGGTCTTGGCCAGGGCGTCGGCCGACAGGATGTTCTTGGTTTCCGGCGTCATCGGCACATGCAGGGTGATGAAGTCGGCCCGGGCCAGCAGGTCGTTCAGCTCCACCTTCTCGATGCCCAGGTCGTTGGCGCGTTCCTGTGACAGGTAAGGATCGAACGCGATGACGCGCATCTTCAAACCCTTGGCGCGGTCGGCGACGATGGAGCCGATATTGCCGGCGCCGATCAGGCCCAGCACCTTGCCGGTGATTTCCACGCCCATGAAGCGGTTCTTTTCCCACTTGCCGGCCTGGGTCGAGGCGTTGGCGGCCGGCAGTTCGCGCGCCAGCGCCAGCATCAGCGAGATGGCGTGTTCGGCGGTGGTGATGGAGTTGCCGAACGGCGTGTTCATCACGATCACGCCGGCGGCGGTGGCGGCGGGAATGTCCACATTGTCCACGCCGATGCCGGCGCGGCCCACCACTTTCAGATTCTTGGCGGCCTTCAGCACATCGGCGGTCAGCTTGGTGGCCGAGCGAATGGCGATGCCGTCATACTGGTCGACGATCTTGAGCAATTCCTCCTTGGACAGACCGGTCTTCACATCGGCATCCACGCCGCGCTCCTTGAAGATGGCGACGGCGGCGGGGCTGAGCTTGTCGGCGATCAGGACCTTGGGCATGGGGAAATTCCTTTAATTGAGGGCGGAGGCGCCGGCGGCGCCCACATAGATGGGACGGGTCTTAAGCAGGGCTTCGGTCAGGCCGATGGGATTGATGCGGTCCACGCGGTGGAGGTCGAACACCATGCCGGGGACCTGGGCCTGGGCCTGGGCGGTGTCCTCGATGGCCTTGATCAGGGATGGCCAGTCGCCGCTGGTGTCCATTTCGATACCGACCAGCGGATGGCGTTCCCCGCCGCGGTCGGAAAAGCCGACCTTGACCATCCAGGCGGTCAGCACGTCGGGCCGGGCCGTGAACACCGAGGCCAGCGCCTCCACCAGCGCCGCAGGATAGTCCTCTTCAATGGAATATTGCGGGATGCCGGCGCCGGGAACGTCCAGCAACTGCAGGATTTCGTTCGCCGAAAATTCCTTGCCGTATTCGGACGCGGGATTGAGGATTACCGGCGCGCCGCGCGTGATGTCCAGAAGATCGCGGCCCCGGATGCTGAGAAACTTCGTCTCCTGCTTCACGAATTCCTGCATCCGCGGCATGGAGGAAAAGACCGGCAGATATTGCACGCCGTCTTTCAGGCCCGTGACCAGGTTCAGCTTGCCGCCAGGGGAGAGGGCAAATTCCTCGGAGGCACTTTCCATGCCTTCGGCGGTGCCCATCACCAGCAGATTGCTGTCCAGCAACAGGCGATAAAAGTCCGGTCCGGCGGCGGGATTCTTCGCCGCCTTGACCAGCGCCTGTTCCAGTGCGTTTTCGGAAATGAACGGCATGGGAAACTCCGTTGCTGTCGATCAGCCTTTGACTTGCGCGAAGGCCCAGTCGAGCCAGGGCGTCAGGGCTTCGAGATCGGCCGTGTCGACCGTGGCGCCGCACCAGATGCGCAGGCCCGCCGGCGCCGCGCGATAACCGGCGATGTCGAAGGCAACGCCTTCCTTGTCGATCAGGGACGTCATCTTCTTGATCATGTCCTGCTTGGCCTCGTCATCCAGCGCGGTAAAGGCCGGATCGGTGACAGCGATGCAGACACTGGTGTTCGAGCGGATGGACGCATCCTTGGCCAGGAAGCCGGCCCAGTTGGAGTTCGCGACCCACTTTTCCAGCGCATGAAGATTGTCGTTGGAGCGGGCGATCAGCGCCTTCAGGCCGCCCAGGCCTTCAGCCCAGGTGAGCGCGTCGAGATAGTCTTCCACCGCCACCATCGAAGGGGTGTTGATGGTCTCGCCGTCGAAAATCCCGTCCACGATCTTGCCGCCCTTGGTCATGCGGAAGATCTTCGGCAGCGGCCAGGGCGGGGTGTAGGACTCAAGACGCGCCACAGCGCGCGGCGACAGGATCAGGATGCCGTGCGCAGCTTCGCCGCCCAGCACCTTCTGCCAGCTGAAGGTGGTGACATCCAGCTTGTCCCAGGGCAGGTCCATGGCAAAGGCGGCGCTGGTGGCATCGCAAATGGTCAGGCCTTCGCGGCTTGCCGGAATCCAGTCGCCATGGGGCACCTTCACGCCGCTGGTGGTGCCGTTCCACACGAACACGGCGTCATGGGTGGGATCATATTGCTTGAGATCGGGGATCTCGCCATAGGCGGCCTTGAAGACGCGCGCGTCCTTCAGCTTGAGCTGCTTGACCGTGTCGGTGACCCAGTCTTCGGAAAAGCTTTCCCAGGCGAACAGGTCGACGGGGCGGGCGCCCAGCATGGACCATAGCGCCATTTCGACAGCGCCGGTGTCGGAGGCCGGCACGATGCCGAGGCGGTAATCAGCGGGCACGCCGAGCAGCTTCTTGGTGCGCTCGATCGCATCCTTCAGCTTGGTTTTGCCGGGTTTGGAGCGGTGGGAGCGTCCCACCAGCGCGCCTTTGAGGGCTTCAGGGGTCCATCCGGGGCGCTTGGCGCAGGGGCCGGAGGAAAAAAAAGGCCGTGCGGGACGCACAGCCGGACGAACAACTTCAGTCATCGCGGTTCATTCCTTCCAGAATGATAGCACCTCGTTGGGGAGGTGTGGCCCGCCGTCGATATAGGCGCAGGGCTCACCCGCGTCAACGCAAAGATTCGCGAAAGGGAACACTGCAGCCTGTTGATGCGTTGTCCAAAAGCCGAAAAATGTCAGGAACTTCCATGGTTTCCGTTTCGTCCGACAATGCCGCCAATTCCCGCAAAGCCCCGCCCGCGCTCAACTTGCCGCTGGACCAGCTGGCTTTCATCATCGTCAAGGCGCGCGAATATGACGTGAAGGAAGCGGACAGCGATCCCGATGACAGTTCCAATCCCGCCGACGACGGCCAGACCGATGTCTTGACCGACGAGGGCGATGATCCGGTGCGCGAGGAATTGCTGGGCGCGATTCGCAGCCTGAATGATGACGAACGCATCAAGCTGGTGGCGCTGGCCTGGCTGGGCCGCGGCACCTATGACATCGACGAATGGAAAGAGGCGATTGCCACGGCGAAAACCGAGCATTCGCGCCGGACGGCGGAATATCTGCTGGGCCTGCCGCTGCTGGGCGATTACCTCGAAGACGGGCTGGCGATGTTCGACGAAGGCATTGTCGATGATTTCGACAAGACCGAAGGCGTCGACGGCGAAAACGAACTGCTCGGCAATATGAAAGACAAGCCGGCCCGTCAGTAATTCCTAATTGTCATGGCCCACCGGAGTGTGGACCATCCAGTTGGGATTGCGATATTTCTGCCGCTAAGGCGCAGACGTCATCTGGATGGCCCGTTCATACGCTGTCGCTATGAACTTGCGGGCCATGACACCCTGTTTCTAAACTTCGATCTCACCCGTCAGGTACAGCGCGCACGTGCCCTGGATGACGGTGCGGGCGCCGTCGTCGGTGCATAAAAGATCGCCGCCGCGCGGCGACGCCTGGCGCGCCTTCAAAATTTTCTTGCCAAGGCGCCTGGCCCAGAACGGCGTCAGGGCGCAATGCGCCGAGCCGGTCACCGGGTCTTCCGGCACGCCGTAATGGGGCGCGAAGAAGCGCGAGACCATGTCGTAGGGCTTGCCGCCGCCGGCGGCGGTGGCCAGCACCGAACCGGCACCGACCTGCATCGCCACCTGCTCCAGATCGGCTTTCAACGCCAGCGCTTTCACCTGTTCCGGCGTGTCCCACACCGCGATCAGCGCCTTGGCCCCGGCGCCGCCCTTGGCGCTGATGTGCAGTTCCTTCGGCGGCGTGCCGCCCAGCGCCTTGCCCAGCGCTTCGGCAAAACCGGCGGGCGGTACGAGGGGTTCGCTGTCCGCCGAGGGCAGTGACATGATGTTGCCACCATCGCCGCGCGTCACCACCAACTCGCCGGAACGGGTGGCAAAGCGCACTTCGTTCAATGCGGGTTCGATCTTGCCGAAGATGATCCAGGCGCTGGCCAGGGTAGCATGGCCGCACAGATCGACTTCGCGGTTGGGTGCGAACCAGCGCAGGTCATAGGTGCCTGCGCCGGTCTTCACGAAGAAAGCGGTTTCCGCGACGTTGTTCTCGGCGGCAATGCGCAGCATCAAGTCTGCATCCAGCCAGCTTTCCAGCGGCACGATGGCCGCCGGATTGCCTTCCAGCGGTTTGCTGGCGAACGCGTCGACCTGCCAGATCTTCAGCTTCATGGCTTTCCCCTCAATTCAGGACAAAAGCCTAGCGCGCCCGCACATACGCAGAAGCGCTATCCGTGCATGATGGCTATGCCGGAGCCGGAAGGGCGGCCGTGTTCATTGCCGCCTTCATGCCGCGCTGGAGCTTTTCGAACGCCCGCACCTCGATCTGGCGCACCCGCTCGCGGGAGACGCCGTACTTCTGCGACAGCTCTTCCAGTGTGGCCGGTTCGTCCTGCAGCCGGCGGGCCTGGATGATGTCGCGCTCGCGGTCGGTCAGGTCCTTCATGGCGCCGGTCAGCAGCGCATGACGGTTGCCCATCTCCTCGCGCTCGGCCAGGCGGGTTTCCTGGTCGGCAGTATCATCCGCCAGCCAGTCCTGCCATTCGCTTTCGCCATCCGAGCGCAGCGGCGCATTCAGCGAGGCATCGCCCCCCGACAGGCGGCGGTTCATGTCCGTCAGTTCGGTCGCCGTGACGCCAAGCTGGTCCGTCAGGGTCGCCAGATGCTCAGGGGTCAGATCGCCTTCTTCGATGGCGCCGATATTGTTCTTGGCCTTGCGCAGGTTGAAGAACAGTTTCTTCTGGGCCGCGGTGGTGCCCATCTTCACCATCGACCAGCTGCGCAGCACATATTCCTGGATCGAGGCGCGAATCCACCACATCGCATAGGTGGCCAGGCGGAAGCCGCGATCGGGATCGAAGCGCTTCACCGCCTGCATCAGTCCGACATTGCCTTCGGAGACGATTTCGGAAACCGGCAGGCCATAGCCGCGATAACCCATGGCGATCTTGGCGACCAGGCGCAGATGGGAGGTGACCAGACGGCGCGCGGCCTCCGGATCTTCATGTTCCTTCCAGCGCTTGGCGAACATGTATTCGTCTTCAGGTGTCAGAAGCGGAAACTTGCGGATCTCCGTGAGATACCGCGACAGACCAGCTTCGCCCGACAGGGCGGGAAGACCACGACCACTCATAATTCCCCCTTATCCGGGCGTAAGAAATGGTAACGCCTGACCGCCCCGACAGTTGAGAGGAGATAAGCAGGCTTAAGGCTTATTCAATCCCCGAAGCGCGGCAACAAGTTCCGCAAAATCCGCGGGCCAGGGGGCCTCGAAACGCAGGGTCTTGTGCAGGCTAGGGTGCTGGAATCCCAGCACAAAAGCATGCAGCGCCTGGCGGGGAAAATCGGCTGCCACTGTAAACGCGTGGGTCTCGGCATCCGTCCGGCCCCGGGGCGGGGTGCGGGCGCGGCCATATTGGGGATCGCCGATCAGGGGATGGCCCAGATGGGTGAGATGGACGCGGATCTGGTGGGTGCGCCCGGTTTCCAGGCGGCATTCGATCAGCGAGGCGAAGGGCCGTTCCACGGGACCGAATTTTTCCAGCACCTGGTAGCGCGTCGCCGCCTTCTTGCCGCCGGCGCGCAATACGCTCATGCGTTTCCTGTCGAACGGGCTGCGGCCGATCTGGCTTTCGATCCGTCCGGTGGAATCGCGCGGCGCGCCCCACACCACGGCGTTATAGGCGCGCTCGATGGTGTGATTGGCGAACTGCTTGGCCAGGGACGCCATGGCGCGTTCGGTCTTGGCCGCCACCAGCAGGCCGGACGTATCTTTATCAAGCCGGTGCACAATTCCGGGCCGCGCTTCGCCGCCGATGGACAGCATGCCCGGTCCGCAATGGGCGATCAGGGCGTTTACGAGTGTGCCGTCGGGATTGCCGGCGGCAGGATGGACCACCAGCCCGGCGGGCTTGTTGATGACGATCAGCTCCTTGTCCTCGTAAATCACCTCCAGCGGGATATCCTGGCCTTGCGGAATGGCGGGCGCGGTCGGCGGTATGGTCACGGTGAAGCCATCGCCCGGTTTGACCCGGTGGTTGGCGTCTTTTATCGTCTTTTCGCCCAACAACACCGCTCCGCCTTCCAGCAACTGCTGAAGCCGCGAGCGGGAAAAATCGGGCAGGGCGGCGGCCAGGAAACGGTCCAGCCGCCAGCCCGCATGCGCATCATCCGCAAGCGCGGTGCGCGCATCCTGGGAGAGCTTCGTGCCGGAATCGGTGTCTGACATGCCTGAACCGTCTTCGCGTCCGGCGACAAGCCGCCGGACCGCATTGGTCATCGTCATTATCATGAGCGGGCTGTTTGTGCTGGCTCTTTTGGGGGCGATCTGGGGCTTTGTCCGCCAAAGCCAGGTCCTTATGGCGGCGCGCGCCCACAAGGCGGTGCCGGCCGCGGCCCAAAGCGCTGCGCCGGACGCAGCGGCGGTCCTCACCCTGGCGCCGGGCGCGCGCATCGTTTCGGCCAGCACCGATGCCGGCAAGCTGGTGCTGCATGTTCAGACCCAGGGCGGCGCCGAGGTCGAGATCATTGACCTGGCCACCGGCAAGCTCACCGGCCAGGTAAAAACCGCGCCATGACGGTCGTGCTGATGCCCGGGGAATTGCGGCGTCAGATCCTGGAAGAAGCGCGCCTGGCCCATCCCGCCGAATGCTGCGGGCTCCTTGTGGGTGCACGGGAAGGCCAGCGGTTCAAGATCATCGCGCTCCATCCTGCGCGCAATCTCAGCAGCGATCTTCATCGTTTCGAGATTGACCCCCGCGACCGTATCGCGGCGCAAAAGCGGGCGCGCGAACGGGCAGCGGCCGTGATTGGTTGCTATCATTCCCACCCCGATGGCCAGGCGATGCCATCCATCGCCGACCGGGCGGGCGCGGGCGAAGATGATTTTCTCTGGCTGATTGCCGGCGGCGAAGTGTTGAACGCCTTCGTTTATTCGCGCGGCGTGTTCACCGGCGCCGACTGGGTGACGTCGTCGGCATAGGTGCGGAACGCGCCGTCCCGGTACAGCACATCGTCGGAACTCACCCGGTCCAGGACCTGGCCGCTCTCGTCGGCAATCTCGATGATGCGGCCATCCAGCTCGCCGCCATGCAGCAACCTCTCGCCCAGAATCTCGCGGCCTGTGCTGATGGCTTCATGACGGGCCGCCCGCACATCGGCCAGCTCCTGGCCTTCGTCATCGGTGTTCAGCGTGTCGCCTTCGCGGACGTGGAAGAAATAGCGGGGCATGGCGGGTTCGCCTGTTGATTCAAGACCCTAACACCTGAGAACCCGTCGCGTTCCGGTCCCGATTGGCGGGTGAGGGAACTTGCGATGGTGCGTCCGGCCCCGCTATAAGCGCCGTCCCGCTGGCCCCCATCGTCTAGCGGTCAGGACGCGGCCCTCTCAAGGCTGAAACACGAGTTCGATTCTCGTTGGGGGCACCAATTAAATCAGTGGCTTATAAAGAATTCAGCGCCGCGCCGTTTTGATTAGCAACCACATAGCTACCCAAAAAGTGCTGGTCAGCTCTATGCCCCGCCGCCTTCGCCCGCCGCGCGGCTAGTGCACCCCCACCGGAGTGGGGACACCCCCATTGAGCAACGGGTCCCTCCAGCACGCTGGAACATACTAATCCACACAGCCGATCCTGCGGATTTTCGGGGCCATCACCACCGCCATGATCAACGCCGTGGCAATGTCCGCTTTTCTCCAAAGCGGACATTCCGCCCCGGCCAGCCCAATGTCCGCTTTGCGCCAAAAGCGGACATTGGCGGGTCGTCGCTAGGGGAAGCCGTAAGCAACCCAGGCAAAGGGAGCGGCGGCGCGAGCTTTCCCCGTCGTGGTAAGTCGCTCAGCCATCGGATAAGGAGGCGGCAGGCATGTTATCGCCTGCCGCCCAATTCGCTCTGTAGCAGTTTTCAACCTCGGTTGGGTGCTCTGCCGCGATTGTATCCGCGGTTTTCGTCATCACGGCCATGTTGGCCGCCGAGATGAGAAAATACTTCCTGTTGTTCGGGAGTGAGAGAGGCGTAAAGCGCGGTGAACGCAGGTTTCTCTGCTTCCATTTGAGCAAGCCGCATCTTGAGGCGCTCCTCCTGACGAGCCATCCTTTCAACGGGAGTGGGGCGCGCGGAGCGGTTCTTTGCGACATGCGTTACGCAGCGGGCCTCACGCTCCTTTGCTTGGGTCATCCGTGCATTCTTCCAGCGGTCGAACAGCGGCTTCTGCTTGTCCGAGAGCGCGAGCCGGGTTTCCACATAGGTCAGCTTCCCAACGACCTCCGCATAGCGACCGTCGCACTTCTCTGCCCTATGCGAATGTTTTGTGACCGGTTTTTCTGTTTGCGCCGATGGCTGGGCCTGGGCCGCAATGACACCGAAAGCAATGAAAAATCCAACAATTGCAAAATTGCGCATTAAAAAAGCTCCCCAAAATAGATAGGCGTTCAATATCTAAACCTAATCTGAACCGGACATGAACAGGCATGGGAAGGTCGGGCTATTAAAAAAAGAACATCTCTACCAGTCACCTATCGGGCTAATGCGATTGCCCCTTTGGGACAGGAGGAGCAATTCCGCCCCGGTCAGCCCAATGTCCGCCTTTCTCCAAGGCGGCCATTCGTTCCCCGCCAGCCCCCCTAGATCGGCTTTGCGCGACGCATCGCTCGATAACCAGCGCATAAAAGGAAAGCCCGGACACGGGGGCGTGCCGGGCTCTCCAGAACAACGGTACCGTCTGGTGGGGACAGGGACCGCTATCAGCCTCTACATCATGGCCCCTGAAAAATTGCTTACCTTGCTGTCCAATTGCGACGTTGAATGTCAGCTCCGGTCAAATTCCTTAATGTCAGTTTTGTGTCGAACGTTGGTTAGTCAAAGAAAAAGCCCGGCAGAAGGGAAACTGCCGAGCCTTCCGTTTCTAGGTGCCCCCAGGGTAAGCGGCAGCCAGTCCCGCATTTTTACCTACGCAGTTCTTAAAACATCCCTTTTCTAAAAGTTTGCATTTTAGGGCCATTCCGTCCTGGTCAGCCCAATGTCCGCTTTTCTCCAAAGCAGTCATTCGTTCCCGCACTGCCCAATGTCTGCTTTGCGCCAAAAGCGGACATGACAGAACCAATGGCGATCCGAGGCTCTCATCGTCTCGCATACTAAACAGCAACGCTTGTGGATCACACGTCCGGCCAGCCCGGCCGTCGTTACACCACCGAGTTGTCGTTACCTCATTGAGTTAAAGCGCGAGATTTATCCCCATCAGCAATATCTGAGAATTCGAATGGGCATTGCTGTCGGTTTGACCGGGAGGATCTCCTGGAATACCCCCACTGATAAACATCAATGGTTCGTAGCCATGTACGAGCACAACTTCGGAAAACAGCTTTACGTTTGGCCTTATAAAATAACCTGCGCCGAATACAGCTTGGCTCTGCTGTTCCCATGGCGAACCGGCAGGGCCTGCGATAAGGGCGCTGTAGTCCACGGACAGATCTAATTCCCGACCCAGAACCGAGGTTATGTACTTCCCTCCTAAATCAAAGCTGGAAACCTTACTTGCCGGAAAAACATTGAGCGGAGGGTTTGGATTAAAAGTCCCAGGCCACACGTTGACAGTCTCTGCGTACTCCCCCTTGAGCCGAAATGCGCCCCAGCTCAGCGCGCTGTAAACAGCGTAGGCAGGATTTGATACCGCACAGGAATCAAAGTGGGCAACCGGAAAACTTTGACAATAGGAACTTCCTGCTTCGTACGAGGCGCCGACCAAAAACGTTCGGTCTTCGCCACCCAAAGACAGGGTATAATTTGCATCAATGACGTAGTTGTTAAGACTGCTCGGAACGTTTGTGCCGCCCACTGGCGTATTCAATCCGCGGAATTCCGCCCCACCCTGAACAGCCTCGAACGTGACATTTAGGCCGTTGGAAGAATAACCCAGCAACGCGCCGTAAGAAAGCCCGCTAAACGTGTGCCAGTCGGTCGCGAGCGAGAATGGATTTACTGTGTCTGTCTGACCGAAAGGAGAATCAATTTTTCCCAGCATCAAATAGACAGGAAATTCATCAAGGTCGCCCAAAAGAACGTATCCCCTACGAAGCTGAAGTTCATTTCGATTCAATGAGGTGATAGTGCCAGCGCCAAAACTCTGTTCTGGGTCCCACAAGGCTTCGGCATATGCAGAGATCCATGTCTCAATATTTGCCGTTACGCTAAATTGCGCAGAATGCAAAACCGCTTCGGATGCAGTACGCCCGATTTGATTTTCGGGCTGGCGCATCATGTATCCGAACTGGCCGGAATGATCGGCCAGCTGGTAATCAGCAAGTGCGGTTAGCGCCCCCCCTAGATAGACCCCATCCGCTCCAATGCTTCCGTCCTGCTTGGCTCTCAGCAATGTCAGGGGTTTTGATTTTCCGGACGTTGTAGGATCCAGCATTTGATAGCTGAATTCGCTGTTGAGGTTCAGAAGCCTGTCGCCATGTGCAATTCGCTCGGACCTCGAAGGTCCCGCAGCCTCATGGGCCTGATCGCCAGATATTGCCTGGCCAGACGATCCAAAATCCGAGTTATGCTTTCTGTGGCGAACACTGATCGCCTTCAGTGCCTCAATGTCTTTTCGCAGTTCACGATTTTCTTGCTCGATGCGGTCAAGCCGTTTTGCTTCTTCCCCCTGTGTGGCCGCAAATGAAACCGGCGAGAAGAAGAAAAGAGACGACGCTAACACGGCAACAAAAAGTGCTTTTGACTGCTCCACTAAAAATCCCCCCAAAATAGATAGACGCTCAATATCTAAACCTAATCTGAACCGGACATGAACGGGGTATGGGCAGGTCGGGCTATTAAAAATAGAACGTCTCTACCGGCTAGCTATCCGGCTAATGCGAATGTCCGCTTTGGGTCAAAAGCAGCCATTCGTTCAGGCTCCTAAACTACAGGTGCAAGCAGGGCGCGTCCGAAAAACAAGCCCAGAAAAACGCCCATGAGGGAGAGAATGAAGGTGCTCATCACGTAGAAGGCGGTCAGCAGCACATCTCCCCTCTCCCACATCAGTGCCGTATCAATGGAGAAGGCTGAAAAGGTCGTGAAGCCTCCCAATATCCCGGTGGTCATGAAGAGCCGCAGGTGCTGGCTGGTCTGCTCGCCCCGAAAAGCAAAATAGCTGGTCAACAAGCCCATGACGGCACAACCGATCACATTCACAAACAATGTCCCAGCAGGAAAATTCGGGCCGATGAGCACGAACGATGCGCGATTAACACCGTGACGGGCGGCGGCACCGAACCCGCCCCCCACAAAAACCAGGATGTATATCCAAAGCGACGACATGGACCTCTCCGTTGGTAGCGCGTATCTCGCGGCGGGAGGGCAAAGCCTATCCCGCACCGAACTAGGCGCAGTGATAGGAGTCATCAGCCAAAGCGGCGGTTATCGGGGGAACCCCATCCCCATCAACCCAAATCTATCCAAATATGTTGGTCTTGAAAACAGCGAATTGTAGTCCATCCCGCCAGCTATTGCGAAATTTCTCTGATACCGTCTGCGGGTAACGGGAAGGGGAGCCACAATGAGCGGGATGCGACTGTTTTGGGTAGCGTTCGCAATTTTGACTGCTTCGCTAGGACTATCACGAACAGTGATTGCCGCCGAATACAAAATCATTGACCGGATTAAAGTGCCGGACGGCGGCTTCGACTATGCGACCTTCGATGCACGAACTGGCAAAGTGTACATGCCGCGCGGTTCCTTCGCGACCGTGATTGACGTTAAGACACGGGAAGTATCTCAGCTCTCTAACGGAGCAAGTGACCACATCGCGCTTCCCGTTCCAGGAACCTCGGTGCTGGTGTTGACACAACGTCGCGGAACAATCCGTATCCTTGATGGAGCAACGGACACGATAATGGCCGACCTTCCCGGAGGTAAAAATCCCAATTCGGCGGCCTACGATCCTGTTACGAAAACGGTTGTTGTATTGAACAAGGAGAGTGGGAACGCGACAGTTGTTGATCCCATTCAGCGCAAAGTTGTTGGTACGATTCCCATTAGTGACAACACGCTTGAGTTTCCAGTTTCGGACGGCTCAGGCAAGATTTACGACAACATTGAAACCACAGGCGAGATTGCGGTCATAGACGTCAGGGCTGGGAAAGTGGTCAAGACTTTTAAACTCAGCGGTTGTGAAGAACCAAGCGGCCTTGCTTATGCCGCCGCATCAAAATTATTGATCTCGGCATGTGGCAATGGTGTTGCCAAGATTGTTCGGGCGGATACTGGCAAAGAGATTGCGTCGGTTCCGATTGGGCATGGACCTGATGCCGTAATCTATGATCCCGTAAGAAGACTGGCGTTCATCCCATGTGGCCGGGAGGGCATTTTGGAGGTCATATCGCTGGCCGATCCGAAACGAATTGCGCTCGTTCAGCACGTCCAGACACAACAAGGCTCCCGTACCGGGGCCGTCGATCCTGCAACCGGACGGCTGTACCTGATGGCGTCCAAGCCCGATACATCGGCGACCGTGCCGCCTGGGGGCCGGGTGCCACGACTGGCGGGATCGTGGGAAGTCTTGGTGGTAGGACCATGACCGAGCAGTAGGTTGAAGATGGGTGATGCCAATGTCCGCTTTGGGTCAAAAGCGGACATTGGGGGGACTGGGAACGAATGACCGCTTCCGGGGGTAAAGCGGACATTCGCTGCTGCAGCAAAATAGGCCAGCATTCCGCGCCGATCACGGCTCGCCCAGATACTGCCGATACGCCGCGATCCAATCCGCCGCGATGGCCATCTGGGCATCCTGCACTTCAAGACGCCCCGCACAGACCTCAACGTGCAGGTAGTTCTCCAGCCGATCCTTCACGCCCGCATTCCACGGCTGAGTGTCACGGCTTTCCGGCCATAGGTTCTCGCGGGTGTCCGCGCCACCGACGCCCAGCGGGATTAGGTGGTCGATCTCATAGTGACCGGCGTTCCTGTCGATCCCGTACTCGACATAGATCTGATGCTTCAGCTGACCGGCGGTGTGGCGCACGCTTCGTGAGTAGCCGCGCTGGCATATTTTGGCTGCATCTGTAGTCAGCACTGCGCCCGGCGTCAGCTTGGGGTCGGGCAGATTGGGTGCATCAGAGAAAGCAGAGACCGTTGTAAGTAAAAGAATTGCGAGTGGGGTTGACCTGACCGGGTCTTTTTGTACCAAGCGGTTTGAGAGAAACTGACTTGGAAAGGAACCTGGTTATGCC
>Ga0118677_10007631_pt1 | contig 17765 bp, 22 predicted proteins | sample AliMusrvi5mmetaG_FD_86154 | JGI IMG/M metagenome (GOLD analysis project Ga0118677, IMG submission 86154) | reverse complement strand
GGGCGCCATTACGCTGGGGAGCGAAGTCGCGGAGCGGGCCGCTGGACCGAAGCGGCAGAATCAGGGCGCAGATATAGGCTGCGACGAGTGCGAACGCCGCGACATAGACGGTTTCCGGATCGTAGGCAGCGGGCGCCGCATCAACCAGCCGTGCATGCGGTTCATCCTCCAGCGTGTGCGAGAGATCCACCAGCAGCGGCTTCTTATCGAGCGCTGAATACAGGCGCCACGCCTTGCGGCTGGAATCCGGAGTGCCGGCCAGGAAGACGATGGCTGACGCGGCGATGGTGTCTTTATCGAGTGCGGTGAGGATCTCCAGCGCTTCGTCCTGCTCTTTGGAAGGCAGGCCGGCCACGCCGTCGCCGGAGCTGAACGGATGGACCGTGCAGGGGAGCTTCAGCGAGAAGATGAGGTCACGCAATTCGCGGCCGAGAACGGAATCCGCTCCGACGATGGATACTACGGGTTTAGCCAACTTGGGTCTCCGGTTGTGATTGCGGGGGCGCGGGTTTAACCCAGCGCCGGATCAGGCCGCCGATGCGCACGACTATACCGCTGCCAACGTAGAGGATGGAGAGCGTGATCAGCATGACCTGCGAGTAATTCATGATGAGAAAGATAAAACTCGCAACCAGGATGATGGTCTTGAAAGAGCGCGGGCTCGCCATATTGAAATCTTTGAAGCTGCGGTAGCGCCAGGTGCTCACCATCAGGAACGAGAGCAGTCCGAGCAGCGCGATCCAGACAGCGGAAACAGGCCACCACTTCAGGGGCAAAGATTCCACTGCGTAAATGATAGAGGCAACCATGCCTGCCGCGGCGGGCGTGGGCAGACCGACGAAGTACTTGCGCCCAGGGCGGCCGGGATTCGAAGGCACAGGGTTCTCTTGAATGTTGAAACGGGCCAGCCGGGCGGAGCCGCAGAGCACGTAGAGAAACGCGAAGAAGTAGCCGGCGCGGGAGAGCTGTTCGTGTATCCGCAGGTCGGTGCCTGTATCGACGAAGTGCACGCCCCACACATAGGCCAGCACACCGGGCGCGAGGCAGAAGGTGATGCAATCGGCGATGGAATCCATCTCGCGGCCGAATTCGCTGCAGGTGTTGGTCATGCGCGCGATGCGGCCGTCCAGGCCGTCTAAGAAGACAGCGACGCCGATCATGATGCAGGCGATTTCGAAGTGGTGCGATGCGCTGGCGTCGCCGGTGACCTGCTTCATGGAGCCCTGAAAAGCCTGCAAAATGGCGAGGAATCCGAGGAACAGGTTTCCGGCGGTAAACAGGGTGGGCAACGCATAGGCTGCGCGGCGCGGCCTGCGGTCAGGCGACTTTGGATCGATCAACCTCTCAGAGAGGTTCAACTTCGGCATTTCAGGTCTTCTTTCTGGCCAGCACAGAGGAACCGGCCGAGACACGTTCACCTTCACGAACTTGGATTTCCCATTCGGGCCCGAGGACGATGTCCATGCGGGAGCCGAATTTGATGAGGCCGAAGCGCTCACCGGCAGCGATGGGGTCGCCGACTTTTTTCCAGCACACGATGCGGCGCGCGATGAGTCCGGCGATCTGCTTGAAAACGACGCGCGAACCGTCACCTTCCACGGTGACGGTGTTCATCTCATTTTCCGTGGAGGCCTCTTCCTTGCTAGCAACGAGGAACTTGCCGCGATGGTATTCAACGGCGACCACTTTGCCCGCGATGGGCGAGCGGTTGACGTGGACGTCAAAGACGTTGAGGAAGATGCTGATGCGCTGCTGGTCTTTGCCTTCCTGGCGCACGACGACGACCTTGCCATCGGCGGGGGAAACCGCGACTTTACCATCGGGGACGACGCGATCCGGATCGCGGAAGAAGTACAGGCAAAAGGCCGCGAGCAGGAACAGCGGGACGCCGTAAACAGGCTTTGCGAGATACGAAACTAGCGCACCACCGGCAGCAAGGCCGAGGGCGTAATAAATGCCGTCAATAACCATTCAGTCTATTTTCGCACGTTGGGGGGATGGACAGAGAAGTGGGGCAGTTTGGCAATCTGCGCGGCGATTGTGAATCGCCGCTTCGTTCATCAGGTTTCCAATCTGGTCAAACGGTCCTCACTCAAGCCCGCTACAGATTTGGCAGGAGACCTCTTGCACGGAGGGAATCCAAGTCAGACAGATCATGGAGAAGATCCTCAATGCTGTAAGCATGGTCGTAGATTTCTCGCGAGATGAGGAAGTCGTCGAATTCAAAACGCGATAGGCCGAGTAGCCTGGCGGCTTGAAAATGGGCGAGAGCTTCAGTTTTGTAGCCGGCGATGGCAAGTGCTTCGAGCGCTGCCCGTGCGGGGTTTGGAAGCATGGCGACATCTTCTGGCAGTTCGACTGCAATCCGCATATTCTCAGGATAGATCATTGGCATAGCATTGTAAGTACGATGTTCCCGCCTACAAAGTCGCGCGCCGAGTTACTGCTGGCGATGAGTCCGCAGTTGATAGCCGACGTGACGCTTTGCTCCACGGATGAAGGCGGGAGGGAATATGGATACTTCCTTGTCACCTTCCTTCGGAACATCGGCGTGGCGATATGCTAAGTTCGTACTTGGTTAGGTTCAATTGTTTGCTCCGCGAAGAGTTGCGGGCACTTCTGATTGAAGCTGAGGAGAACAAATGCTTGAGAAGGAAATGGAAGATTTGCTTTGGGCGTACCCAGAGAAGTTCCTGGAACCACTCAAACCGTTTATGCGGCAGGCTCGGTCAGCAGTTGGGCGAGCAGACCTCGTGTTTGAAGACCAGCTAGGGCGATTATTGGTAGTCGAGATAAAACGTGGTCAACTTCAGCGAGGCGCTATTGCTCAAGTACACGACTACTTTGGAATGGTCAAGCGTCAGTTTCCCGACAAATCAGTCGAAATGATGGTAATAGCTCAGACTATACCGGCAGAACGAAAGATTGCACTTGAGCAGTATTATATCGAACACCGGGAGATTCCTGAAAAACGATTTCGTGATGTGGCTGCGGAAGTCAATTATGTCTTTAGGTCCGAACAGAAGACGATAGAAAACAACGCTGGGAACGTCCTTATCACTAGCGGGACCCAATCGATTGAGAAAAGGGCGTTGAAGGCGTCATCTAAAGAGCCGCACGCAGAACTGGCTGCGGTTGTCAATGCGTACGATCTAGAAGCTGAACATGATCTCCGCGTGAAGGATGGTAGCGCTGTCCACTACCGTCAGATCGTTCCTACGGGATGGAAGACATCACAGATTCACTATGAGTTCTATCAGTCTAATGGCATTATCGGGGCGGAACTGCATGTCGCCTTCCGAAACGATCCCCAAAAGGTTGCATCAATTGCTGAGTTTCTCAAGGCATTTGCCGGCAGGCAAGTTGCGAATGGCAAAGGGGAATTGACTTGGTGTCAAGTAGTGCGTCATAGCGGTAGAGGGTGTCTCGCTGCGTCTTTCCGGGAGAGCAGCCAGCCAGAAACAGTTGCGAAAGCAATGCTGGATTTGATTTCCATGACGAGATCCGGCGTGTCCGATCTCTTAGGCATCTAGCCTCGATCGTCCTCCTTGCCCCTGACGCCATCGAGTGGGACAGTGGCTTCGCGCAAATTGACGAATTGAGCTTGAGGATTAATGGGAACCCCGAGGAGGCGGACAAGCGCACTCATCGGCCACAAAGGTGACATCCTGAACGACGATGCGAACCTGCTCCGCGAACAGTATGGCCCAGGCTTTGAAAAACTCGCAGCCAAACTTCAAGCTCATTCCAAAATAGTTCTCACTCCGTGACTCATACTACTTCGCTCCCGGCTTGGCGTCACCGCTCATCATGCGTTTAAGCCTGCGTTCCTTGACGCTTGCCTCCAACTGTTGAAGGTTGCAGGCATCGTAATCAGTGAACTCACCGCGCTCGACTGCTTCAAATCCAGCGCAAATTTCGTAACGCAATGCGGACAGGTGGAGATCTTCTTCGCTAAGCCGGGAGTGGTCTTTTATTGCATTTGGATTTGGATGCATAAATGTCGAAATCTTGGGAATGCATGCGCTATAGCGTCTTCACCAGCTTCGCAAGCAGGGCGGTGCGGTCCGCGATGCGATCCGTCAGGATGCTCTCGATCACAGCGTGGGCGCCTTCTCCCACTGCACCGATGCCATCGAGCGTCGGAATACCCAGCGCCGCCGTGAAATTACCGTCGGAGCCGCCGCCGGTCGCGGACTCTTCGAGCTTCACGCCGAACTCAGCAGCCAATGCCTTCGCTGTGCGGAAGAGATTGACCACACCCGCGGTGCGCTCCATAGGCGGACGGTTCAACCCTCCAGTGACCTCCAGCTTGCAGCGCTTATCCACCGGCTTCAACGCAGCAAATTTCTTCGCCAGCGCGGCCTCGTCGCGCAGTCGGGCGATCCGGACATCCACTTCCACCTGAGCTTCCGCCGGGATCACATTACTGCGCGTTCCCCCGCTGATGACTCCGGGACTCACAGTAAGACCCTTGGCCAGATTGGTGAAGCCAGCGATGCGGTCGATCTGGCGCGAGAGTTCCACGATCGCATTCGCGCCGCTGGTGAAATCGACTCCCGCGTGCGCCGAGACGCCGCGCACCTTCACATTGTAGCCACCGACGCCCTTGCGCGCCGTCTTCAGCTTCCCGCCAAGACCAGTGCCGGGTTCGAGCACCAGCACCGCCACGCTGTTCTTCGCCACCTCTTCCGTCAAGGACCGCGACGAGTGACTGCCCACCTCTTCATCCGAGTTCAACTGCAGAACCACTTTGCGCGCCACCGGCAGTTCCATCTCGCGCAACGCCCGCATGGCGAAAATAAAGAACGCGACGCCAGCCTTCATATCGAGCACACCCGGGCCCCATAGCCGTCCATCGAATTCGCGATAGGGCATGTCCTCAAGAGTGCCCATGGGCCAAACCGTGTCAGAGTGGCCGAGCGCCAGAATCTGCCCGCTCTTCTTCCTTCCAGGCAGGATAAACTCCGCGCGAAGATGGCGCCCGTAGTGCGCGCCGCCGCTGAAGGTCTTGATCTTGGCCTCGCCCGCGAGTTTATCCGCAATTAGCTCCACAAAGCGATTGATGGCCTCCGGAGAATCGCTCGGCGATTCACACTCCACCATTTCGCGGATCAACTCAATGATCTGCGGTTGCTTCTCTGTTGCCCAAGCGAGGAATTGTGCCATAGATTGCTATAATAGCTAGTTACATGCCTGTATTGGATATTGAGGCGATACGCGACATATTGCCGCACCGTTACCCGTTCCTCTTCGTCGACAGAATCATCGAGATGGAAGAAGAACGCATTGTCGGCATCAAGAATGTTTCCTTCAACGAGCCGTTCTTCATGGGGCACTTTCCAGAGTTCCCTGTGATGCCCGGCGTGCTGATCACCGAGGCCATGGCCCAGGTGGCCGGCGTGCTCGTGCTCAGCACCATTCCCGACCGCAAGTCGAAGCTGGTGCTGCTGGCCAGCGTGGAAGAGGCCAAGTTCCGTAGACAGGTGCGGCCCGGCGACCAGTTGCGCATCGAAATGAAGATGCTCAAGCGCAAGGCGTCCATCGCCAAGATGACCGGCGTTGTCACCGTGGATGGCGTAGTTGTTGCCGAAGCCACCATGATGTGCGTGCTGGCCGACCGCGAACAGAAAGCCTAAGCGCAGCCATGGCAGTTCACCCTACTGCGATCATCGACCCCTCGGCGAAGATCTCTGATTCGGCGGTCATCGGCCCGTACTGCGTGATCGGCGCGGATGTGGAGATCGGCGCGCGCACGGAGCTGAAGTCGCATATCTGCGTGGAAGGTCCCATCCGCATCGGGGAAGATAATTTCTTCTATCCCTATTCGAGCATCGGCGGCGAACCGCAGGATCTGAAGTTCCACGGCGAGCGCACGTCCACTGAGATCGGCAACCGCAACAAGTTCCACGAATTCGTGACCATTCATCGCGGCACCGAAGGCGGCGGCGGTGTGACGCGCATCGGCGACGACAATTTCCTGCAGGCGTACGTTCACGTGGCGCATGATGTCCAGGTGGGCAACCACACGATGCTGGGCCATGCGGTGACCTTCGCCGGACACGTCACGGTAAAGGACTGGGCGTGGATCGGCGCCTACACCGGGGTGCACCAGTTCTGCACCATCGGGCGGCATTCGTTTGTCGGCGGCTACAGCGTAGTGACGCAGGACATCATGCCCTTCTCCACCACCGTCAGCGAACGCGTCATCAAAACCTTCGGCGCAAACAAAGTGGGACTCGAACGGCGCGGCTTTCCGAAAGAGACCGTGGACAACCTGCAAACCGCACTGCGCCTGCTGTCGCACTCGAAGCTCAACACGTCACAGGCGATCGAAAAAATCCTGGAAGAGATTCCCCCCTGCGAAGAGATCGACGAGTTGATTCAATTCATCCGCGCCTCGCAACGCGGCGTGGTGAAGTGAGGACGCATGAAATACGGGCTCATCGCGGGTAACGGCCGCTTTCCGCTGCTGGCGCTGGAGACGGCACGCAAACTCGGGCACGAGGTTGTCGCGATCGGGATCGAAGAAGAGGCCTCGAAAGAGATTGAGCCGCTTGCCTCGAAGACCTACTGGATCTCGCTCGGAGCGCTTAGCAAACTCATCGACATTCTGAAATCGGAAGGCATCACCGAGGTCATCATGGCCGGACAGGTGAAGCACACCAAAATCTTTTCGGCGATCCGTCCGGACTGGCGGCTGTTCAAACTGCTGACCTCGCTGCGTGAGAAGAACACGGACGCACTGATCGGCGGAGTGGCGAAGATCCTCGCCGACGAGGGCATCCATCTCGGCGATTCAACGAAGCTGCTGAAGCCGCTGGTGGCAGGCCTGGGCCCGCTCACCAAGCGCAAACCGAGTGACGAAGAAGAGCGCGACATCCACTACGGGCGGCGCGTGGCGAACGCCCTTTCCAGTTTCGACGTGGGCCAAAGTGTCGCTATCTGCGAACGCGCCTGCGTGGCCGTGGAGGCGATGGAAGGCACCGATGCGATGCTGCGGCGCGCGGCTTCGCTTGTGAATGGCCGTCCGCTGTCGCTCGTAAAGGCCAGCCGCCGACGCAAGCACCTGCAGTTCGACGTGCCGGTGGCCGGACTCGATACCATACCTGTGATGAAAGAGACAGGAGCAACCGTGCTGGCGATCGACGCGGGCCGCACGCTGCTGCTTGACCGCGAAGAGATGATCGCGCGCGCCAATGAAGCGGGCATCTGCATTGCAGGCTACCCGCCGGAGGAATAGATGACACCAGTCCGCATGGCCGTAGTCGGCGCGGGACAGTTCGGCAAGAATCATATGCGCGTGATCCGCTCTCTGGAGCGGGCCAGCCTCGTTGCCGTGGCGGATACCGACGCCGGCCGCGCGCAGGCCGCGGCACAGCAGTTCGAATGTGAGGCAGTCACGGACATCGCCGCACTCGCCGGCAAGATCGATGCCGCCGTGGTTTCGGCGCCCACCACGGCACACGCGGCCATCAGCTGCCAGCTGCTCGCCATGGGCATCGATGTCCTCATCGAAAAACCGATCGCGCCCAACATGGAAGAGGCCCGGCGCATCAACGATTCCGCCCCTGGCCGCATCGTGCAGGTCGGGCACCTGGAGCAGTTTAATCCGGCCGTGCTGGCGCTGCGCAAGATGGTGACGATCCCGCTCTTCTTCGAAGTGCACCGGTTGAGCCTGTTCACGCCGCGCAGCCTGGATGTGGACGTGGTGCTGGACCTGATGATCCACGATATCGACATCCTGCTGGCGCTCACCGGCAAGCTGCCGGAGGAGATCCGAGCGGCGGGGATCTCCATCCTGTCGCGGAAAGTCGATATCGCCAATGTGCGCCTCGCGTTTCCCGGCGGCTGCGTGGCGAACCTCACCGCAAGCCGCGTCTCCACCGAGCAGGTGCGCAAGCTGCGGCTGTTCCAACCGCACCAGTATGTCTCGCTCGACTACAGCAAACAGGAGATCGCGGTGTTCGGCGTCTCCCCGCAAAAGCAGATCGGTTTTGTGCCGACGAATGTAGAAAAGCAGGAGCCGCTGCGGCTGGAACTCGAAGCGTTCCTCGATTGCGTGATCAGCCGTGCGGAGCCTTTGGTGACGGCGGCGCAGGCAACTCGGGCTTTACAGGTATCACTGGAAATCCTTGCTAAAATCGAAGAGCATTCGCGCATCGTTGCGCAGTCGCTGCAGTGAGCAATCAAGATTCAAATCAAGACGAACTTCACCTCCTGATGGACTGGGAGCGTGCCGAAGACGGTAACCGGATTTTCCGGGCTGGTATCGGTTCGCTCATTGCGCACCTCTTCATTTTTATGGGCATTGGCGGAATCGCGGTATACGACCGCACGCATCCACCCGAGGTGCGCGACGTGTCGGCGCTGGCCAAAGTGATGCCGCTGATTGCGCCGTCGCTGCCTACGCAGACCGCGCCCAATAGAGGCAAGCTTTCCACCGAATTCGATGTGGAGAGCATGCGTCCGCGGCCCGCCGTGGAAACACCGCAATCCACAGCGCCTGCCAGCCGCCCCGCCGGCGGAGCGCGCGCCGAAACACCGGTGCCCGCTCCTGCCCCGGCTCCCGCGCCACCTCCGCGGCCCGTGATTCCAGAGCCTCCGAAGATTGAGATCGCGCAGCAGCAACTGCCGCAGAACCTCCCACCTGCGGCCGGAGTTCCGAATGCACCCGCGCCGCAGATTCAGGTGCAGGAGAAACCGAAGTTGTCGTTTGAGACTCCAGGTCTGCCGTCCGCTCCGGTGCGTCAACCCGGTGGCGGCTTCGGCCGGCTGGCTCCTCCAACGACATCCGTGGAAGAGTTGGCGCGAGCCGCTGCGCGGCCAACCAAGTCTTCGGGAGTTACGGTGGGCGATGCCGGCGATGGGATTGGCGGCCTGGGCGAAACGTTGAGCCGCACACCGACGCCGGGCAAGACCGGCAGCAGCCTGGAACTGCTAAGCGATCCGATGGGCGTGGATTTCCGTCCGTATCTGATCAAGGTGCTGGCCATGGTGCGACGCAACTGGTTCGCGGTGATTCCTGAGAGCGTGCGGTTGGGCCGTCGCGGAAGAACGGTAGTGCAGTTCGCCATCGCCAAGGATGGCTCCGTGCCAAAGCTGGTCATCGCCGTTCCTTCGGGAGCCGATCCGCTGGACCGTGCCGCAGTGGCGGGCGTGAGCGCATCGAATCCCTTCCCTCCCCTGCCGGGCGAATTCACCGGCCAGCAGATCCGGCTCCAGTTCACGTTCAGCTATAACATGTCGCGCTAAGCGGGCAGGGCCGGTGGGATTTTTCGTGGGACTGAGAGGGTCGTAGGGGGACCGGCGGATTTTGCGTCCGCCGGCTTCATTGAGGATAGTGTCGAGAGTGGTTGTTTTCCGGCCCTGCCTGGCTTTGATTCCTTACTGCTGTTTCTGTGCGTCGTGCTTCTGCGTGTAGATCTGTTTGCTGACGCGATTCTGCTGGCGGTTCACCTGGTTCTTTTCGGCCTGCGTCAACTTGCCGCCGTTGGCCTTGCGGTCTGACCGCACTTCCTTGTTGATGGCCTGCTCTCTGGCCTCAATGTGCCTGGTCTCACGCGGAGTGAGTTGGCCCGAAGCGACGCCCTGGGCGATGCGCTTTTGCTGGTTATCCTTGCGCTCTTCGATCTTCTGCGCGGAGAGAGTGCTGACTGCAACCGCTGCCGCGATGATGGTGGTTAGGATTGTCTTTTTCATGTTCTTCACAGCTCCTGACCTAACTAACTCGATGGCTGCGGAGATGTTGCGGCAGTTGCGCGGTGTGTCACAATTAAATTCCGCTCATGAAAATTCGTTTAATATTGGCCCTCACCTGCTACGCCGTGCTGGCGCTGCTGGCTGGCTTCACCCTCAAGAATGAGTTCCGCACCGCAATATGGGTTTTGCTGGGAGGCTTGGCCATCCGCACGAGCATCGCGGCCGCGCGCGAGTAAATGGATATGGCCGGCAAGTGCTATGATGTCGCTACTATGGCCAAACTAGTTGCGCTGTATAAGCAGCCTGCCGATGCGGCGGCATTTGACGCGTATTACTTCGGCACCCATGCGCCACTCGCGAAGAAGGTTCCAGGACTGCTCCGCTACGAAGTGAGTAACGGCCCAGTCGGCACGCCACAGGGTGAATCACCCTACCACCTCGCCGCGATTCTCAGCTTCGACTCGGCAGCCGCCCTGCAACAAGGTCTCGGCACTATCGAAGGACAGGCCGCAGTAGCAGACTTAGCCAACTTCGCACAGGCTGGTGTGGACATTCTGATCTTCGACTCCAAAGAAGTGTGAGTGTATTCCACCGCGAGTCCGATTCGCTGTTCAAAGCGCGCTTCCTGGTGGGCCAGTACACGAGCAGTTTAGCCGTGTAAAATGATCTTTAATCCCGGCACGCCCAGGTAATCGCTTCGATTGTGGGTTGCCAAGGGAAGTCCATAGAGCAAGGCCGTAGCCGCGATCCAGGCATCGGCGCATTCGATACGACGCCCCCTCCGCTGTGCAGCGGCCATGACCTCCGCCCACTTGGAGCAGAGTGCTCTGTCGTAAGCGAGGATCGCAAAGAGCTCCACGTATAGGTCAAGCCAGCTTTTCCTTGTCGCGCCCCAATTCGACTGGATCGCCCAGCGATCCAACTCCGCGACTGTCATGAACGATAAGGCGACGGTCTTGCCATCCAGATCAGCCTCGTACAATCTTCCTAGCGAATGGCCCTTAAAAAGAAATGAGAAAACATCGGTATCGACCAGGACCGTACTCATGCCGCAGGATCAGTCCTGCTGTGGCCGCGCCTGTCGCGCAGCTCTCTCAGGAATTCATCAATTGGCTCATCATCCGGCCTGGCGTTCTCGCGAAGAGTCGCGATGTCGATCGGATGCTTCCCCTGTTGGGCGATAATCTCCTCAATCGACGCATTTGCGTAGAAATTGAGACGAGGATCATTTGATTTCGAATCCATTCATATCACCTGATTTGAGTATACAATGGCCGCTCTCGTTAGGATGATTTCGCTCTTGACAACCTCTCTATTACGTGGCACGACACTACGTGACACGTAATAGCAATGTCTGATCCAAGCATCCTCGTCCTCGCCAGCCTCGCCAATGGCGACAAACATGGCTACGCCATGATGGAAGATATCGAAGCGTTCGCCGCAGTCAAACTCGGCCCAGGGACGCTCTATGGAGCCATTACCCGGCTCGAAGAGCGCGGCTGGATTCGCCCGGTCAAGACGAAGGATCGCCGCCAGCCCTATACCCTGACGGCCGCGGGCAGGACGCATCTCTCCGAACAATTGAGCGGCCTGCAACGGGTAGTGAAAACCGGCCTTGGGAGGTTGAAACAGGCATGAAAAGGCTCGCGCTATTAATCGCCCGGCTCTATCCCTATGCGTGGCGGCAGCGCTACGGACAGGAGTTGAATGCACTGATCGAAGACTCGACGCCTGGCCCTGCCGTGCTACTGGATACCCTGCAAGGTGCGCTCGCCATGCAAATCAAATGGAATGGCTTGCGTGTGGCTGCGTTTGGAGTCGCAGGCGCCATCATTGCGGAGGCCTCATCGTTTGCAATCAAGGAGACCTATCGAGGCACTGTAGTGCTTAGCGTGAGTGACCGCAATGAGGTCCTCGCTGCTTCGCAGCGGATTCTCTCGCGGCAGTCGCTGTGGCAGATTATTGAGAAGAATCAGCTCTATCACGAGGATCGCAACCGGTTCTCCAACGAAGCATTAATCAGCCGGATACGAAGCTCCATCAGGAGAGGCGGAATTCACCAATGGGGCGCTAAGCCGGACACTTTTCACGTATCGTTCGAGTATCCGGATCGCTCAAAAGCGAAGGCGGTGACAGATGATCTTGCGCAGCTATTTCTCAAAGACAGCACCTACGAGAGCCGCTTGATTGACTGATCCTCACAAGCAATTCCGATCAGCCCGAACCGCACTTCGATCGCAATAGCGGGTCTGGCAGGCGGGTTCCTCCTTGGAGCAGCCTATACGCTGATCATCCACCGCAGACGGACCGTTTAAGCCAGCCGCTGCATCAAGCCCCACACCTCTTCCACATCGGCCATGGTCGTCGCCATGTTGCCGATCGCAAAGCGGATCGTAAGCTTGCCGTTCAACGTAGTCAGCGAAACAAACGTCCGGCCCGTTGCATTCACGGCATCGATCAACCGCTGATTCGCCGCATCACTGCTCTTCAACCGGAAGCACAAAGTCGACATCGGATTCGGCGCCACAATCTCAAACCGGTCATCTGCAGCAACCAGGAGCGCCAACTCCTGCGCCATGCGAATATGCTCGCGCAGCAACGCCACCACGCCTTCGCGGCCGTAGTAGCGCATCACAAACCACAACTTCAAACTACGGAAGCGGCGGCCCAACGGCACGGCGTAATCCATCAGATTCACCGCCCGTGTGTCCTCCACTTTCTTCAGGTATTCGCCCGTCAAAGAGAACGCACGCTGCAGGATGTCGGGCCGGCTCGTATACAGCACGCTCAGATCCACCGGCACGAACAGCCACTTGTGCGGATTCACCACCAGCGACTGCGCGCGATGTGCGCCGTCCAATATCCACTGCATCTCCGGCACCACCGCCGCATTGCCGCCGTACGCCGCATCGATGTGCAGCCACAATGTATGCCGCTCCGCGATATGACCGATCTCGCGAATCGGATCCACGCTCGTCGTCGACGTAGTACCAGCGGTCGCCACCACGCAGAACGGCTTGCGATCCGCATCCAGATCCTCAATGATCGCGCGCGCCAGTGCATCCGGCTTCATGCGGAACTCGGCATCGACCTCGATCTTCCGCACATTGCGCTGCCCAATGCCGATCGCCATCGCCGCCTTCTCCACCGAATTGTGCGACTGCGCCGATGTGTACAGCACCAGGTTCCCATCGCCGCCGCGCGTGCGCGCTTCCGGATCGGCCAGCTCACGCGCCGCCGCAATCGCGTGCATCGTGCTGATTGACGCCGTATCGTGAATCATGCCGAACCAGTCGTCCGGCAACCCCATCCACTGCGCCAGCCACTTCAACGTCACCTGCTCCAGTTCAGAGATCGCAGGCGAAGACTTCCAGTGCAGTCCGTTCGTATTGATGCCGGCCGTCAACAGTTCGGCCAGCACGCCGGGCGGAGATGCCGAAATCGCAAAGTAGGAAAAGAAGCGCGGGTGATTCCAATGCGTCACCGCGGGAAAGATCTGCTGCTCGAAATCGCGAACGATGTTCGCAAGCGATTCGCCATGCTCCGGCGCCACCTGCGGCAACCGGTCCACCAGATCGCCGGGCTTCATATCGGGCAGCACCGGATACTGCCCGGAGTTCGACATGTACTCAGCGAGCCAGTCCACCGCCTCATGCGCGGCGGCGCGAAACTCTTCGATATCTTTTCTCAAAAATTAGTCTCCGCTAGCAGTTCGGGAAACCAGCCTGTGAACCATTCGCGAAATTCACCCATGGCCCTGGCCGTCTCCGGAGAGAACGGCACCGCCTGCGGACCGATCTTCAGGCCGCGCAGCGCAACCGTCTCTCTTACTCCTATTGGAACAGGAAAATGGTTCAGCCAGCCAATGTACTCCATCAGCCGGGCGTCCAGTTGATCGCGCTTCACCGCATTGCCCGTCACAATCGCACGATTCAAACCGAGCATCAACTCCGGCAGACCGCAGCAGACGCCGCTGATCACGCCATCGGCGCCAACCGACCGGCCCCTGGTGAACAGCGAATCATTTCCCAGAATCACGCGAATGAAAGGCGACAGTTCCTTCTGCCGCAGCAACGCCGCCAGATAATCCTCGCGCCCGCTCGAATCCTTGATGCCCGCGAACTTGCCAGTGCCCAGCAACTGGCACGCCGTCTCAGGCTCAATCTCATTGGTGAAGAATGGAACGTTGTACAGATAGATCGGAATATCGCCGCGCAGCGCCTTGGCGAATTCCAGAAAATACTCGCGAATCTCCAGCTGCGAATAGCGGAAGAAATGCGGCGCCATCAGCATCAGACCAGCCGCGCCGCAGGAGACAGCCTCCTCGGCCAGCATCAACGCGCCATCCAGGTTGGAGTGCGAAACATTCACCAGCAGCGGCACGCGGCTGCGCTTCACCGCCAGTTGCGCCACGCGAACCCGCTCTTCCAGGCCGAAGTGAATATACTCGCCAGTCGCTCCGAAAAGCGCCATTCCACCGACTTTTTTCGAGCATAAAAAGTCGATCACTTCAAACATCAACGCCATGTCAATTTCATGGCCAGTGGACCGCCGGGGCGCGATGGCCGCCGCAAAAACACCTTCAACGGGCTGCATGTGGAATTCCTGTTGGGTATAGAATAGTGGTCGATTGAGGTGCGTACATGAACAACAATACTATATCCCGAAGATCGCTCTTACAGAAATCATCCCTTGCCGGCGTCTCCACGACGGCATTCCAAATCATACGTCCTGAGCTCGTGCGTGGCGCGGGCAAAGCAAAACTGAAGGCCGGCCTGGTCGGCTTCGGCGGCCGCGGCCGCCAGGCTGTGGTCGACATGATGACCGGCACTGAGAACGTCGATTTTGTCGCCGTCGGTGACATCTTCGAAGACCACATCTCCGCCAACCTGCAATGGCTGCGCAATCAGCCGAAGATCGCAGACCGCATTAAAGTGGATCCGGAACACCAGTTCACGGGCTTTGACGCGTTCAAGAAAGTCATCGCGTCAGACGTCGACATCGTGATGCTCGCCACTCCTCCGGGCTACCGGCCGGAGCACTTCGAAGCGGCGATCAACGCCAAGAAGCACGTCTTCTGCGAGAAGCCGTTCGGCACCGATCCGGTCGGCGTGCGGCGCTTCATGGCCGCGGCAAAGAAGTCCGAAGAGTTGAAGCTCAGCGTGATGAGCGGGGCACAGCGCCGTCACCAGCGCGAGTATGTAGAGACCGTCGACAAGATCAAGAACGGCGCGATCGGCGACATCACCGCGACCTACGCCTATTGGGTCGGCGGTCCTGTCATTCAGCAGCCGAAAGGCCGCGACCCGAAGTGGGGCGACATGGCGTGGCAGCATCGCTCGTGGTACAGCTTCGTCTGGATCTGCGGCGATCAGGTGGTGGAACAGCACCTGCACAACATCGACGTCATCAATTGGGTGATGGGCACCCATCCGGTGAAGGTCACGGCAACCGGCGGCGCCGTATGGCGTCCGCGCGAAGAGCTGTATGGCAACATCTACGATCACATCTCAGCCGACTTCGAATACGCCAACGGCGTCCGCATGTCGAGCTACTGCCGCCAGTTCCCGCGCGGCTCGGCGCAGAAGATCGCCGAGCAGATCGTAGGTTCGAAGGGCAAGAGCAACGGGCATGATATGCACACCCCCGGTGAACCGACCAAACCGTATGTGGCCGAGCACACCGCGCTGCTCAACAGCATCCGTGGCGATGGTCCGTACATCAACCACGCGATGGCCGTTGCCGAAAGCACCATGACCTGCATCATGGCTCGCGAGTCCGCATATTCGGGCATGGAACTGACTTGGGACATGATGATGAACTCCAAGCTCGACCTGCAACCGAAGGCGTTCGATTATGACCTGAAGATGGAAGTACCGCCGCTGCCCGTCCCCGGCGTATACAAATTCATCTAGCGTTTTGACGACCGTGATGGGGGACGTAGCTTGCTGCGTCCCCCTCGACACCGGAGACTCTCCGTGAAATTCGCCATCCTAATTCTTCTTGCCTCAACCGGTTTTGCTCAAGACCGCTTCTTCCCCTTTACCATCGACCAGGACTCGCTCTCCGGCGCCCCCGACTTCAGCTTTCTGAATTCGCCGATCACGCCCAAAGACCGCCTGACCGTGCGCGACGGCCACTTCTACGCCGCCGGTCAACGCATCCGCCTGTTCGGCGCCAACATCGCCTTCGGCGGCAACTTCCCGGAACCCGCCGACTCGCTGCGCATCGCGAAACGCCTGCGCAAACTCGGCTTCAACGTGGTCCGGCTGCATCACATGGATACGTCGCCCGATCGCGACCCCAAGACGGCAAACAGCCTGCTCACTACCGGCCCGTATCCAACGTTGAATCCGGTGAGCGTCGCGCGACTGCGCGGCTTCCTCGACGCACTCAAAGCCGAAGGCATCTACGTCGACCTCAACCTGAAGGTGGGCTACACGTTCCGTCCCAAGATAGATGGCATCCCGGAACTGCCCGGCGAGGAGTTCCCGCGCCAGAGCAAGCCGCTGCACATGATCCACCCGCGCATGATTGACCTGCAAACACAATACGTCAAGAAAGTGATCGCTGCACTGAACATCGCCGGCGATCCGGTACTCGGCGTCATTGAACTGAACAACGAGACCAGCATCATCTACGCCTGGCAGACCAATCAGCTCGATCGCTACCTAACCGGCGAATACGCCCAAGCCCTCACCTCGAAATGGAACAGCTATCTGCGCAAACGCTACAAGACCACCGCCGATCTGCGCACCGCATGGGGCGCCAGTGAGGCCCCGGGCACTGACCTGCTGCCCGGCAAGTGGACACTCGAAACGCATGGCGTGGCAAAGGCCACCATGTCCGCCAGTGGCGACGTGCAGAGCGTGAAGCAGACCGTCCCGGGCGACATCGTGATCGTGAAGCAGATCGGCTTTTCGCTGGCGCCATCAAAACCGTACGCGGCCGAAGTCGAACTGCGCGCCGACCTGCCCGACGGTGTTTCCAAGCCCCTCCACATCGACGTCAAGCTCGACGTCAGCCCCTGGAGCGGCGCCGGCAGCCGCATCGCCAACGTCACCAACAAGTGGCAAAAGTTCTCACTCCCGGTTCAGGCAGCCACCGCCATGGCCGGCAACGGCAGGCTCGGACTTTCCATTGAGAACGTAGGCGCACCAATCCAGATCCGCAACACGAAGCTGTTCGCCGCCGGCAAGCGCGCGCTCGATGCCGCGGAGTCATTGGAAAAAGACACCATCGCGTTGCCGCGCAACGAAGCCAGCACCGAGGGCCGCACCAACGATTACCTGCTGTTCCTCACCAGCATGGACAAAGCCTATCTCGACGCGATGGCGCTCGCGGCGCGCGAGGCCGGCGCCAAGACCGTCCCCATCGCCGGAACGCAGATGGATTTCGGCGGCCTGCTCAATGTCGATTCGCATGCCTCGCTCGACTTCCAGGACACGCACTTCTACGTGGATCATTACAACTTCCCCAACGCCCCCTGGGACGGCCACGACTGGCGCTTCCGCGATACCTCCGCACTGGCAACGGGCCTCCAGATCTTCCAGACCCTGGCCGCGCGCCGTGTCTTCGGACTGCCCTTCACCGTCAGCGAATTCAATCAGCCTTGGCCCAACACGTTTGGCTCGGAGAGCGACCCCACCCTCGCCGCCTTCGCCGGCCTGCAGGATTGGGACGGCCTGATGCACTTCGCCTATTCGCACGGACGCAACTGGGACGAGAACGGCCCCAACGCCTTCAACCTCAATGGAGACTGTAGCAAGTGGGTCAATGCCGGACAGTCCGCCTGGATGTTCCGCACAGGCGCCGTGCATCCCGGCAAGGTACCGATGGTAATGTACGTTTCGCAGGAGCAGCGCCTGCAAGCCACCCGCGAACGGCGCAACGGCAACATCGGGGCATTCCTGCAAATGACTCCCGGCATGGCGCTCCAAAGGCGCGTTGCCATCACCACCGAACAGGTGCCCGCGCCGATGGCTTCGGCCTCGCGCGCGTCATCTTACGATTTCTGGTTTGCAGAAGCTGACAAACTGCTCCTGATCGAAGCAGAGCAAGTC
>Ga0118677_10007630_pt1 | contig 17766 bp, 12 predicted proteins | sample AliMusrvi5mmetaG_FD_86154 | JGI IMG/M metagenome (GOLD analysis project Ga0118677, IMG submission 86154) | reverse complement strand
TTGCTCCCGTGCTGCCGTTCGACTTGCATGTGTAAGGCATGCCGCCAGCGTTCAATCTGAGCCAGGATCAAACTCTATAGTTCGATCTTGAATTTTTTCGCTCTTTCGAGCAACTCATAAATTGGAATCGACGTGATTGTCTTTGACGACTTTCACATCTTTTTTACTTCATGAGCGTTTGTATGTCAGTTAAGACATAGTTCCGAAGAACTTGGCAATCGCCTTCAAACGCCCACACTTATCGGCTGTAAATTTTTAAGGAACACAAGAAGCTTTTCTACCCTCTTCTTGCTAACTTCACTGTGATCAGCGAAGCCTTGAATTATGACACAGTTTTGAGGCTGTTTGCAAGTTTATTTGTAAAGTTTTTTTATTTACTCTACTCTGAAACTTGCCTGCACCGTCATCAGCGCAGCCTTCGATTATGGCACGGTTTTTAACCGCTGGTCAAATTTAGTTGAAAGTTTTTTTATTCACTCTGCTTACCAAACCTGACCACGCCGTAATCAGCGAAGCCTTCAATTATTGCACGGTTTTGTGTGGCTTCCCCAGGAAATCTTCAATGCATTGAGAAGTACCGCAGATCATGCAGGAAGCGCCAGCCCGGTTGAGGCGCAGCAGCATCCACTACGATGTTGCTTTCATAAAGGATGCCGCCATGCTGGACCTGCTGATCACCCATGCCACTCTGCCCGACGGGCGCAGCAATATGTCGGTCGCCGTGCAGGACGGCAGGATCATGGAGCTCACGGAAGGACTTGCGGCACCGGCCCATGAGACGGTGGATGCGCGGGGCATGCTGCTGAGCAGCCCCTTTGTCGATCCGCACTTTCATATGGATGCCACCCTCTCCTATGGGCTGCCGCGCGTGAACCAGAGTGGCACCTTGCTCGAAGGCATTGCCTTGTGGGGTGAACTCAAGCCTTTGTTGACGCAGGAGGCACTGGTGGAACGCGCCCTGGCCTATTGCGACTGGGCAGCGGCCAAGGGCCTGCTGGCGATACGCACCCATGTGGATGTGTGTGACCCACGTCTGCTGGCGGTCGACGCCCTGCTGGAGGTGAAGAAGCAGGTCGCTCCTTATATAGAGATGCAACTGGTGGCCTTTCCCCAGGACGGCGTGCTGCGCGGGCCCCTTGGGGCACAGCAGCACATGGACAATCTGGTGCGTGCGCTAGACAAGGGCGTGGACGTGGTTGGCGGCATTCCGCACTTCGAGCGGACCATGGCGGACGGCTCACTCAGTGTGAAACTGCTGTGCGAGCTTGCTGCAGAGCGCGGCCTCATGGTGGACATGCACTGCGATGAGTCCGACGACCCCCATTCGCGCCATGTGGAGACCCTGGCCTTTGAGACACAGCGCCTGGGCTTGCAGGGCCGCGTCACCGGCTCGCATCTGACCTCCATGCACAGCATGGACAACTATTACGTCAGCAAGCTAATTCCCCTAATGGCCGAGGCACAGCTGCATGCGGTGGCCAACCCGTTGATCAACATCACGCTGCAGGGCCGCCACGATACCTATCCCAAGCGCCGAGGCATGACACGCGTGCCAGAACTGTTGGCCGCCGGTATCAACGTCGCCTTTGGCCACGACTGTGTGATGGACCCCTGGTACAGCCTGGGCAGCGGCGACATGCTGGAAGTGGCGCACATGGGCCTGCACGTGGGCCAGATGACCAGTCAGGAGGCCATGCGCCAATGCTTTGACGCCGTGACGGTGAACGCCGCACGCGTCATGGGCCTTCAGGGCTATGGCCTGGAGGCTGGCTGCCAGGCCGACTTCGTCTTGCTGCAGGCGCGCGACCCGGTGGAAGCCATACGCCTACGCGCCACCCGGCTCAAGGTGTTCAAGGCGGGCAGGCTGATTGCCGAATCACCCGCAGCCACCAGCGACCTGAAGCTGCCGGGTCGTCCGGCCCAAACCAGTTGGATGCTCTGAAGGCACGCTCATATATGTTTTTGTAATTAAGAAGTGACTATTAAGTAGTTCCACTTTTGACCGTCTACTTCCAGAATCCATGGCATCGCACTCTTGTGCTGCAAAGATTTTTGCGTTGCTTGGACCCGCGTCGGCAAGAACTGCTAGCGCCCAGTCATGTCGAAAATAAGCCACACTGCTGTTCCCCACCAACCCTCAGGAAAGAAGAAAACCATGACCGACAACTTGAAGTTTGAAACCCTGGCCGTGCACGCCGGCTACACGCCCGACCCCACCACCAAGGCGGTGGCCGTGCCGATCTACCAGACCGTGGCCTATGCCTTTGACAACGCCCAGCATGGCGCCGACCTGTTCGACCTGAAAGTGGCGGGTAATATCTACACCCGCATCATGAACCCGACGCAGGACGTGCTGGAAAAGCGCGTTGCAGCACTCGAAGGCGGCATTGCGGCGCTGGCCGTGGCCTCGGGCCAGACAGCGGTGACCTATGCCATCCAGACCATTGCCGAGGCCGGTGACAACATCGTCTCCAGCACCGCTCTGTATGGCGGCACCTACAACCTGTTTGCCCACACGCTGCCGCAATACGGCATCACCACCCGCTTTGCAGACCACCGCGACCCCGCCAGCTTTGAGCCGCTGATTGACGAGCGCACCAAGGCCATCTTTGTCGAATCGCTGGGCAACCCGCAGGGCAATGTGACCGACATAGCCCGCGTGGCCGAGATTGCACACCGCCACGGCATTCCGCTGATCGTGGACAACACGGTGGCGTCACCCTTCCTGCTGCGCCCCATCGAACACGGCGCCGACATCGTGGTGCATTCGCTGACCAAATACCTGGGTGGTCACGGCACTAGCATTGGCGGCGCAATTGTGGACTCGGGCAAATTCCCCTGGGCTGAACACAAGGCCCGCTTCAAGCGCCTGAACGAACCAGATGTGAGCTACCACGGCGTTGTCTACACCGAGGCCTTTGGCCCCGCCGCCTACATCGGACGCGCCCGTGTGGTGCCGCTGCGCAATATGGGTGCGGCCATTTCGCCCTTCAACGCCTTCCTGATTTTGCAAGGCATTGAGACCCTGGCGCTGCGCATGGAGCGCATCACCGAGAACACCATCAAGGTGGCCCAATTCCTGCAATCGCACGCCAAGGTCGGCTGGGTCAACTACGCCGGTCTGCCCGAGCACCCCGACCACGCGCTGGCGCAAAAGTACCTGGGCGGCAAGCCGTCCGGCCTGATGACCTTTGGCGTGAAGGCTGCTGAGGGCAAACGCCGCGAGGCTGGTGCCGCCTTCCTGGATGCGCTGCAGGTATTCACCCGCCTGGTCAACATCGGCGACGCCAAATCGCTGGCCACGCACCCGGCCTCTACCACCCACCGCCAGCTCTCCCCCGAGGAGCTGGTCAAGGCCGGCGTGCCGGAAGACGCGGTGCGCCTGTCGATCGGCATTGAGCACATTGACGACCTGCTGGCCGACCTGGACCAGGCACTTGCCGCCACCTAAATATTGAATCAAAAGCCGCGCTCCAAGGGAGCGCGTCCCCATCAGCGGTACGCGCCCGATAATCGACACATGACTGAATTCACTCCACTTCACGCGCTTACCGGCGGCCTGCTGATTGGCAGCTCCGCCGTGCTCCTGCTCTGGCTCAATGGCCGCATTGCCGGTGTCACAGGCATGCTCACCGGTCTCTTAGTCAAACCTTCGGCCACGCAACTCTGGCGCCTGCTGTTTTTGCTCGGACTGATTGGCGGCACGGCGCTCTATGGCCTGTTTGCCACCACGCCACTGCGCCAGGGCTTTCCAATCTGGTTGCTGATTGCTGCCGGCCTGCTGACCGGCTATGGCACGGCACAGGCCAATGGCTGCACCAGCGGCCACGGTGTCTGCGGGTTGGCACGTATTTCCCTGCGTTCACTGGTGGCAACGGCCACCTTTTTGGGCGTGGCCATCCTCAGCGCCTATGTGGTTCGGCATGTGCTGGGGCTGAGCACATGAGCGGCAAGGCCACCCTGCGCAATCTGGCAGCACTTGTGAGCGGTCTGGTGTTCGGCCTTGGCCTGTCGCTGGCACAGATGACCAACCCCGACAAGGTGTTGAACTTTCTGGATCTTGCTGGCCATTGGGACCCCAGCCTGCTGCTGGTGTTGGGCGGTGCGGTGGTGCTCAGCACGCTGGGCTATTTTTTGACTTTCAAACGCGGCGCACCGCTGTGGGACAGCCTGTTCCATATGCCGCAGGCGTTGGCGATCGACAAGCCTTTGCTCATCGGTTCCGCCCTGTTTGGCATCGGTTGGGGCATTTCCGGCTACTGCCCTGGACCGGCCATTGCATCCATCGGTCTGGGTAACCCGGAAGCCCTGTGGGTGGTGCCCAGCATCATTGCCGGCGCCGCCTTGCAGCGCTGGAGCCATGACCGCCAGACCGCCGACATCGACTAGCGCTCAAGCAGCCAGTCGGGCGCCTATGCGCTATGCTCGGACCGGATGCAGGAACGCTTCGGGAGAGGGGACGGTCTTGCGGTGAGGAGCGCACACCAGCGCGGCCCTCGAAGCACACAATGAAAACGCCACCTATGAAGCCTCAGAACATGCGCTCGCCAAGTGCAGCGACTTGGTATGCCTTGTTGCTGTTTTTTGCTGGTGTAGCGCTGTCGGGAACGGGCGCCTATTTCCAGCATCGTCAAATTGACAAAAATGCCAAGACGGCGTTTGAGCACCTGTCGGAGCGCACCGAGTTGGAGGTCAGCGCCCGCCTAGACAAGGTGGTGCGCGGCCTGCACGGTGTGCGCGGACCTTACTTGGCCAAAGATCAAAAAATAAGGCGCGAGGAATTCCGCAGGCTTGTGCTGTCACGCGACATGGACACGGAGTTCCCCGGGGTTCGCGGTTTTGGTTTTATTGAACGGGTGGAGCGCAGCGCGCTGGCGGCATTTGTAGCCGGCGAACAAGCCGATGGCGCAGCGGGATTTTCCATTCAACAACTGGCGGACAAAAACAAGCTGGACCTGTTCATCGTCAAATACATAGAGCCAGCGGCCAGGAACAAGGGGGCGCAGGGACTCGACGTGGGTTCGGAAGCGCTGAGGCGCGCAGGCCTGCAGCAGGCTATCAATACCGGCGCCGCGACCGTCACCGGGACGATTACCCTGGTACAGGACGACCAGAAATTGCCCGCTTTGTTGCTGTACGTTCCGGTGTACCGCTACGGCGCGCCCATCGATATACCGAAGGAGAGGCGTGCGGCGCTGGTAGGCGTGCTGTATGCGCCGATTGTGATTTCCGAGGTACTTCAGGGCATGCCCGACGTGCAGTCCGGTATGCTTGATTTCGAGATTGTGGATTCCCCCATCAACTCCAGCGCGGGGACGCTGATGTTTGATGCCGGCAAGGACCTTCAGCAAGTCGCGGCAGGGACCAAGCACTTAGCGGGTAGACGCTATGCCTTGCGCAAACCCTTGCAATTGCCTGGGCGCAGTGTGACGCTCAACATGCAAAGCACTCCGGCCTTTGACGCATCCTTCAATCTGGGCTTTCCCTGGCTGCTGTTTGGCGCGGGTACCCTGATCAGCGCACTGCTGGCGACCATGCTGCGGCAACAGGCCGGTGGACGTTTGCGCGCGGAAAGACTGGCCCATGACATGACCCTGGATTTGCAGATGGCCCTGCGGGACAACCAGGCTCTCTTGTCCACGCTCAATGTGCATTCGATCGTGTCCGTCGCCGATCGGGGCGGACGCATCACAGAGGTCAACGACGCGTTCTGTCAGATCAGCGGCTACGGACGCGGCGAGCTGATTGGTAAAAATCACCGCGTGCTCAGCTCCGCCGTGCAGCCAAGCGCCTTCTGGGAGGAGATGTGGAAAACCATTTCCAGCGGCTCGCCCTGGCGCGGCCAGGTCTGCAATCTGCGCAAGGACGGGAGCCTCTATTGGCTAGACACGCTGATTGCCCCGTTTATCGGCAGTGAGGGACAGATCGAAAAATACATCTCCATCCGCACCGACATCACAGAGCTGATGCAGGCCACCGAGGCGGCGCAGGCCGCATCGCTTTCCAAGAGCCAGTTTCTGGCCAATATGAGCCACGAAATCCGCACGCCAATGAACGCGATTCTGGGCATGCTCACGCTGCTGCGCAAGACCGAGCTCACCACGCGACAGGAAGACTACGCTGCCAAGAGCGAAGGTGCGGCCCGCGCCTTGCTCAGCCTGCTCAACGAGGTGCTGGATTTCTCCAAGATCGAGGCCGGCAAGATGGAGCTGGACCCGCACCCGTTTGCGGTCGACCAGATGCTGCGCGACCTCTCGGTCATTCTGTCCACCAACGTGGGCGATAAGCCGATTGAGGTGCTGTTCGACATCGATCCCCTGCTGCCGCGGCACCTGGTGGCCGATGCCATGCGCTTGCAGCAGGTCTTGTTGAACCTGGGCAGCAATGCCATCAAGTTCACTGCGCAGGGCGAGGTGGTGCTATCCATCCAGGTGCTGCTATGTACCGACGATGTGGTCACGCTGCAATTCAGCATGCGCGACAGCGGCATCGGAATTGCCCCAGAGAACCAGGCTCGCATCTTCAGCGGCTTCACTCAGGCCGAGTCGTCCACCACACGTCGCTTTGGTGGAACAGGACTGGGCGTGGTCATCAGCCAGCGCTTTGTCGCCCTGATGGGTGGCGAGCTGGAGCTGCAAAGCGAGCTGGGCCGGGGTAGCCGCTTCTTCTTCACGGTGACCCTGCCGATTGCGGCAGCCAGCGACGAACAGGAACGCCAGCGCGAACGTGCAGAAGGCGCGTCGTGGCGTGTGCTGGTAATTGACGACAACCCCGTGGCGCGCGAAGTGATGGTTCACATGGGCCAATCCTTGGGCTGGCAGGTCGACCTGGCCGAGAGTGGCGAACAGGCGCTGGACCTGCAGCAGCAGCGTGCAGACCAGAGCATTCACTACGAAGCCATCTTTGTGGACTGGAGCATGCCTGGCATGGACGGCTGGCAGACCAGCAAAAAGCTGCGTGAGCTGCAGGCCCATTCAACAAGCAGCAACATCCAGCCCACCATGCTGGTGATGCTGACCGCCCATGGCCGCGAGATGCTGTCCCAGCGCAGTGCCGCCGAACAGGCATTACTAGACGGCTTTCTGGTCAAGCCGGTGACCGCCTCCATGCTGCTCAAGGCGGTGCTGGATGCCCGTGCCGAGCAGCTGCAACCACAGGCTGCGCGCCACGTCGCACCACAGGCACAGCACCGGCTGGAAGGCATGCGCCTGCTGCTGGTTGAAGACAATCTGAACAACCAGCAAGTGGCGCGCGAACTGCTGGAAGACGAGGGCGCCGTGGTCCAAATCGCCAACCATGGCCAGGAGGCGGTGGAAGCCCTGGCCGCAGCCGGAGCGGCATTTGACGTCGTGCTGATGGACCTGCAAATGCCGGTGATGGATGGCTTTGCTGCCGCCAGAATGATTCGCCAAGACCTGGGGCTCACCACACTGCCGATTGTGGCCATGACCGCCAATGCCATGGCCGTGGACCGCGAAGCCTGTCTGGCTGCGGGCATGAACGACCATATTGGCAAGCCTTTTGACTTGAATGACCTGGTGCGGGTTTTGCGCAAGCAGGCGCAATGGCTTGGCGCCCTGGCAAGCGCTGCAGACAAGAGCCCGGTACTGAGCCAGCACCTGATGCATGCCGCTAGTGCGGCAGGTGTGGATCTCGCCACTGCGCTCCACCGTTTGGGTGGCAAGCAGGATGTCTACCGGCGCACGCTCAAAAGCTTTGTGCGTGATCTGCAGGCCATGCCGGATCAGCTGCAAGCCGCCACGCCGGAGGCTGCAAAGCGCCTGCTGCATACGCTCAAGGGCCTGGCTGCAACCTTGGGTGTCACACGGCTGGCCTCCGAGACCGCCAGCGCAGAAAAGTCCATGGCACCAACGCCGACCAGGGAACAAGCACTGTCCGCTGGCGCGCACACCGGCCAAGCCATAGCGAGCGCGCTGCCAGGATTGTTGACGCTACTGGAGCTGTTGCAGCAGGACCACGCAGCGACAGCGGACGAGCGCCATGCCGACCCTACCGCCCGGCCTCTGGACCGCCCTGCGCTGCTCAATGCAGACGAGCCGACGACAGCGCTTGATGTCACGGTGCAGGCACAAGTGCTCAAATTGCTCGCTGATATTCAGCAAGAGCTTGGTATGGCGGTCTTGCTGATCACGCACGATCTGGCCGTCGTGCGTGATGTGGCCGATACGGTTGCGCTGATGCGCCACGGTGAGATTGTCGAGTATGCCGCTGCCGATGATTTTTTTAATAATGGAACCAAACATTCATTTATCTCCCGATAGTTGGATGATGATAAAAATAGCTTTATAAAATAACACAGCTTGCATGTTTGCTCAACAGAAAAGGGGCTATTTTCTTGATATTGATGCTTGCTTATGACGGATTCTGCATGGCAACATCAGATGTTGGAAAATAAAATTAATATCCCATGATTTTTTTTGCATACAAACAAAAAAAACTATGCTACGTTCAAAAAATCTTTTGAAGTTAATGAGCCCTCAAGGCACTTTAAAAGCCTTGCAGGGTTCTTTTTTTGGCATTACGCACACTCGCGATATCGCGAGTGCATTAAACAAGCGGGACAGAAGGAGTAGTGGCATGACAACAGGTAGAGTGAAGTGGTTTAACGACAGTAAGGGTTTTGGATTTCTTGAGCAGGAGCAGGGCGAGGACATCTTCGTGCACTTCTCCGCCATCTCCGGCGAAGGTTTCAAATCCTTGGCCGAAGGCGATTCGGTCAATTTCGATATCGTCAAGGGACCAAAAGGTCTTCAGGCAGCTAATGTGACTCGGGCTTAATCACCCGCAAACAGCTGGCACTCAAAAGCCCCGGCCTAAACCGGGGCTTTTATTGTTTTGGGCTGCGATATAATTCCAGATCAGACTTTAAAGCAAAAGCACATAACGTCTCCGTCATTGACCGCATATTCCTTCCCCTCCAGTCGCATCAGTCCCTTTTCCTTGGCGTTACTTTCACCGTTGCAGGCGATATAGTCATCGAATCTTTTCACCTCGGCCGGATACAGCCCTTTTCAAAATCGAAATACAAAAAGTTTAGCTTTACCACAAGCAATGCAGGAATAGCATGTTCCAGAAAAAGCTCTGTGCTCTCTGTGTCCTCTGTGGCAAAAAGAATTTAGCCCTCAAGAAAGTTTTTGTTATTGTTTAGGCTCATCGCCTTGGGAAGCCCATCACTCAGCAGCATTTCCAATATGTTACGACCTGCGTCAAATATACGAGGCAGCTGTTCCATCTGATCCGATGGTACATTTCCAAGTACATAGCTGGTTGTATCGCCAAAAGGAGGTCTGCCTATTCCGATACGTAAACGGATAAAATCACCTTTGCCAAGCAGTTCCATTATGGAACGCAGTCCGTTGTGGCCACCATGACCGCCATCCTGTTTGAGGCGCACTGAACCGAAGGGAATGTCAAGTTCGTCATGGACAACAATCAGCTGTGTCAGGGGGAGCTTATGAAACTGCAATGCCTGCATTACCGCTCTGCCGGAAAGGTTCATAAAGGTCTGAGGTTTGATCAGTATCAGGCGGTGGTTGCTATAATTCCATTCGCCTGCGAGGCTGGAGAATGTTTTTCGGGTGACAGGGATACTCTCCTGGCTGGCCAGCCGATCCAAAAAAAGGAAACCCGCATTATGGCGGGTCCATTGATACTGGGGGCCGGGATTGCCTAGCCCCGCTATGACAAATGTGCTCATTGAATTAGGTTAAATCAGACCGCAGCAGGAGCTTCATCTTCCTTGGCCCTGCCGAGAACGCTAACAACAGGTGTTTTGGGGTTATCAAGAACCTTGACCCCTTCCGGAAGCTGAATATCGCTGACATGGATCGATTGAGCTACTTTTAGCTGGGTAATGTCGATTTCAATGTTATCGGGAATGTTGCCCGGTAAGCACTCTACGTGAAGCTCGTGGTGGGCCAGATCCAGAAGGCCGCCTTCTTTGACGCCGATGGCTGAACCTGTCAGGAGCACCGGCACGGTCACGCGCAGTTTCTCACTCATGTTGATGCGATGAAGATCAACATGCTCATAAGTCCTTTTGATGGCATCTCTCTGAAGATCAGCGATGATGGCCATGGCCTGGTCTAAGGTCCCACCTCCGACAAGCGTGATCAGGTTGTTCTTGCCACCTTCTCCGGACATGGCCTCCTTCAGGTCACAACTTTTGACGCTGATCGGCATCGGATCCATTCCCTTGCCATAGACGACACCCGGGACCATATCTGCGTTGCGAAGTCTGCGACTTACGCCAGTACCGGTCTTTGTGCGCAGTTCAATGTTCATCTGTTTTTGTTGCATATTATTCCTCCACGTGTAGTGACGGGTTAACCCCGCCCTATTCTAAAAAGTTATTACCTGTCTATTCAAAAAGAGAACTTACCGATTCGTCCTCATGGATGCGCCGGATAGCTTCGGCCAGAAGGTCTGCGACCGACAGGATCCTGATTTTGCTTGTGGCCGCTCCCTTGTCGCCAAGCGGTATAGTCTCGGTTAAAACCACTTCTTCAATATCGGAGTTATTGATTCTTTCGATGGCCGGACCGGAAAGTACGCCATGGGTGGCGCAGGCAAAGATTGATCTGGCGCCATTTTCTTTCAGCGCTTTGGCCGCCTGGGTCAGAGTGCCGGCAGTATCGATCATGTCATCCAGGATAATGGCAATTTTATCTTGAACGTCGCCAATCAGATGCATGACTTCGGCCACGTTAGGCCCGGTACGCCGTTTATCTATGACTGCCAAGCTGCATCCCAGGCGCTTGGCAAAGGCACGGGCGCGTTCTGTGCCGCCGGCGTCAGGTGTTACCATGACCACTTCATCACTGTCGAAACGGTCTTTCAAATAATTCAGTATAACTGGGGCCGCATAAAGATTATCTACCGGGATATTGAAAAACCCCTGGATCTGACCGGCGTGCAGATCGATGGTAACTACCCTGTCAACACCTGCAGTGGTGATCAGGTCAGCAACCAGTTTGGCAGTAATTGGTGTGCGCGGGGCTGCTTTGCGATCCTGACGGGCATAACCGTAATAAGGGATAACAGCAGTTATCGTTGCGGCAGATGCACGCTTGAGCGCGTCGGTCATTACCAGCAACTCCATCAGGTTGTCGTTGGTGGGCGCACATGTGGACTGAATCACGTAGACGTCGCGACCGCGAACATTCTCTTTGATTTCGACCATAACTTCGCCATCGGAAAAACAACGTACACGAGCAGAACCCAAAGGAACATTCAGGCAGCCACAAATTTTTTGCGCCAGGACTGGATTTGAGTTTCCGGAAAAAACCTTGATTTTGTCAAGCATAATAGCCAATACCTTTCAGCGCGAACATTGCGACGTTGAAGCAGGGCAACTTTCACATGTCATGTATGCAAAAATGGAAATGCAAGATATACTAAAACATTCAGTAAAATGCAACCTCTTTCAATGAAGCTTTTTTGGCACTCTTCAAGTTAAGCTGAAATATGTGATGACTCTACCCTCTCGAAAAGCAATTCCCCTTTACAGAATGACAAAACCTTCCTGCATTGCGAACCGAAGGAACTTTGATGCGTCTCCGGGCGAAATTCCAAGTGTTGAGGCCAACTCGCCTGTATTAGTCAGTCCGTCCAGAGATTCAAGCAGTTTGTAGTATGATTCATCGAATGATTGAGTGCAAACGGCGTCCCAGTGCGGATAAATAGCGGCGTACGAGCCGATCGGCTCAAGGTGATCGCTCATCCAGCGGATATCAGAGGTTCCGACCTCGATGACATCCAGAATTTCATATTGGAAACGTGCCATCTGAAGGGAAGCAGCCCTTCGCAATGGGAATTCGAGTATCTTCTGCCCAGGCTTAAGGCTATGACATGTTTCAGTTTGTGGAGCAAGAAGTGCTGCAGCGTAGTGGTAGTGGTAATCGACCAGATCCAGCACCAGGGACTGAAAACGCTTCAGACGTCTGCTGTTGAAGGTTTGAATCAGAAATTCCCGCTGCAGGTTCCAAACCTCACGGTCATCCAGGTCACTTTCATTGATCTCGGCTCCTTTCCGGATGAGCATAAACTCTCCGAACCGCCGCAAAAAATCGGATGGTTTCAGCCCAAGGACAGCCATTACAGCATTGAACCAGGCCACCGCTTTTCCTCTGGTAAAAAAAACATCGCAAGCTGAGGTGATCTGTCCTGCCTTTTGCATGTCGCCAATGCTGAAAGTTGGTGACGAAATCAGCGTATAGGGTGGTCCGGAGAGATGTTTAAGTCCGATATCAGAACTCCTCAAATGAAGAGCAGTGCCGGGCAGTACCGCCAGAGGGAAAATGTCGAGGTGATTAGGGTAAAGTGAAAGTGCAAAATCCAGGCTTTCATAAAAACCATGCAAAGTGTCTTCCGGTAGTCCATACATCAGATCAAATCCGAATACGGCGCCACTTTCATTAAGCATACTGATTCTGGAGCTGAAATTATCCCTGCTAAATGTTCGTCCCACCTGCTTCAACACCGCAGGATCAGAGCTTTGGAGGCCAATCTGCAGTGAACAGGTAATTTTTGCGAATAATCGGGCCATCTCGCGATCAATAAATTCGCTGCGCACTTCAAAGTGAAAATGTATCCTGGGTGCAATTCTTCTGATCATCTTCAAAATTGTTTTGGCGCGTTTAGCATCCTGATTGAATGTCGAATCAAGAACAAAAACCTGCGATACTCCTGACGATGCGAAATGGTGCAATTCGGCTTCAAGTCGTTCCAGTGAAAAACGGCGGATACCACTTTGTCCACGGGAATCAAAGCAAAAATCACAAGAAAAGCAACATCCGCGGGATAACTGCCAGAGGATGCCGGAATAGCTTCTGGTGTCAAGGGTACCTGACAGGTAAGGGGAAGGGATTACATCCAGCTCTGATGCTACCGGGGTGACGAGAGGCATTAATCTGGTATCCCCCGTCATGAAGATGCCGGGGATGTCGCGAATCTCCATCTTTGCCGCCATTCTCTGGCATAGAGCCCTAAAGGGCATTTCACCCTCACCGCAGACGATGAAGTCGAAGGCTCCTCTCTTCAGAATGTCTCCCGGGTCGGCAGTCACCTCAGGGCCTCCTGCAAAAAGTTTGACCTCCGGCAGGTATATTCGCAGTAGATCGACAATTTTCAGGCACAATTCATGGTTCCAGACATACATTGAAAATCCGACTGCATCCGGTACTGTTTCAGAGATGGCTCGAGCACATTCGTCGGGGGAATGCCCGGTGAAAAAATCAATCAGGGTAATATCTACCTGACAATTTTTTGCGACACTCTTCAAAAATGCATTTGCAAGAGGTACAGCTTGCGGGGAAGGTCCGGTGTGAATGGAAACCAGTGATATTCTAGGATTTGAAATTTGCAGTTCAGGGCTCATACTCTTCAGGGTTTTAACACCAGGGAATGATACCACCATAAATAGGTGTGTCTACATAGCAGAAAATTCTACAAAATAACACTGGAATGAGCATTCGTTAAAAATGCCTCCCAACTTAAACGAAATGCAGAAGTGGATCGGGCCAGACTCAACTTTACGCAATTTATGGATTCTTTCTGTACAGGGTAAATTGATTCAGGTATAACTCCCAGTATGATTTAATAAAATCGAATTCAAATTCCCATTTAAAAACATCACTTTGAACTACTTATGCGATTCCAGTGCGCGCCATTTTCATCACAAGTTAAATTGCCCATAGACGATATCCTGCCGGTTCTTCTTGAATCTATCCGCACCAATCCGAATGTCCTTCTGCACGCACCTACCGGCGCTGGCAAGACGACCCGTGTGCCGTTGGCTCTCCTTGATATTATTCCATCCGGGTCGGGCCGTATCATCGTGCTGGAGCCGCGCCGACTGGCCGCTGTCTCCGCAGCGCGCTGGATGGCGCGCACTCTTGATGAGGAGGCGGGGCAGATGGTCGGATATTCCATCCGCTTTGACAGCCGTGTCTCCTCTTCCACCCGCATAGAGGTCGTGACCGAGGGGATCCTGACCCGCCGTATTCAGAATGATCCCACGCTTGAAGGCGTTGCGATGGTGATCTTCGACGAGTTTCATGAACGGAGCATTCATGCCGATCTGGGCCTGGCTCTTTGCCGTGACGTTCAGCAGCAGGTTCGCCCTGACCTCAAACTACTTGTCATGTCGGCAACACTGGACATCCACCCTCTCTCCATAATACTTGACGACGCGCCTGTTATCAGTTCAACGGGGCGATCATTCCCTGTTGAAGAAATTTATCTCGATGAATATGGAGGTGGAAAACTCCCGCAACGAATGCTGGCTGCTGTCATTCGTGCGCTGAATGAGAGCGAAGGCGATATTCTGGCATTTTTACCAGGTTCCGGCGAAATCCGCAGCTGTGCCGGATTGCTTGCGGATGCCGGGATTGCAGGAAGGAATATAGAGGTTCATCAGCTGTATGGTGATCTGCCTTTCGCCGAGCAGCAGATTGCGATCGAATCGAGTACTAGGCGCAAAATTGTGCTGGCCACCAGCATAGCCGAAACCAGTTTGACCATAGAGGGGGTGCGGGTTGTCATAGACTCTGGAATGTCGCGAAGGATGCGGTTTGATCCTGCCAGTGGGATGAACCGTCTGGTAACTGTGCGCGAATCGCGCGCCTCGGCAGAGCAGCGTAAGGGTCGGGCGGGACGGCTGGCTCCCGGAGTATGCTATAGACTGTTCAGCAGGCATACCTTGAGCGCCATGACACCACATATGCCTCCGGAGATTCTTGAAGCAGACCTGTCTCCTCTGTTGCTGGAACTGGCGGCATGGGGAACAACGGAACCCGCGGAGCTAACGTGGCTCGATCCGCCTCCCGAGACCTCCATATTGACTGCCCGGGAATTACTTCAAGACCTGGCGGCGCTGGACAGCGAAGGCAGAATGACTGCGCTGGGAACCGCCATGTCCCGGCTGCCGCTCCATCCTCGCCTGTCGCGCCTGCTTCTTCGCGCAGAAGAGATCTGCTGCACACGCCTTGCCTGCGACCTTGCGGCACTGCTGTCTGAGCGGGACATAATCCGCCGGAGCGCTGTCGGCCGGCATGCCGATGATGGTTATCACGATATCAGCGAAAGGATAGACATTTTTAATACATGGCGAAAGTCGGGTCTCATCGTCCCAATCGCAGATATCTCAGCGTTAAAAGCGGTCGAGAGGTCTGCAGCGCAGTTACGACGCCTTGTCAGCGCATCGGCTGATCTTTGCGGTTCTGCCGGTGCCAGCCGTTTGCTGCTGGCCGCCTATCCGGATCGAGTCGCCAAGCTGCGCGATCCCGGTGGGCGGCGTTATCTTCTTGCTAACGGACGTGGGGCATGCATCGCGACTGCTTTGATCAAAGCAGAACAACTTATTGTCGCAGTCACTGTGGATAGCGCCGAGCAGGGTGACGGCGTTATCCGCCAGTGGATGCCGATAGAGGAGGATCTGCTGCGGAATGAGCTGAGTCAGCGAATTGAGCTCAGGGACGTTATAATCTGGGAACCCAGAGAGGGGAGAGTGATTGCGGCAAGGGAGGAATATATCGGGGCTGTATGCCTGGCGTCCAAACCGTTTGTGCCTGATCCGGAGAAGCTGCTGCCGGTGGTGATGCAGGCGGTACGCGCCTCCGAACTTGGCCTTCTCTCCCGTAATGAAGCATTTCTTCAGCTCCAGGCCCGGGTTATGCTCCTGCAACGCACCTTTCCCGGCGATGGCTGGCCGGACTACTCGGATCAGGCACTGGTCGAATCGTTGGAAATCTGGCTTAAGCCTGCCCTGTCCGGTGCCCGCAATTCCGGGCAGTTGGCTGCCGTGAACTGTTCCGCCGCACTCTTTTCCCTGCTGGAGTATCAACGCAGGCAGTCTCTGGAGGAACTGGTGCCCACCCATTTTGTCGTGCCCAGCGGTTCAAGAATCAGACTGGATTATTGCGAAGGGGAGTTGCCGGTGCTGGCAGTCAAACTGCAGGAGCTGTTCGGGCTGGCCGACACGCCGACAATTGCCGGGGGGAGGGTGGCCGTGCTGCTGCACCTGCTGTCACCGGCCGGCCGGCCAATACAGATTACCAGGGATCTGAATGGTTTCTGGAACGGCGCCTATCACCAAGTCAAAAAGGAACTTAGGGGCGCTATCCTAAACATCCCTGGCCGGATGACCCCTTGAGCGCACTTCCGACTAAGAAAGTAAAGCCGAAGGGGTAGAGTTCAGGAGGAATTAATTATTTATAAACGGAAAATTTTACCTCACGGATATGGCCACCGGTGGTAGAAGTTACCCCTTTGTCAGGATTGGCTGCGAGATGACGGAGAATCGCGAAGACAGCCTCGACGTCGTCCGGCTTTCCAAGTTCTTCTGCGATTTCTGAAGCGGTCATCTCCCGTTTCTGCCCGCCCAATAATCCGACGACCGCTTTCTGAAGGGCAATCACCGCTTCAGCCGCCTTCTTGCCGGCCTCAACGCCGGGCTGGTGATAGGCATTGATATTGATCAGACTCGCGTAAAGTCCGACTGTGCGCTCGAAAAGCGCAATCAGCACACCGATCGTGCGTGCGTCAACCGCATCAACGGTGATGGTCATTGATTCGCGCCCATTATCGTAGAGCGCCGTGCGGGTACCCTGAAAGAATCCGAACAGAAAATCTCCGCTGGTAATTCCCTGCTCGACCTCCATTGAGGGGCCATCACGATCTTTCAGTACCTCGATGAATGTCACGAAAAAATTGGCCACACCTTCGCGCAACTGCTGGACATAGGCGTGCTGATCGGTGGAGCCCTTGTTCCCATAGACGGTCAATCCCTGGTTGACTGTGGTTCCGTCCCTGTCGAATTCCTTGCCGATAGATTCCATGATCAGCTGCTGCAGATAACGGGAAAAGAGCAGCAGTCGATCCTTGTAGGGGAGCATGACCATGTCCTTCTCGCCGCGGCCGTTAGTGGCATAATGCCACATCAGCGCCATCAGGCCCGCAAAGATCTGGAAGTAGAAGCTGTTGCCGAAAGCGGGGATGAATGAAAGCGCCACGAAAAATACCGAGGCGGAAATCGTGCCGAGCGAAACGTAGCGGGTCAGGGCGACGATCAGCACAAAGACACCGAGGCTGATCAGCGCCATGACCCAGTTGAACATGAACATCACGGCCGCCGCCGTGAGCGCTCCCTTGCCGCCCTTGAATCCGAAATAGACCGGCCAGTTATGGCCGATCACCGCGCCTGCGCCGGCGGCCAGAAGGCTGACGCAATCCCTGGCCTCTCCAGACTGGGCATAGACGCCGATCCGCAGCCCGATCAGGCAGGCGACGATGCCTTTGAGGATGTCGCCCGCCAGAACCAGCACGGCGGCGGATTTGCCAAGCACCCTTAGCGTATTGGTGAGCCCGGCGCTTTTGCTGCCGAGACTGGCGATGTCCTTGCCCCAGATTTTTCCGACGATGACAGCCGTGTTGAGACTGCCCAGCAGATAGCCCGCGGCGAAGGCGGCAATTACCTTCAGAATATCGATCATCTTCCGTTCGTGCCCTCACTGCCGGGACCGTCCGTCGCCAACCTGACTACCTTGCACAGGGGTATGTCAAACGCGGGACGACATCTTCGGCGCGGCAGGGCGAAGCGGATCAGGCGGCCTTGCTCTTCCGGCCGACCGGCCGCTTTTCGTCGGCCTGCTTTGCCTTCTCCAGAACCTCGCCCAGCGCGGCGACGGACTGGTCCGCCACATGCTCGCAATGCTCGTGGGCGTCGCCAGCGATCTGCCCCGACAC
>Ga0118677_10007629_pt1 | contig 17766 bp, 8 predicted proteins | sample AliMusrvi5mmetaG_FD_86154 | JGI IMG/M metagenome (GOLD analysis project Ga0118677, IMG submission 86154) | reverse complement strand
CATTTATTATTAATATTTACGTATGAAAAATTTAATATTATTGATTTTGATAGTATTAGCCTCTAAGGCATATTCTCAAACGGATAATTCTTTTGATCAATTCTGGAGTGATGCCCAAAAAACAAACAAGACTGAAAAATTAATGGTATCACAAAACCGGATACAATGGTGGCGTGATGCCCGTTTTGGAATGTTTATACACTGGGATCCATCAAGTGTTGCAGCAAGCGAAATCAGTTGGAGCAAACAGTTTTATGAGGATGATGGCGAAAATTTGCGCGATAATCCTCGTCCAAGTCCTGAGCTTTATAACATCCACGAACACAAATTCTGGTTAAACTGGTTCAAGCCTGCTGTTCCACGGAAAGTTTATGACAACCTCTACAAGTCTTTCTATCCGGGAATGTTTAATGCCGACACCATTGTCAGTGTCGCAAAAAGAGCAGGGATGAAATATATTATCGAGGTCACCAAACACCATAATGGATTCTGCATGTGGAATTCGAAATTCACGGATTACGATATAACAGCTACTCCGTTCAAGCGGGATATCATCATGGAAATGGCCAAAGCATGTGAACGCAACGGTATGAAATTTGGTATCTATTACTCACAACGCGATTGGCACCATCCGGATTACGGCCCGGAAAGAATGAACAAATACAACGAATTCATGTATAACCAGATCAAAGAATTACTTACACGGTGTCCAAATATTTCAATTCTGTTTTTTGATTCCGAACAATATTATCCATCGAAGATGTGGAACGGGAAGGAGTTATTCAAAATGATCCATCAACTGCGACCGGATATCATCATTAATGACCGGTGCGGTGTTCCGGGTGATTATTTTACTCCTGAACAAAAGATTGGAGGCTTTAACAATACCCGAAATTGGGAATCATGTATGACACTTACCGGGTTCTGGTCATGGCACGGATTTCAAACCCCTGTCATATCTTATGAAACTTGTTTGAAATATTTGATTTCCTGCGCTGGCGGTGACGGGAATCTGCTGATGAACGTCGGACCTATGCCCACAGGAGAAATTGACCCGAGGGAACAAAATCGTATTTTGAAGGTAGGAAAATGGTTGGAGAAAAATGGGGAGAGTATCTATGGAACCAGTGGTGGACCATTTATGCCTGATTCCACAATTGTAAGTACGTACAAGGGTAATCAGATATTTGTGTTTGTCATGAACCTTAAAAAAGAAGGTTTTGACTTGCCTGGTTTAAAAGGGAATATCCTGAAGGCAGAGACGCTGTCTGGTTCTGAAATTAAATTTGTCCAATCCAAAGATCAGATATCTGTTGCTTTACCAAAAAAATTGCAGGAAGACATAGTGACTGTCATTAAATTGACTTTAGAAAAAAATGTAAACGAAGAGCAGATCCCTGTAAAAATGAAAAGCGAAGTACCTCGCAAGAATGAAATTAAGTAGATAAAACAAATAATTTTCACATGAAAAGGTTCACTATTTTACTGTTGCTCTTTCTTTCTCAGTATGCATTACTTTTTGCCCGTCCAATAACATCTTCCATTCATCAAGATATAGATTGGCCCGCCTTCATGGCTCAGCATGATCTGGTTTGGGAAGAGCTCCCTTTGCAATGGAATGAGGGGGCATTTACAGGAAATGCCCATCTTGGGATGATGGTTTTCGCCACGCTGAAGGATAACAGAATTGATTTTCATATTGGACGACAGGACGTTACCGACCATCGCAAAGTGCCGGATAGAAAAACTTCAAGCGGTGTGCCGGGGGCTAATGTGATGTACGATTTTTGCCGTCTTGATATCGGGCGTATCGCGTTGAGACCTTCAGGTAAAATTATTTCCGGAACTATTCGACAGGATCTCTGGAATTCCGAAATAAGGGCAACCATTTTGACCACACTGGGGGAGATCCGTTTCAGGGCATTTACACCTTATGATAAAATGATTCAGATTGTTGAGGTGACATCATCAGAGAAAAACGGATCAGTACCCACCCCTTATCAATGGAGTTTCCTGCCCGGAAATCCCTCCTCGCCAAGGGCGCTTGTTTTTCCGGAGACACAGGAGGCCAAAGCCTATATCACCAACCCTCCTCCTGTAATCAGAAAAGAGAAAAAGGCAACAATCTGTACGCAAACTTTACTTGCCGGAGGCGATTTTGCCACAGCCTGGACAGAGCAAAAGGGGAAACAGGTTAATCAATCGACGTTGTATATCACGACAGCCAATGAGGTGCCGGCTGTCGGAGTTTCTGCCAAAGTCGCCCTGAAAAATATCCTGGATGCTGAGAAGATGCAGGTCAGGGAAATTGAAAAACCGCACCGTGACTGGTGGCACAATTTCTACCGGCAATCGTTCCTCTCAATTCCCGATGGACGACTCGAATCGTTTTACTGGATACAATTGTACAAGATAGCCACCTGTTCAAGGCCCGACGGTCCGGCAGTCGATCTGTTTGGCCCTTATTACCGTACGAGCCAGTGGCCTGGTATCTGGTGGAACCTGAATATTCAACTAACCTATTGGCCAGTTTATGAAAGCAATCATCTTGAGTTGGGAGAGAACCTGATTACCCTCATTGATGAACAATTTGATGTTTTGTTAAAAAATAAAGGTACCCGGCTGGGTGATTTTGCCTGGGCCATGCACAATTACTGGCTGCAATATGCTTATGCCGGCGATTGGAAATCCATTCAGACAAAATGGGTTCCTAAAGCAATTCAGATTGCCGATAGTTATGAGAAAATGATGTTCAGGGATTCAACCGGAAAGATCCAGCTTATACCCATGGAATCGCCCGAATACAAAGGTTTCGTAAAGTATCCGAATACAAACTACAACCTTGGCCTTGTCAGGTGGCTGTTGAATACGCTGATTGCAAACTGCGAAAGAGCCGGCATCAATCAACCGGAAGTGATTAAATGGAAAAAAACGCTTGCCGATCTGATTCCCTATCCCGTTGATCAGAATGGCCTGATGATCGGCAGTAACCAGTCTTTGGATATGTCACACAGACATTTCTCCCATTTATTATCCTTATATCCGCTTTTTCAGTTAAAGCCTGATAACAGATCAGATAGCTTACTGGTGGATCGGTCGGTGGATCATTGGCACAAAATTGATGGGGGGAAAGCGCTCGCAGGATATTCCTATACAGGAGCAGCCTCGCTCTATGCAGCTCTTGGAAGGGGCAATGATGCGCTGGCCATTTTGGAAAACTTCTTATTAGGGAATATTGGGATCAGTCAGTTGTGTACAAATACCTTTTACGTTGAAGGGGGTGGGAAAAACCCGGTCATTGAAACTCCGTTAAGCGGTGCGGCCTCTGTGATGGAGCTACTGCTGCAAAGTTGGGGTAACATCCTGCGGATATTTCCTGCTGTGCCCGATCAATGGAAAGAGGCATCCTTTTACCAGTTAAGGGCGTTGGGTGGATTTTTGGTAAGCGGTGCACGCGGGAATGGCAAAACAATGTGGGTTCACGTTAAAAGTCTGGCAGGAGAGCCTTGTGTTATTAAGATAAAAGACTGGAATACTGCATATTCATCACAGTATCCGGGTAAACCAATCGCTGCATCGGGCAACCACGAATTTAAGATTGTTTTGAAAGCCGGCGAAGAAATTTTGCTCTCCTCTTCTTCAACGCCAGCCAAACCGTTACTACTTCCTGTTTCACATCAAGGTTCTGAAATCAATTTATACGGAGTGAAAAAGGGGATGCAATTACCCAAAAATCAGGACTGGCCTGAACCTGAAGTGTCCGCCATCATCCTTTCGCGGTAAGGTGATAAAAAAAATGGAAGATTTAGCAGGAGAAGTACTCCAGGCCTAAAATTTGTCAAAATCTTTGGCTCTATGACGATCTGTTTGGATAAATATGATTTCCTTTCAGCCAATAGGTTGTTAATTCGCGGCTGGCCTTTAGCTATTGGCGACTGGCTTGTATATCTGCAACTAATTGTTAATCATCCTTACTTTGTTCTAAAAAGACTACCTTCTCCAATAGAAAGTCTGCCAGCTGCAAGTTGCCATGAGAGCTAAATTTATATTACCCATAGTAAATGTCATAGAACTAATTCTTTATATTTATGAATAAACTATTTTCCACCATTATTTTTGTGCTAATTACTGTACTTTCAGTCGCACAGAATAAAAATACGGTTTTGTTACCGTTTAAAATGACTGATCAGGAGATCGAAGTTGTTTTGAAAGAGATCGGGAAGACGGAGAAACAGTATGATCCGGTTATGCATCTGGTCTGGACCAATGGTTCACCGCATTATCATTCTGATATCCAAAAAACGACAAAAATGCATGGTATAAAGCCATCGTTAACCTATGCTGTCGCGCTGCTCGATTCACGCAAACCTGAATTTAAAAAAACTGCATTTGATATTTTGAGGGCGATGATTTCACTTCAGGATCAAAACCCTGGTTCGAAAACCTGCGGTGTCTGGCCTTATTACGTCGAGGAACCTTTGGCAACCAAAAGATCTCCTGCCGATCGCAATTGGGCCGACTTTTGTGCAGTACCTATCATCAGCCTGATCAATGACCACAATGAACTTTTGCCCGACGATCTGAAGGAAAAAACCAGGAATGCACTGTTACTCGCAGCTAAGGCAATCAGATCGCGTGATGTACGTCCGGATTATACCAATATCTCATTGATGGGGTTATATGTTTGCTATATGACCGCCGACATGTATCACGATACAGATTTGATGACTTATGCCCGTAAACGGCTAAAAGCTTTTTATGATTGTACCTTGTTAAATAAAGGTTTTATCGAGTATAACAGCCCCACTTACTTTAAATTATCGCTCGATGAAGTGCTTCGTTTAAAAGAGCATGTTGTAAATCAAGAGGATCATGCGATGTTGGACTCCATCTATAATACTGGCTGGAGTATTATAGCCCGCCATTACCATCAGCCGTCTGCTCAATGGTCGGGTCCTCATGGCCGTTGCTACAGCCCTTTACTTAGTTCAGAAACCTATAATTGGTTATATGCTTCATCAGATGGGAAAATATGTCCTGATACTCCAGCACCGTATTCGAAAGACAAATCGGCTGTACTTAAACACAGTATTCCACCTTACCTGATGCGTTATTTTACCCGTCCGGTATTTCCGAGAATGGAGATTGATACATTTATACAGGGCGGTCAGAATATTGAACTTAATCCTTTGGTATCGTATCAGGAAAGTGACAGGGGTGTAAAAATTGTGACGAAGAAAATTATCGGGAAATCCTATCTGACCAGGGACTTTGTATTATCGTCGGCAAACCAATCGTGTTTATGGAATCAGCGTCGCCCGTTGATCGCTTACTGGGGAAGTGAGAAAAAGCCTGTTTATTTGCAGATCCGTTTTTTGCACGACCTGTATGACTATGCCTCAGCCAATATCTTTTGTTCACAGGATTCCACCAATGTTTTGGGGGCCATAAATTTTACGACGAATGGGGGCGATCGCCATGTAACGATTGATGTCATTAAGGATGGAACGATACGAGCCAAAGATCTTCGTTTGAGATTCGAATTTGGAGGAGACATCAGTAATATCACCTTTATGGCTCCCGACATCCAACGACAATCCGTTAGCGGAAAATCCGGAAAAATTAAATTCAAAATTGATCTGCCTTATGTGAAATTCAGTGGCTATCAATGTTCATGGTCAACCGGTGGTGACGATAAGACCAAATGGATCGATTTTGTCATTTATACTGGTCCGGAAATTGCGTTTAATTTTGAAAAAATTGATGAGGCGGTGATTGGATTTTTGTTGTCGGTGAAGGCAGATCATATGATTGACAGTTCTCCGGTAAAGGCTTTAAAAAAGGATCAATATCTCAATCTTGCATGGAAAAATCTTCAAATAAAAGTACTTACAAAACCTTATGAAGAGAGGGCCACACTAATTTTGAAATGATAAATACAATGAAGCTCCATTATTACTTTCTTTTTTTTATGATGGCTTTTCTTAATTTTTCTGTTTCAGGTCAGGAAAAATCAGGGGAGACCAAAAGTATCGGTTATTTCAAAAGTCTGAAAACCCTCCCGGATACGATTTATTACAAAAAGATCGGAGATAAGTCGCTGAGGTTATTGATTATGTATCCTCAACGGTCGGGAAAAAAGCAAAAATGCCCTGCGATGGTATGGATCCATGGAGGCGCATGGACCAGCGGATCTCCTGAAGGGTATATTCCCCATTTAAGATATTCAGTAGCACATGGCGCTGTAGGTGTGGCCATCGAATACCGGCTTGTGGCATCTCCCGGTAAAGTGTCCGATGTGATCAATGAGAATACAATAACTGACTGCATTACTGATTGTGCCGAGGCCATCCGTTATTTAAGAGAACATGCCGGTGAACTTGGAATCGACCCGGAAAAGATCATTGTAGCGGGCGATTCGGCAGGCGGACATCTGGCGCTTTGCCTGGGCGTTCTTGATTTACCAAAGGATGAAAAAGCCAATGTGGTGATCAATTGTAACGGTATCTCAGATATGTCCGGTGAAAAATGGATCAAATTCATCAAACCCGGACCCGACCAGATTGAAACGGCGAAAAAATTATCTCCGATGAATTATACCGATGCCGGCGATCCCCCCATTTTAACCATGAATGGGGCAAAAGACCAGGTGGTTACCCCGGCCGATGCCGAAAGATTTTATAACACGTGCAAAAAATCGGGAATCGATACCGAATACATCCTTTGGCCCGATATGCGTCACGCCTTTATCGTTACAAACTATACTGCCACCGAGGAACAAACCGACCAGGCCCTGGCGGCCATGGAGAAATTTCTGGTAAAAAGGGGATTTTTAACCTCCGGCAATTAAGAAAAATCAGAAGAGGTTGTCTTAATAGGTAAAAAATAAACCGCAAAGGTCGCAGAGTCCGCCAGCTGGCGGATCGCAAAGGTCGCAAAGATCATAATAACAATTACTTAACTTCGCGTACTTTGCGCCTTCTTTGCGTACTTTGCGGTTTAAATAGACTTTATAGACACCCTCGCCTTTATAATCATAATTATGAAAAAGATTGCAAAGCATTTAATAAAAGTAGTTGTCCGGATATTTTTGCTGGGATACCTGACCATCAGCTCAATCAGCGCCCAGACAAGGGCTTATTACCAGGAACCGACATGGAAACCGCGCGCCATTTTACCTTATGCTGATGCCATTAAAAACAACTTCTGGCCAAAATCACCAGCGGTAAACAATTCTTATAATGATCCGGGATTTGCTCAGGAACGGCTCGGCAAGGTTCCTCCGCCCGGAGTGCATCCCAGGGTTTTAATGAATCCATCAGATGTTGAAAGCATCCGCACTAAAATTGCCCTGGGGGAAAAGGCGCCTAAATCGTTCCGGGTGATGTGGCAGCGGCAATCCAAAATTCACAATGCGTTCTATGCCCTTGTCACCAAAGATGATGTTTTGGGGAAAGAGTTGGCCGCCGAATTGGTGAAAAAAATTAAGTCGCTTGAACCGAAACTTGACCTGCTGTCTCAACAGCCCGACCAGGAGAACATCTGGGCTGTTGAGCGCTCGATTATGGCATCGGGAGAACCCGATCCACCAACAGAACTTTGGGCCTTGCTCGATTACGACTATTTATATGGATGGATGTCAAAATCCGAACATGAACTGGCCCGAAAAGTGATCGCACAGATAATAGCCAGACGTATTTCAAATTTCTTGATGGTTCCTGATCATTTTATGATTAACAACCATGAGGGTTTCGGGATGGAATATATCCGGCTGATGTTGCTGATTGAAGGGGAGGAAGGGTTTAACCGCGAGCTGTTCGACCTGGCGTGTCACAAAGCCAACGCGATGCTCGATTGGTTTTTGGATGACGAAGGGATGTGTTATGAGTCCATTAAAGGGTGGCTCAATGTTTCGGCATTTGTTGCCGTGGGACAACGTCAGCGCAATTTGTTACTTCACGATCACCTGCGTGCCAAGATGCGTTTTTTCCAGGCAGCCCTGCGCTGGGAAGATGGGTCGTGGAAAATACGTGACGAGATGCGTGCCTCAGCTTTCCATGTCATCTGGATGATGCACTATTATCATCCAAATGACGAAGGGATCGATCTGCTTTATCAGTCAACATTTACGACGCATTCGTTTCTGACCGATGCCAACGCCAAATGGCCCGATCCTGTGGGAATCAGTCCCGAATTGTTGCTGCTTTATGCCGATAATGGGATGACCGGAAAAAATGGAAAACCGATTGAATGGGAAAACCAGGAGCAGATCAACCGGCTGAAATTGCCCCTGACCTGGAAAGACGATGTACGCGGATATGTTGAAACACGTAACAGCTGGCGCAAGGAAGATCTGCATGTAGGTTTTGTGTGCAAGCAGGATTTTTTCTATGGAGGCCACGAAGGTTCTGAGAATAATCGCATTACACTCTGGAAAGATGGAGTGAACTGGATAAAGGACAATAACATGCTGGCGGCAAAAGCCACTTTTCTGCAAAATATGCTCACCGTTGACGGGAAAGGTTGCCACTGGCCACCTGCTCCGGGGGTATGGCTTGGTGTTCAGGAATCACAGCAGGGAGTGGTTACCTCGGGCGATGGGAAAAACGGCTACTCGTATTATAAAAGTATGCAGGTTCATCCCCTGTTTTTCCCCTCCTCAAAAATACCTTATTACGCGCCGTTTGCAGAAGGAAATTTCGATCTTACGCGTGACTTACAGATCGCCTTCCATCCCGGAACGGTCAAATGGAACGACGGATATGCCCATACCGATTACGGCCCATGGAGTGGTGAAACGCGCCTGGTAGAAAATTACCGGGAGTGGAATATGATGCAACAGGCATACCGCACGGTGCAGGTAGCAAAGGGTGAAAATCCTTATGTTTTGGTTGTAGACGATGCCATCAAAGATGGCCAGGTGCATAATTATGAATGGAATGCATCGGTTCCACTGGATGTTGATTTGGTGGATGTGCTGACTCCTGAAGTTCAGTTTCAGAATACAGAACCATCTGGGATCCGACAGGATGATATTATTCTCGGGAAAAGTACTCCTGAACGCAGCACCCGAATTGGCAAACCCCGTTTTCAAAAAGGTGAGCCCCTTTGTCTGATCCGTGTGCTGTGGCGCAATACCGATTTTGGTTTTCCTGTACCCCGGTTCGAAAAAATCGAAGGGTACAACCAGGTGACCATCCCTGCACGATCGGTCTCACCCGAATTCAGGGTACTGATTTATCCCTATAAATATGGAGAACCGCTACCTAAAACAACATGGAACAAGGATCGGACAGCGCTCACCGTTCAGATTAACAAGCAAACAGATATTTATCATTTTGGGAAGACCGATGGTGGAAGAACTGTTTTGTCAATGGAACGTGCTGGTGAAGAAGTTCTTGCATCCGGGGCAAAACCAGCCCGTCCGGTAGTATTGGTTCGTGGTATACGCTATGATAGCAACGACCTCCGAACGACACGCGATGAAAATAAAATACCGACGTATCTGGTCAATCAAAACGAAGCGATTCAATTTGTCCGGCCTGTGGCACCTGCTCAGTTACGATATACCCTTGATGGGACAGAACCTACAACAGCTTCTCCATCCTATAATCAACCTATTGCAATCAGCAAATCATGTGAACTTAAGGCAGTGGTTATTGACCCCAATTGGGTCTGTGGTTCTAAAAAAAGCGAAATGACAACGACAAAATTGGTCGTTGTTTCCTCTGAAAAAGGATTGGCCGATGCACCGGTCAATAGTAAAAATGGATTGCTTGTGAAAGTGTATGAAAAGAATACCAAAATCTATAATGACAAAGGTTTTTTCGAAGCCTCTAAAATCATGATGCCCGATCTGAACCGGGAAAAATCAACCCTTAACACAACAGTTAGCAATTTTACGCTTCCGGAGGTAACCCCAAAGCAACCAATGGAACAACAATCGAAAGGATTTTACCAGTTTACCGGATTATTTTTTGCCAAAGAGGCAGGCATTTATCGGTTTGATGTCAACTCATGTGGCCCGGTAACTTTTGACATTGGTAAACAATCGGTGATTGAATCGGTTGGCGTTTTTCATCAGCAACAAGCTCATCGAACCGGAGAGGCCGCACTGGATAAAGGGTGGCATAATTTTGAGCTCGTAATTTGTGATCCCCTGTTCTGGAACATCAACAGTCTTGATCCAATGCCTTTCAGGGTGACTTATGCCTGTAATGGTGGCTCTTTACAGGAAATTAAAAATGAGCAACTTCGGTTCATGAACGAATCAAATCCCGCCATAGTCCCTCAACCTGAGATGATATGGCAGGAAGCAATCAGTACCAATCTTCGTATGGAACCTGGTTTTGAACTTCAGACTTTTGACCGGACAGGGAAACGACGCGATACCGATTTTCTGGATGTGGACGGGTTGAAACCGCTCCGGTCAGAAAGAACAAAGGTGTTGGAATCAACCGAAAGCCGCAACATGGTCCGGTGTTATTCCGGATATTTTAAAGCACCTATCACTGGCGTTTATCAATTTTCGACCCTGGGGCGCGTTGGGGAGAGTGCCGGATTGGGTGCCAAACAGGCGAGCTGCCAGAATCAGATAAAACTTGGATATATAGTAGTGGTTCAGCGTGGTGTGTATGGCCGCAATCCTTCAGGAGTAATTGGTTTGAAAAAAGGGTGGCATCCGGTTTCGTTGCGATTCGGTTCCAGTGAAACGATTTGTAATGTGGTGTTGCCTGACGGACAGACAGTTCAACTCTCGGGAGATAATATTTTCCGGGACTCTCTTGTTGAAGTAACCATGAACGGAAATAAGGTGGAGCAAAGTCCGCAGGAAATTTTTGAACCCGCAAAGGTCTCGTTGCTCCTTCCGGAAGGAAACAATGAAATACGATATACTTTGGACGGTAGCGTTCCGAACCAAAATTCACCTCTATATAGCACTTCCCTGACCATCGAAAAGTCGGCATCTTTAACTGCAGTTACTTTTGAATCGGGGCAGGCCATCACAGCGCCGGTAATTCTGGAATTTAAGCGTGTCGATATTCCGCAATCAGGGTCACTCGGAACCATCAATTTTAAGCAATGGGATGGGAAAACCGGAAATTTTGCGGTAAAGGGAGATTTTCAACTGTGGTTGGCCAATAGTTGTAAAATTTGTAAGGGACCAAATGGCAAATCACTTGAAATACAGACAGGCAATTCAAAAAATGAGGTGGTAGTGGATGTCAATGTTTCGAGGGGAGCATCGAAAGCGGGACTGAAGCTTCACCACCTGAAAATGCGTGACAATGCGCTGACTGTAGCTCTATGGTTTAAAACCGAGGAACTGACGGGCAAATTATTCGGTAAAGATGGTTACAATGCTTTTGGAAAAGGTTATAAAACCCTGTCTTGCAGCATGGATAACGGACGACTTCTGGCCCGGCCCGGACAATTATCCGGAGGAAAGGTGGCGGCGGGTACCTGGCAATATGTGGCGCTCACAGCTAATGAAAATGAGATGAGTCTGTATCTAAATGGCTCAAAGGTGGCTTCAGGCCCCGGAACAAAGGATATCACCACCGATGCGCTTGATTTCTTTGTGGATCACAGTGCAACATTAAGCGAAATGCAACTGTTTGACAGGCTTTTACAGCCAGGTGAGGTAAAACGATTGTATGAAGATGGAAAAAACAGAAGTAAATAATAAAAGTCAAAAGAGTGTTTTATAACAATGTCTGCATGTTTTGGAGGAATCCGCGAAGTTTTAATCCGATTTCACATGCGGATTTTGTCCGGTATTGTATTTATTTTAAGAATTAGATAATTTGTATTCAATAAAATGGAATTGGCGTTCTTCTTCACTTAGTTAAAAAATTAAAACAATCTCAATCTTATAAAATGGAAAGTATAAAGTATTTATTTCTAATGTTATTATTAGTTAATTGCCTTGAAGGTGAATCCCAAAATAAGGCAAATGCTTTGGCTAAGAGGAAAAGAACAACACCAATTATTGCAGTTGTCCCTGATTTAAATCAGATCTATAAATGGGATGACTCAAACGGAGATACTGCAGACCCATTCTGGGCAGACGATGACAACCTTTATCATTTTAACTGTGATGGACGTGGATTCGGCACACAGAGCAGAAATTTCTGTTTCAACAAGCTTATAGGTTCTGACCTGACAAATCTAAAAGGATCCCTGGTGAACACAATGGATGAGTATGGCAAGCCTGGAGCGATGGAAATGGATAGTTCGAATTGGAAAGTTACTGGTCAGGAATGTATTGATGGTGTTTTTTATGCATTTGTCGTTTGCAATTTGTATGGAAACAAATCCAAAGATCCTTTGATGCGTCAGACTTCGTATAATGCCAGCATGATCAAATCAACAGACCGCGGGCTAACATGGATAAGGAGTAAAAAGGAGAATTACGCATCGCCGATGTGGCCCGGAATTCGTTTTGGCGCCCCTTGTTTTATCCATTACGGCAAGAATGGTGGCTCCGTAAAAAATGACAACGCTGATAAATTTGTCTATGCGCTCTCTAATAATGGTTTTTGGAATGGTGGTGATGATTTTATCCTTGCTCGAATCAAGCGGGTGGATCTGCCTAAATTAAATGCAGCCGATTGGATCTACTATTGTGGAGGGAAAGGGCTGAAAGATAATTCCTGGACTAATGATATTGCCAAAGCAAAACCGGTACTCACTCAGCCTGCTAAGCTGGGATGGACTGCACCCTCTTTTATACCTTCAATTAACCGATACTTGCTTGTTTCATGGTATATCATACCTGCTTTGAAGAAATGGTTTGAACCTGGTCTTATTACTTACGATTTTTACGAATCAGAACATCCGTGGGGTCCATGGGGTTTTGTATCTTCTTTCAATGATTCCTTTCTTGTTGGGGGTCATATGTATGGACCAAATCTCTGTGCCAAATATCAGGAACGAAATGGCGATGACGTAAAAATTCAATTGTTTACTTCGGGTTGCCCTTTTGAGGACAAGCCAGGTGGTTTGTACAAAATGTGGCGTATTCCTATTACATTGAAAACAAAACCATTGCCAGCGTATGCCATGATCAACGATAATGATTTAGCTATACATTATTGTGGTAATTGGCAAGTTAGTAAAAAACGGGGGTTCCATGATTTTCAGGATGATATTCATTATAGTAACACAGTTGGAGATTTCGCAGAATACAACTTCAACGGTACAGGGATTGAATTGCTGTCTGAAAAATACTCCGATCAGGGAAACATTGATATTTACATTGATGGTCGGTTATATAGTAACGTAAATCTTAAAACCACCAATTTTCCCAGGCTTGCTCAAATAAGTGTATTCAATGTTCAAGGGATTGATGAAGGACAACATACAATCAGGATCGTAAACCAGAGTTCAGATTATGTTGCAATCGATGCTTTACGGGTATCAATAGTAAAAAATTATTAAATAACAATAAACCATACTTAATTGAAAAAATTCAATTTAATGATTTTAATGTTAGCTTATGTACTATAATTAAACATGAAGTCCAATACTAAAACAAACGGCATGGGTATCCCAAATAATCCATTTTGGAGATTTCTGATGGGTCTCATCCTATGTGCTATAATCCCTCAAAACAGGGTAAAAGCAGCCGGATCAGATTTGGGATGGGGACCCACAATCAACACGGGCTTAAATCTTTACGTGGCTGTAAACGGCGACGATAAAAATGTGGGTTCAATAAATGCACCATGGCAAACGATCACCAAAGCTCAAACTTATATTCGGAAATTAATTTCGGATGCAGCGCTTCCTGAGAAAGGAGTCACGGTGTGGCTGAGGGGTGGACGTTATCGGCTTTCATCCTCTCTGTTGTTCACCTCGGCCGACCGTGGGAATCCTGATAAACCGGTAATCTACCGTGCCAATAATCATGAATCTGTTTCGTTGTTTTTAGGTAGAATTGTAGATCCTGCGAAATGGAAACCGTTGAATATAGCTGCCCGGAAAAGAGTTCCCCCAAAAGTCAACGCAGACAATTTACGGGAACTTGACATCGCGGCGCTTGGTGTACTCAACACGAATAAATTTCCTGATAAATTTGTCAACTGGTCGTTGTTCGATTTGGTTGTCGATGATTTAAGACAACCTGTATCACAATGGCCCAATCCGAAGGAGAACCTGAGGGGAGTAAATGAGCCGGGTTTTACAACTTGTAACGGTTCAAAAGATATCGTCTCGTTTTTCTATGCCGGTGGAGGTAACCCTATGAACGGAGATCAGACCAATGAGGTCGGTTTAGATGGGACGAACCGCATCGATCGCTGGAAAAAATCGATGGATGCCGGTCATGATTTGTGGCTGAAAGGTTTCTGGCGGATCCCTTGGTCGGCCACAACAGTAAAAGTCTCGGAAATTAATAGTCAGGAAAATTGGATTCGCCTCTCTGCCAATGCCGATAACGGGATGGGAAGCAAATACAGTGCTGCAGCCGATGATGCAAAAAACTATCGTGTTGGGGACGGCAAGGAAAAATGGTGCACCGTGAATTATCTTGATGAAATTGATCTCCCCGGCGAATGGGCCTATGATTTCAAAGACAAAAAGTTGTATTACTGGCCGGTGAAAAATCTGCACAAGGTGACCACCTATATCGCCGATAAAACGGAGGCTGTCGTCACACTGAAGGGGGCTTCGAATATTCAGTTTATTGCACTCACCATCGAAGGGAGTCAGGGGAATGGTTTTGATCTGACCAACTCATCCAATATCTCCATTTCGGGTTGCACCATCCGAAATGTGGGTGCCAGCGGAATTAATGAAAATGCGGGATCAAACAATACCCTCCAATCGAACAATATTTATGAGACCGGTTCCGAGGGGATCAACATTCTGAACACCGGAAATCGTTCCAAATTAATTCCTGCAAATGACAAAGTATTCAACAACCACATTCATCACACCGGGAAGTTGACTTACGGCTATGCCGTCGTTATTAAAAATAGTATAGGTCTCAGTATTTCTCATAACCTGATTCATGATATTCCTGCTGGTGGATTCAGCACACTGCTCATCAATAACTGCATTTTCGAATACAACGAAATTCATAATGTGGCGCTGAAAGTTTCGGATATGGGGGCTTATTACGGCTATGGCGGATGGAGCTGTTATGGGAATGAGATCCGATATAATTTCGTGCACCACCTGAATCGTGCCAACGGTCTTTATTCGGACGATGGCACAAGCGGGAAAAACTTCCATCACAATATCATACAAAATGCACTCAAGCCATTTCTCTTTGGAGGTGGCCACCATAACATCGGGCGAAATAATCTGATTATTGATTGCACCTCATCGGCTTCGGTAGATGACCGGGGAATTGCCCGCTTCTACTGGATCTCGAATAATTTCGGCAAGGGGGTAAAAGAGATGAAACCTGACAGCGAACCCTGGAAAAGCTATGGAACTGAACTGATGAAAACCTATCATTATCCCGATACGTTGTGGAAAGTGACGCTCGATACCCTGTGGCATCCCGAATGGCCAAATGGTTGCAAATTAATTGATAATGTGGAGGTCCATGCCAAAGGATTTTCCAAACCCAAGAACGGACAAGTAACAATCGCCGATAATATTTCGCTGATGAATCTAAAGGATGCAGGATTTAAGGATTACCCAAATATGGATTTGAGAACTGCCAATGCATCGGTTCTTAGTAAATTTCCTGATCTGAATTCCTCCTTTTCGCTGATGGGATTACAGCTCGATCCTTACCGCGTCAGTGTGGTTACCAGGACCGAATCGGGTGGATTGGTGAATCGTTCGGAAGCAGGCGATCCATGGTATGAGGATGCGGTTAACCGTTAATTTAAAAAATATTTATATGAAAAAATATGTCTTTGTATTTCTTCTATCCATTGTTCTAATGCTTTCAAATTCGTTTGGACAACATAGATCACCTCTGAACCAGGTCTTTCAATTTATGCAAACAGGAACCTGCACAGCCTGGTCCGACAGTTCGAAAACAAATGCCACCGTATATCTTTGGATTCCTGAGAATTGCAGGCGATTGTGCGGCCTGCTGATCCTATGCGCCAATGTTCCTGAACATAATCTGGTCGGGCATCCTTCCATCCGTAAAGTTTGCAAAGAGAATAATTTAGGAATCATCTGGAGTGTCCCTTCATTTATGAATTTCAGAAAAAGCACATCAAAGGAAAACAAAACCCTGAACATGGCCCTTGAGCAAAGGACTACAGTGAATTTCCTGCAGCAACTGCTCAATGGACTTGCGCAGACATCAGGTTATGATGAGGTCGCGACAGTTCCCTGGCTGCCAATGGGAGAATCGGGTCATTTGCTGATGGTCGATGCGCTGATGGATCACAGCCCTGAAAGATGCATCGCCGGAATCTGGATCAAAAACAACCACTTTCCGCCGCTCAACCGGCAGACCCCTGCATTGGTCGTTTACGGTACCTCGCAGGAGTGGGGACAGGACAAGGTGGATATCCGAACCAACTGGAACAACATCGGAAAAGAGTATGACGGGGTAATCAACCGAAGAAAAGAAAATCCAAACTGGCCGTTAAGTTATGTGATAGACGGTCATAGCGGACACTTTGATTGTTCGGAACGGATTACCCAATATTTTGCACGGTATATCGACCTTGCGGCCAAAGCCCGCTTGTCATCCGATGGAAGCAATACCTTAAACCCCATTGTTTTGAATAAGGGGTTTGTAGCTGATCTTCCGGTTCCTGGACATGAAAACCATCCGGTACGATCGTGGTCAGCAACTAATCCTGAATCGAATTCATTTCCATGGTTTTTCGATAAAGCATCAGCAAAGGAGGGACAATCGATTGCCGCGATTAACTGGAAAGCCAGGACTCAGTTACCTGCATATCTTGATTCACAGGGAAATGTAATGCCATTCAACTTCAACGGAATAACCAACATTACCTCACTTGACTTTGAAGCTGACGGAGTCACCTTTGCGATAAAATCCGTTATGCTCGGAAGCCTTCCATCCAATTTTGTAGGTGCCGGAGAGAACCTCTCTAAAGCAGCAACATCTCCCGTTGTCGAGTGGCTCTGTGGCCCTGTCGCTCCATTTGAAAGCGGAAGGCTCCGGATTTCCTTAGACCGTACATGGCCCAATTCAGCTAGTTACATCGCTTTGCGACAAAAAGGGAACGACACCATTCGCGCCATTGTGGAACCAGCTGGTATTAATCTGAAAGGTTTGCGTAATACCAAGGGGAAAACTCAAATCATCACTTTCGAAAAACTCCCTGACATCAAAGCAGGAACGAAATCGATCACCTTGAAAGCAAAATCGGACTCCAATCTCCCTGTTGAGTTTTTTGTCGTGGCAGGTCCTGCGAGGATCGAAAACGGCAGGATTATTTTTACAAAAATTCCTCCTCGAAGTAAATATCCAGTTATAGTCACTGTCGGTGCCTGGCAATGGGGAAGCAGTACTGAACCCAAAGTGAGAACGGCAGAAATTGCTTACCAACAATTCAATATCCTTAAATCAAATTAGGGTAATCCTCCTCTCTATTCCAATGAATATTTGATTTATCCCAAATATTCATAAAGTGCACAAATACAATGATATAAATCTAATTCGGCATTATCAAAAAAAATGTCCCATGCAACATCTTGCATCTTATTTGCAACATGCAGATACGACCAGAAAATGAGCGCAACCTATCTTTGCTTCGGATATTCGCAATTAAACCGTAACAGAGATAGACATTGATACCGAAATGATCGGAT
>Ga0118677_10007627_pt1 | contig 17770 bp, 13 predicted proteins | sample AliMusrvi5mmetaG_FD_86154 | JGI IMG/M metagenome (GOLD analysis project Ga0118677, IMG submission 86154) | reverse complement strand
TCAAGGAAGTGGCCAAGGTTGCGGGTGGCGGCGGCGGCGGGCAGCCTGCTATGGCGCGGGCCGGTGGTAAGGATGTGAGCAAGATTGCTGAGGCGGTGACGAAGGCCGGTGAGTTGTTATAGGGTATGTCCAACGTGGAAATAATTTGTGGTGCCTGTGGGCAGGAGAGTTTGCTCAAACGGGTACCGAAATTTGATGGGTTCAAGAAGGTGGGGGAGCGCTTGACCTGTGCTTCCTGCGGTCATGAGTATGCCGATGAGGCCGAAGTGCTATTCAAGCAACGGCGCAAGCCGAAGGTGTTTGATGACAGTGATGCGCCCTGCGTTGTGAAGGTGTTCGATGAATCCGAGGCGGAACGCCTCTGCCGGCACTGTCAGCACTATGTGGTGAATCCCTTCGTTCAACGTTGCAGCAAACACGGGAAGGTCGTGGAAGCCACCGACACCTGCCGTGATTTTACGAAGAAAATAATTTTCCCCCCAAAAATCTTTCCTGGATCTTGAATTCTTGTTCCTATTTCATTCCAAACATCTGTTCCTTGAGGTCCAGGTAGTAGAGGTAATATTCAGGTTTTACGTTGGGGGGGCAGCGGTGGTCGCAGAACGGGATGTAACCGCCACGCGCGACGAGCGGCACTAATGTTTTCATGTACGCCTTGATGGCCGCAGGGCCTTTGGCCATCTCGATTTTGTCAAACCCGCCCATGATGCGCAGATCGTTGCCGTATTCCGCCAGCAAATCGGACGGATGGGTGCAGCAATTGACTTCAAAGGGGAACAGGCAGTTGATGCCGCCTTCCATCATGTATTTGAGAATGGGCCTGACATCACCATCGCAGTCAACCCACCAGAGCTTGATTCCTGCGGCTTGCAGTTTCTTGGAGATCCGTTTGTAACGGGGCATCACTACGTCCCGGAAGAAATCCACCGAGACAATCGGGCCGTTTTTAAAACAGATATCCTCCCAGCTTGCCGCGAAATCAAAATCAATATGGGGGAGAAGCTGGTCGAGTGAATGCTCAACGAGTTGGCATGAGGTTTCCACCATATCTTCAACCATGTCCGGGTAGTCAAAACCGGCGTAAGCCAGTCCTTCAAACGTTAGCATATCTCGAATTTTTCCGATCATGGAACCGCACCAGACACCCAGAGGGTAATCGCGTGTCGCGGGATGCGCACGTTTTATGGCTTCAATATCCACGATACGTGCGGGATCATCCAGTCGGAATCGCTCCTCTTTGCAACGCTTCCAGTCGTCGGGCGTTACGATACTGGACTTAATATAGTGGGGAATCGTATCGTGGCCATCTTTTGGCACTTCGGCCAGTAAGCCATCCTCATTCATGATAATTTTAGAGGTGGGATTTTCTTCAACGACCGTATTGGGAAATGATGGGCTCATCCATGTGGTGCCACCGGTTACGTACTGACGGTCAAAGTTGAAAAACACATCCGCTTCGTTGTTATCCTTGATGTTGTTTTTTGAAAAGAGATCCCATTCTGTGAAGTTTTCGTCCCAGTAGCCAAACTCCATGTTGAAGCAACGATCAACAGGGCGGTACTGCATCTGGTTGTTGAACCGTTGCCGGTCGGTCATGGTCCCTTTCCATTTGGGACGACAGGGGGTGATGATTTTGGGTGAGGTTGTCATGATAAATATCCTATTGCTTTGATTTTGATCCTGAATAAAAGTAATCTTTTGAAAGTATGGTCCAATAACTATGGATCATTATTCATCGCATGAATTAGAAGAGCAATGGATGGCAATGGGATTTTCATGGATAAAAATAAGAAATTAGTTCAATTGACGGTGAATGAGCTTCGGCCGGTTGTGGCTGTTGCTAACTATCAGGAAGTCAGTCGGGGACAGTTTTGGGGGGAACGGCAAATCCCGGATTTTGAATTGATTTTGATTGTTGAGGGGCGGTTTTCCTATGAAACACGAACCGCGCCACCTCTCATCCTTACGGCGGGAGATGTCCTGCTGATTCCGCCACTAGAATGGCATACGGTCAGGCGGTTAGATGAGCCCTTGCACGCGGTGTTCAGTTGTATTCATGGCGAGTTGATTCCCGGTGCGCGTTGGGCTCGGGGCGAGTATCAATTTTTGCCAACTCCCCAGAGGGTGACCCGGACGGATGGGGATGCCGCCCTTCATGATCTATTCATGCGGTGCCGGACGGTGTATGAGGGGTATGACAAATATCGGGCCGTATTGCTTGAAACCATCCTCAAGGAAATCTGGGTGCGACTGGCGGGGTTTTGGAGTGGGGGACCGTCTGGTGACTTTTCCGGACGGATGAAGGGAATGGTATCGTATCTCCGCGCGCATCTTAACGGCAAGATCACCCGGCGTAATTTGGCACGTGAGTTCGGGATTACCCCGGAACATGTGAATGCGCTCTTCAAAAAACAGGTGGGGGTTACACCAACCCAGTTTATTCATCGTGAGCGGATGCAACTGGCGTACCGTTATTTGCGTGATGAAGGCTTAAGTGTCAAGGAAACTGCTGGACGGGTGGGGTTTGATGATCCATTCTATTTTTCGCGGGTGTTCAAACGCATCATGCATCGGACGCCTGCCTCGGTGTGTTAAGGGTAGATGGGGAAAAGAAGGAATGATCCTATGCATAATTTTTTATTGTGTTTTGTGCCCTTATTTGTCGCTGTGGATGCGGTGGGGGGACTCCCCATGTTTCTTGCCCTGACGGAAGGCATTGAGTCGCAGAAAATTCGGCGGGTCATCTGGCAGTCCCTGATCACGGGTACTCTGGTGGCGACCGTTTTTGTCGTGATTGGCAAGGTCGTTTTCCGGTTATTAGGAATCAGTCCGTCCGATTTTCTGGTTGCCGGCGGGATCTTGTTGTTCGCCATTTCTTTGCGGGACCTTCTGGTAATGAATAAACATTCAGAGCCGGAAGACCCGGAGAGTTTGGGTGCCGTTCCGATTGGGGTTCCCTTGATTGTTGGTCCTGCGGTTCTTACCACCATTATGTTATTGGTGGATCAGTATGGTGTTATCCCAACGATAACGGCCTCGATCATGAATATTTTGCTGGCTGGTTTTCTCTTTCGTTTCGCAGGATTGATTGGAGGTTTGCTGGGACACTCCGGTACTAAGGCCGTATCCAAACTGGCGAGCTTGCTGCTTGCCGCGATTGCCGTGATGATGGTGCGAAAGGGCATCATGCAGTTTGTGCATTAGGCGGCGAGGATTAAGGTTTTTCCTTCCTCCCTTGACGGCGTGGGGGTTCCGCCTGTTTAATGGCTCGCTATGACTGATCGTCGAAAAGCTGCTGGAATTGTCGGCCTTGCCGTAATGGGCTCCCGTATTTTGGGGCTTGTGCGGGAGGTGGTGATTGCTGGAATGTTTAATGCGGGTAAATGTCTGGATGCCTTTCTGGCGGCTTTCCAAATTCCCAATTTGTTGCGCGATTTGTTTGCGGAGGGTGCGTTGTCTACCGCTTTTACCACGGTTTTTACCAAGACCTTGGAAAAAGAAGGGGAGCGTCCTGCCTGGCATCTGGCCAGCCTGCTATTCAGTGCCTTGATCTTGCTCCTAGGGGTGCTTTGCATCTTTGGAATCATTGCCAGTCCGCTTCTGGTGCAAATCACCAACTTCGGCTTTCACCAGGTGCCTGGAAAGTTTGAGCTGACGGTCAGGCTGACGCGAATCCTGTTCCCCTTTATCATATTGGTGTCATTGGCGTCGGTGGTGATGGGGATTTTGAATGCCCGGTTCATTTTCGGGCTTCCGGCCTCGGCTTCGACCATGTTCAACCTGGTATCGGTGATTAGCAGTGTTTTACTTGCCTACGTATTCGACCCCCAAACTGATTGGCGTCATCCCGTTTTTTCTGAGCGGGCACTTTATGGGGTAACGTTGGGGGTGATGTTGGGCGGTTTGGCGCAGTTGGGCATGCAGTTGCCGTCTTTATTCAAGCTGGGTTTTCGGTTCAAGTGGGAGTTGAATTTTAGTGATCCGCGTTTAAAGCAGGTGTGGGCCTTGGCCTGGCCCAGCATGATTGCGGGGGCGGCGGTGCAGGTGAATGTGCTGGTCAATGGCATGTTCGCCTCGGAAATTAACGGGGCGCGGTCATGGCTTAACTGTGCCTTCCGAATGATGCAGTTTCCAATAGGGATTTTTGGCGTGGCCATTGCCACGGTGACCTTACCGGCGGTGGCCCGATTGCATGCCAAAGGGGAAATGGTGGAGGCAGGCAAAACGATTGAAGAAGCATTGCGATTGGCGCTTTTTTTAACGCTTCCGGCGGCGATGGGATTGGCGGTGTTGGCACCGGAAATTATTAAGGTGATCTATCAACATGGCAATTTCACCGCCGCCTCGACGGCGTCGACCGCTTCGGCTTTGCGGGCCTATGCGATCGGGTTGGCCGCGTATGCTGCTATCAAGGTGTTGACCCCCTGTTTCTATGCATTGGATCGTCGGCGTACCCCCTTGCATGTCAGTTTGGTGGGGATCGGTCTCTGTATTGTTCTCAATTTTCTACTCGTTAAGATGTTCCATCTGGGGCATGTGGGGCTGGCCGCGACAACGGGCTGTATCGCGCTCCTGAATTTTGTGCAATTGGTGTGCTACCTGCGGCGTGATGTGCACTTCGGTACGGCCCGTACCTGGTTCCGGTTTAGCGTACTGGTCGGAGGATCCACCCTGGCGTGCGGGTTGACGGCTTGGCTGCTTAAACATTGGCTGGCGGGTTGGGGACAAAGCTTTTTCTACCTGGTTATGGCCCTGATCATTGAGATCGCGGTGGCTGGTCTGGTATACTTTGGTTTAACGCTCGTCTGCCGCATCACCGAGACCCATTATATGGTGGGTTTGATGCGCCGGAAACTGTTGGGAAGAACGTGAGGACTTCGCCACTAATTTAATAAATGAATCGACGATGTGAGATGTGAAGGGTGTGATTGAATCATGAAAGATAATGAGCAGTTCAAACCTCTGATCCATGGGCTCCTGCGTGATGAGCTTACGGCCGTTTGCCAAGAGCTGGGGCAGCCGGCCTATCGGGCTGGACAGGTCTGGGATTGGCTTTATCGGCAGCATGTGAAAACTTGGGAGGCGATGAAAAATGTGCCGACGGTGTTACTTGATGCGCTAGCCGAACGATATGAATTGCTGTCGGTGAAACACTTGAAACAGGATGGCGAACACACGGGGACGCGCAAGATTCTGGTAGGCCTCCGCGATGGCGAATGTGTCGAAGAAGTCCTGATTCCCGCCCGGGAACGGCGCACGGTGTGTGTGTCCAGTCAGGTCGGCTGTAAATTTGCCTGTGCCTTTTGTGCCAGTGGCAAGAGTGGATGGATGCGTAATCTTGAGGCGGGTGAGATTGTGGAGGAGTTACTGCTGGCCTGGGAAGAATATGGCGACCGCCCGACCAATATCGTTTTTATGGGGATGGGGGAGCCGTTTGATAATTATGACGCCGTGATTAAGGCCATTCGAATTATCAATGATGGTAAGGGCCTGAATATTGGAATCCGTCATGTTACGATCAGTACCAGTGGGGTGGTTCCGGGGATCGAACGGTTAGGGAGTGAGGGGTTGCAGGTGGAACTTTCGGTGTCCCTTCATGCCCCCCATAACGAGTTGCGTAATCGGCTGATGCCCGTGAATAAACGTTATCCCATCGAGAAGTTGATTGCGGCCTGTGCCCGCCACACGGAGACGACCGGTCGGATTGTGACTTTTGAGTACACACTGATCCGGGGTGTCAACGATACGCATGAGCATGCGGTTCAATTGGCAAAACTCCTGAAAAGCCTGCCGAGTCGAGTGAATCTGATTCCCTTGAGTCCGGTGGACGGCTATGAAGGGCTTCCGCCGTTGGATGGAACCTCGGAGATCTTCAAGGAACAATTAGCTAAGGTGGGCGTCAATGCCACCTATCGGGTTTCCAAGGGCGGCGCGATCGATGCCGCCTGTGGGCAGTTGAGGCTGAGAAATTTGAAGGCGTGAAATGGGACTGTTGTTGGCGTCTATTTTTGTTCAGTGATTCCTGGTACCTCACCACCGACCGATTGAATGGTTGGTTGCGTTTTTTTATTGACTTAATAACTAAACATTAGAAATTAGTGAAGTAACCACCAGAAAGAGTTCAAAATGAAATACTATAAAGGTCGTCAGGCGTTTTTTCCCGGTATCGGCAAGATCCCCTTTGAAGGGCCTGAATCCAAGAATCCCCTTGCGTTCAAGTGGTATAATCCCAGTCAGAAAGTCAATGGGGTGACGATGCGGGAGTATTTGCGGTTCGCGGTGGCCTACTGGCACACGTTGTGTGGCGCGGGGGGAGATCCTTTTGGGGCAGGAACCAAGGTGTTTTCTTGGGACAGGCATATTGATGTGATGGATCGCAATTTGTCGCGTATGGACGCCGCTTTCGAGTTTATCAGCAAGGTGGGAGCCCCGTACTATTGTTTTCATGACACGGATATGGTGGGGGATGGGTCGGTGTTTGAGATTGAGTCACGTCTGGCCGTGATGGTGAATGAGGCCCAGGCGCGCCAGAAGGCGACCGGGGTGAAACTGTTGTGGGGAACGGCGAATGTTTTTTCTAATCCGCGGTATATGAATGGAGCCGCTACGAATCCGGACTTTTCCGCCGTCGCCCATGCCGGTACCCAGGTGAAGAATGCCATTGATGCCACGATCGCTTTGGGCGGTGAAAACTATGTATTCTGGGGAGGGCGGGAAGGCTACATGTCTCTCTTCAATACCAATATGAAGCGTGAGAAGGAACATTTGGGCCTGTTCCTGACGATGGCGCGGGATTATGCGCGCAGGCAGGGATTCCGGGGAAATTTTCTGATTGAGCCCAAGCCGAAAGAGCCGACCAAGCATCAATATGATTTTGATACCGAAACCGTGATTGGCTTCCTGCGTCATTATGGTTTGGAAAAGGACTTCAAGGTCAATATCGAGGTCAACCACGCCATTCTAGCCGGGCATTCATTCCCGCACGAGTTGCAGTGCGCAGCGGATGCCGGGATGTTGGGCAGCATGGATGCCAATAAGGGTGACTATCTGAGCGGTTGGGATACGGATGAATTTCCCACCAATCTCTATGAGGTTGCTGAAGCCATGCTGGTGATCATTCAGGCGGGTGGCTTCGGCAAGGGGGGGGTGAATTTTGATGCCAAGACCCGCCGCAACTCGACGGAGATGGCCGATCTGTTTATTGCCCATATCGGGGGTATGGACGTTTTCGCACGAGCCCTTCTGGTCGCGAACCGTGTGATGAAGGAGTCGGACTACCTGAGTTTGCGTAAGGTGCGCTATGCTTCGTTTGATGCGGGAAAGGGACGTGACTTTGAAAAAGGTAAGTTGACCCTTGCCAACCTGCGCGACTATGCCAAAAAGGTGGGCGAACCGGATCAGATCAGCGGCCAGCAGGAGCTGTATGAGCAGATCATCAACGATTATATCTAAGGGGTAAAAAATTCATGAGTGATCTGTTTTTGGGATTGGATTCGAGTACGCAGAGTCTCTCTGCGGTGATGGTGGATCTGTCAACGAGGCAGGTTGTTCATGAGGTATCGTTGAATTTTGACAAGACGCTGCCAGCCTACGGCACGCGGAACGGAGTTTTGCGAAGTCAGGACCCCACTGTAGTGCATGCGCCTCCGTTAATGTGGGCCGAAGCGCTGGATGCGTTGATGGCCCAGTTGAAGACGGAGGGGGCGGCCCTCAGTGATGTCCGGGCAGTGGCAGGTTCCGGCCAGCAGCATGGTTCCGTTTATTGGAACACCGCATTTCCGAAAATACTAGCTCATCTTGATCCTGAAAAATCATTGCAAGATCAGTTAGCTCATTGTTTTTCGAGGCCGACCTCGCCTGTGTGGATGGATTCCTCAACTCATATTGAATGCAGCGAAATTCAGACTGCCATAGGTGGGGCTCCGGCTATGGCAGAAGCGACGGGGTCGGCGGTGTTTGAGCGATTTACAGGCCCCCAGATCCGGAAATTCTTCAAAACGGAACCCCAAGCTTATGAGGGCACTGCCGGAATCAGCTTGGTCAGCTCGTTTATGGCCTCGCTAATGGCGGGACGTGTGGCCCCGATTGATCATGGGGATGGTGCGGGGATGAATCTGATGGATATCCGTCATCGGCAGTGGCATGGCAAATCCCTTGACGCGACGGCTCCGGGGCTGGAAAAGAAATTACCGCCTTTGGCGGAACCTTGGACCACTATGGGCACTATCAGTCCCTATTTTTCTCAAAAATACGGGTTAAATTCAAAAGCCATGGCAGTGGTATGGTCGGGTGATAACCCTTGTAGTGTGATTGGAACCGGCTTGGTGGAACCGGGGATGGTGGCGATCAGCCTTGGTACCAGTGATACCTATTTTGGAACCATGGCGGAATGCCACACGGACCCTCGTGGAGAAGGGCATGTGTTTGTTTCGCCGACTGGTGGCTATATGACGCTGATTTGTTTCAAGAACGGCTCGCTGGCTCGCGAAAAGGTGAAAAATGCTTACGGTTTGGATTGGAGCGAGTTTGCTTCAGCGCTTCGTTCTACGGACCTGGGAAATGATGGGGGGATGATGTTGCCGTGGTTTGAGCCGGAGATTGTCCCTCGGGTCTTAACGTCCGGAGTCCGCCGACTTAATTTGGATGTGGCGAATGCAGTGGCCAACTGTCGTGCCGTGGTGGAAGCGCAGATGATGAGTATGAAGCTGCATTCCCAATGGATGGGGATTCAGCCCACTTCCATCCGGGCAACCGGTGGGGGGGCCAAGGAACGTGCGATTCTGCAGGTGATGGCGGATGTGATGGGCTGTCCAGTGCATCAATTTGAGGTTTCAAAAACAGCGGCATTGGGGGCGGCCTTGCGTGCCGCCCATGCGTGGCAGAAGGCCCTGGGCCAGCCTTTGCCCTGGGCACAGATCGTGGCAGGATTTACTAATCCCATGGCGACGGGTGTGGTGAAGCCATCCCCTGGTTCCGTTTCGGTCTATGGTGCGCTCTTACCCCGCTACGCTGAATTTGAGGCTAGGGTGTTATTTTCCTAGATATATACTGGCACCTGTTTTCGCGAAGTGTGCCCCTGCCCCTTTGCGGGCTCCTGTTCAAATTCTTTTCTTACGCAAAAAGCAGAATACCTGTTAAGGTATTTTCCTTTTGGGGAGAACAATATGGGATTAAGCATAGGTATAGTCGGTCTACCGAATGTCGGTAAGTCCACGATTTTTAATGCGCTGACAAGGGCTCAAAATGCCGAAAGCGCCAATTATCCGTTTTGTACCATTGAGCCGAACAAAGCCGTGGTTCCGGTGCCCGATCCAAGGTTGGCGGAGCTTGTCAAAATTTGTCACCCCAAGAAAACCATCTATGCCACGGTGGATTTCGTTGATATTGCCGGCTTGGTCAAGGGGGCCAGTCAGGGGGAGGGGTTGGGGAATAAGTTCCTCACCAATATTCGTGAGACGGATGCCCTTCTGCATGTCGTCCGTTGCTTCAATGATGAAAATATTGTGCATGTTGATGGTGCGGTGGATCCGGCGCGCGATATTGGCGTCATTGAGACGGAACTGATTCTGGCCGATTACCAGACCATCGAAACCCGTGTGGCCCGCCTTGGCAAACAGGTTCGGGGTGATAAGAGCATTCAGGCCTCACTGGATATCTCCAAGCAGTTGCTGGAGCATCTGGGTGCCGGGAAAACGGCGTTTGAATTTGAGGATCATAAAACCGATGCCGCCGTTTTGATGTTCAAGGAATGTTCGCTTCTGACGGATAAAAAAATGATTTATTGCTGTAATGTCGATGAGGTAGGATTGCAGGAGGATAATGATTTTGTCCGGTATGTGCGCGATCATGCTGCGAAGCGGGGTTGTGAAGTCGTCAAGATCTGTGCCAAAATGGAAGAGGATCTCAATGGGATGACGGAGGTCGAGCGGGCGGAGTTCCTGAAGGAATACAAGGTGGTGGAGAGCGGCCTTGATCAGATTGTCCATACCGGCTATCACGCTTTGGGGTTGGTTAGTTTTCTGACGGCTGGGCCGGATGAAGTCCGTGCCTGGACGATCCATCGCGGGTGGAAGGCACCCCAGGCAGCCGGAGTGATCCATACGGATTTTGAGCGGGGATTCATTCGCGCCCAGGTGATTGCCTATACGGATTTTATCGAACATGGTGGCGAAGCCGCCTGCCGGGCCAAAGGTCTGTTGAGGGTCGAAGGCAAGGAATACGAAGTCCAGGATGGCGATGTGATCGAGTATCTGTTCAACGTCTAACCGGAACCATGCAGCCGAGCAGGCCAATACCCCTCACCTCAATCCTCTCCCTCAGGGAGAAGATTAGGGTGAGGGGTTTCTTAACCGAATCATTCTTTTTATTTCTATTCGTGTTCTGCCTTCTTTTCCCTGTGTTTTCCCGCGCCGGTTGGGTGGAGGATTGTGATGGGCGAACTATCCTGCATGTGAAGCTTTTCGATCTGCCTGATCCTGCCAGTTCGGATGCTGCCAGCCGGGCCGGGGTGGCGGCGGTGGAAGCCTTCAAACAGGAATTCCCCCGGATCTTTGCGGCTAAATACCGCGACCGCTACCAGTCGAATCCTGCCAAGTATGGTCGCCATAACTGGGATCAGGTCATGGTGGAACTGGAACCGTTCACCGGGATCAAGGTCCAGGGCGTGGAGGTCGATCTGTTGGCGATTGCGGGCGGTATGGCGCCCGATATCCTTTATGTCAATTTCCGGAAATCAGAAACCTATATCCAGAACCGGTTTTTGTATCCACTTGATCTGCCTGAGGATGGTTATCTTTCGACCATGGACAAGGACGCTCAGGCATTCCGGATTAATGCCAAACTTTGGCCGGTCATCCGGCGGCCCGGTCCGGGCGGGACTCACGTCTGGGCATTACCTTATGGTGGCGCCATGGGCAATGTCCTCATGTTTAGAAAAGATCTATTCGATGCCAAACACCTTCCTTATCCGACGGTCGACTGGTCCATGGATGACGTCATGGAGGCGGCGAAGAAACTGACGGATCCCGCGGCGGGAACCTATGGCTTTTTCCTGGTGCGGGGCAAGCATGAAGCCCATTACTGGTTGCCGATGCTGTGGTCCTTTGGGGGTGAGGCTGTGGCACAGGATGAAGCCACCGGTCAGTGGAAATGTGCCTTTGATTCCCGTGAGGCCGCGGAGGCATTGGATTTTTATCTGCGCTTGAGTGCGGAAAAGTGGATGGATGCCAAAGACGTGATTCGCCGGGGCTATTCCTGTAAAGATTCCGGTGACTATAGCGCCCGTCAGGAGCGGGGCCAGATCGGGATGTGGTTTGGGTATGTCGATGAGAAGTTGATGGCGACCATCAATCCCGATGTGACCGGGATGGTGCCAATTCCCGTGGGTCCTAGGGGTATACGGGGGACGGAATTGAACAGTAAAATGATGGGCCTGTTCTCCGGTATCAAGGAGCCGTCCATCCGGGACGCCGCCTGGGAATATATGCGTTTCTTTGACGGGCGGGAGGCCATGGCTATCAAAACCCGTGTTTTGGTGGAGAGCGGACTGGGGCGTTTTCTTCATCCCCGTTATTTGAAATTGTTCGGTTATCCGGAGATTGAACGGCTCTCGCCACCGGGGTGGGCCAAAACATTTGATATCGCGATGGAGACGGGTAAGCCGGAACCCTATGGTGGGAATAGTAATCTGGCGTATGAAATGATGACCCTGCCGCTTCAATATGCCGAAACCTTGGCGCTTAGGGATCAACTTCCTCCGGAGCGTTCCCGCCGGCTGGATGTGTTGGAAACGATTTTGCGTAAAGGGGTGGTGCGTGCCAATGATTTAATGATGGGCATTGTCTCGCCGCGTGAACGCCTGATGCGGCGGTGTGTGGCCGCGGTGGTGCTGTTGGCGATGACCGGGGTTTTCGTGTTGGGGTTTTCCCGTGTGATGCGGGTGTTCTCAACGGGCAAATCTGTGCCTGCAACCTTTGTAGCCAAGGGTTGCAGGCAGCGACGGAACCGGGTTTGGGCAGTGGTCCTGCTGTTACCTGCTTTGCTCACGCTCATTCTGTGGCATTACATTCCGCTGGGCTGGGGATCGCTGATGGCTTTTCAGGACTATCGTTTGGTGGGAGAATCGGCCTGGGTGGGTTTGGATAATTTCGGGGATATCCTGTTTGATGGGGTTTGGTGGCAGGCCCTTTTTAACTCCTTTCGTTACAGTTTTCTGGTATTGGTGCTGACTTTTATTCCTCCGATTCTGTTGGCGGTTTTTCTTCAGGAAATTCCGCGGGGAAAAATCTTCTTCCGGTTGATTTATTATCTGCCTGCTGTGGTGGCCGGCATTGTCGCCATGTTGCTGTGGAAGGAGTTTTTTGATCCTTCCGAACATGGTGCGCTCAATGCCGTGGTATTACGGATTCCGGCTATCGGGTTCATCGTCGGGGGCTTGGGGTTATTGGCTATAACGTTGCTATTTGCCCGTCGGCTCTGGCTGAATGATAGGCGAATGGCCGCTTGGGGGTTGGTCGGGGCTGGACTGTTACTGTTGGCGACCGTGGGCCGTCTGGCCTGGCCGATTCTGTTTCCTGGGGGTGAACCGTTTGCGGTGGCACTGGGGCATCTTTCTACCCGGCTATTTCAGCATACGCCGGAGGCGTATCACTGGCTGGCCGATCCGGACACAGCGATGTTATCCTGCGTCATCCCGATGATATGGGCCGGGATGGGGCCCGGTTGCCTGATTTATCTGGCGGCCTTGAAGGGGATTCCCGACGATTTATACGAGGCGGCTGACATGGATGGTGCCACCTTTGTGGATAAAGTTCTTTTTGTTGTTTTCCCCATGCTCAAACCGCTGATTTTGATCAATTTTGTAGGCGCTTTTATCGCTTCTTTTTATAATGCCACCGGGAATATTCTGGTGATGACGGGTGGGGCCGCCAATACCGAGGTGGCGGGACTGCACATTTGGTACAAGGCCTTTACCTTTCTACAGTTTGGCCCCGCTACTGCCGCCGCCTGGATGTTAGGGGTAATTTTGATCGGGTTTACCGTGCAACAATTGAAATTACTGGCGCGGGTAGAGTTCCGCACCACATCCTGAACAATGCCAATCATATCCCTCATAGGACGCCGCCACTGGAAGACCCGGCTTTTAGTCGGCCTCATGTATTTGCTTTTATTGGCGGGGGCGGTATCCATGGTCTATCCGTTTCTGCTGATGCTGGCCGGATCTTCGAAATCATCTGTGGATGCCGCGGATCAGAAGGTGATTCCATCTTTTCTGCATGATGAGCGTGCGCTCTATCAGAAGCATATTGAGGGGCTTTTCAACGAATCGCTTAATCAAATGCGCTGGGTTTATGGCAGTGACGTTGCCACCTTTCAACAGTTGGCGCTGCCGGTGACGAATGCGTCGTCTACCCTTGTTAACGACTGGTGTGAATTTCTGCTGACAGAAGGCCTGTCTCCCGCCATGTATGGCATTGGCTATTTGGCGACTCCGCAATCGCGCGGGTCGATCCCTTCCGAACTCCGTGCCTTTAAGCAACAGCTGGAGCAGGAGTATGGTAACGATATGCTTCGGCTTAATAAGGCCATGGGAACGACTTTTTCGGGTTGGAATGCTTTCTTTGTGCTTCCCAAAAACGGACTCGAGCGTCGGGTAAAGACAGGAAATCTGCCGCTCGATGATGCCCTGGCTGAATTTTCAAGGCATCAGCCTTTGGAAAATCGGATCTATTTCAATGTCGAAGGGTTCTTCAAGGCGGGGTATTTAAAAAATCAATTTACCCGCGATATCGCCTATTACAATCGGGCTCATGGTACGACCTATGCTTCCTGGGATGAGATTCATCTGGAGCGTCGCCTTCCGGATCCTGATCTGTATTCGCAATTGGAACGGGATGATTGGGAGCGATTTGTTCGTGGTGTTCTGAGTCTTGTCTGGATCCGGGCTGATGCCTCAGCGGCCCCTGGCTATCGCGACTTTCTGCGTGCCAAGTATGGCGATGTGGTCACATTTAACCGAAGGAACGGGACTTCCTTTACCGGCTTTGATCAGGTTCCTTTTCCCGCCCAACCGCCCCAGGAGGGAATCGCCTTGTCGGATTGGGAGTCCTATCTACAAGGTTGGCGGGATCCGTCGACAGATACCTTATTGATGTTGCCTGCCGCCGCGCTCAGTTTGGATACGGTTGAATTCCGTTTCCGGGATTGGCTGCGTAAAAATCGAGGGGATAGATTTGATTCGGAGGCGTCGCTAAGGGGTATTCTTCCTCCGCAGCAGGCCTATCATTATCTTGCCTTCAAGGCCAATACGGCTACCCTCCGGACTGAATTTCTAACGCGTAATTTCCGGACGGTTACTGACTATGTGGTGCGGCATGGGCGGGCTGTACTGAATACGTTCATTTACTGTGGCTTGTCGGTGCTTTGCGCCTTGATTTTCAATCCGCTGGCGGCCTATGCGTTGAGCCGGTACAAACCGAAATCGAACTATAAGATCTTGCTGTTTTTGATGATGACGATGGCTTTTCCGCCGATGGTGACCCAAATTCCCGTCTTTTTGATGCTGCGCCAGTTGCATTTGTTAAACACTTTTGCGGCGCTGATTTTGCCGGGATTGGTGAACGGGTATACGATCTTTTTGTTGAAGGGATTCTTTGATTCCCTGCCACGCGAGCTCTATGAGTGTGCCCAGCTCGACGGGGCCGGTGAGTTTCGGCTTTTCTGGCAGATCACAATGTGGTTGAGCACCCCGATTCTTGCGGTGACGGCACTGGGGGCGTTTACCTCGGCTTATACCAACTTTATGATGGCCCTGTTGTTGTGTCAGGATGAGCGCATGTGGACCATCATGCCCTGGCTCTATCAGTTGCAGAATACCAGTGGACAGGGGGTTGTGTTTGCTTCATTGATCATTGCCTCTATCCCTACCATGCTCGTCTTTATTTTCTGCCAGAAAGTCATTATGCGCGGGATCGTGGTGCCAGTGGAAAAGTAGGGGTTATTATCCTCTTGTCTCCTGACGCCGTGGGGAATAAAGTCAGACCGTGTTGATCAATCTATCATAGGAGGCGTTAATGAAGTCCAAGAGTGAGATTATTGCAGAGTTGGCGGAAGCGGCCGGTGTTGAGAAGAAGCAGGCGGCGGAGATGTTGGAGACCTTGGTCAAAATGGCGTTTCGGGAAGCCTCAAACGGGTTTACTATCCCGGGACTTGGCAAACTTGTGAAGGCGGAACGGGCGGCTAGGACGGGACGCAATCCTGCGACGGGTGAGACGATCCAGATTCCCGCCAAGACTGTTCTGAAATTTAAGATTGCCAAGGCGGCCAAAGACGCGATCATGTCGGCTGGCTGATTGGATTGAGCAAGGGGGGGGGATTTGGCCTGTCAGATTTTTGTTCCCCCGATGTTTTGAGTGGACCCGGTGACGTCCCTGTCGGGACGTTACCGGGAATCTTTTCCCTGTGTTTTTACTCAGGAATCAATATGAAGCTTAGCGCTTTCCATCGTGTGTTGGTTTACGGTCTGTTACTGGTGGCTCCTTGTACTCCCGGTTTCGCCGCCACCAACGTGACCGCCGTTAGTGATGCGATCGTCAAAATCTACACGGTGTCGAGTCGCCCCGATTACCACAATCCATGGAATGCCGGTAATCCCGTTTCCGGCACGGGTTCGGGGTGTATTATTAAGGGCCGTAAGGTGCTGACCAACGCCCATGTGGTCAGCGACGGAACTTTTATTCAGGTGCGCCGTTACGGTCAATCGCAGCGCTATAACGCCCGTGTCGAGAGTATCTCTCATGAGGCGGACCTGGCGCTACTGAGTGTGGACGATCCGGATTTTTTTGTCGATGCCTCTGCCTTGGAACTGGGCGCGCTCCCGGCGGTTCAACAGGAGGTTTCCCTCTATGGATTTCCTATGGGTGGCGATACCATGTGCATTACCAGGGGAGTGGTATCCCGTGTTGAACACCAGGTGTACGTTCATAGTGGCCTGTCTTTTCTCGCGGTGCAGGTGGATGCCCCCGTCAATCCTGGCAACAGTGGTGGACCCGCTATCGTGGATGGACGGATTGCCGGTGTGGCGATGATGGTATGCGAAAAGGCGAACAGCATTGGCTACATTGTGCCGTCCATGGTGATCCAGCATTTCTTCGATGACCTCGCGGATGGGCATCAGGACGGGTTCCCTACGATGGGACTCTCCCTGCAGAATATGGAAAATCCTGATCTGAAACGCCGCTACCAGATCCCGCCCAAGCAGGATGGTGTGCTGGTTACCAAGGTGGTGCGAGGCAGTTCCGCGGAGGGGATCTTGCATGAAGGGGATGTCATTACCCGTCTGGATGATCAACCGGTGGCCGGTGACGGGACGGTGGAGTTACGCAAGGATGAACGCACCTCTTGTTCGCTGGTGGTTCAGAAACATCAAATGGGCGAGAAGTTGAAGGTCAATTATATCCGCAAAGGAAAGGCGCAAAGTGGCCAGATTACGTTGACGCGTCGTATGTCTGATGATTTGCTGGTGCCGCTTGATCGGTATGACGTCACGCCAACCTACTACATTTTCGGTGGACTGGTATTCTGTCCGCTGACAACCGACTTGGTCAAGGCGTGGGGGGAGAACTGGTTAAAGGAAGCGCCGATGGATTTGTTGTCCGCCATGTCCCCCAATATGAAATCTGACAAAATTGATGAAGTGGTGGTGCTGCTGACCGTACTGGCCGGTAACCTTAACCAGGGGTATCAGGACATCAACTGTGTGGTGATACGAAAGGTGAATGGGCATGATGTGTGCAGCCTGCGTGAGCTGATGGCCATGGTTGAAAGCTCCAAGGAGCCCTTTGTCAGTTTTGAGGATGCTTTTGGGGAGATCATTATTCTGGATCGGGAACGCTGTCTCTCCGAACAGCCTGATATCTTGAAAACCTATCAGATTGCCAGTGATCGCTCAGCCGACCTGTTGCCTGCGGCGCAGACCGCCGCAGTAAAGATTAAATGAGGTTATGAATGCGTAGGCAGTCGATTGTCATGGTGATCGGTTTTGTTGTTTTACTGATAACCTCATCACTGGCGTTCTACTATAGGAGCCAGGCTGTGTTCTTTCAGCGGGAATATAACGCGGTGATGGCTCAGCACGAGCGAATGAATGCTGCCATTTTTCCGGTAGAGCCTTCTGTCTCTCAGCGGGAGAGAGAGTTGAAGCCAGCCCATGTTCTGCGGAAGGTCGATCGCCGCCCATCACCGCAACCTGATGCCCAGGTCGTCGTGCCGGTTAGACCCGTAGCGATGGCAGACGTGGCTACGTCTTTGCGTTCTTCGGATTCGGAACGGTTCCGCCGCCGCCCTTCTGATTGGAGGGAGAATCTCCGTACGAATGATCCCCAGCGCTATGCGGAATTCCAGCAGCGACGCCAACAGATGCAACGGAACATGCAGAATGCCTGGACTCAAGCGAGTGACTATTTTTTGAATCGGGACACGTCAGCAATGGCGCCTTCAGATCAGGATGAGTATAGAACGATGATGGCTTTGTTGGGGCAGGCGTCGTCTTTAAATCAGCAACTGCAAAGTGGTTTGCCGTCGGATGTACGCCAACAGGTGGTCGCTGACTTGCGGAGTAATGTTGTGGCGGTGGCGCCGTTGCTTGAAAATGAACGCAACAGGGAATATTTCGATATGGCGGTGGCCATGGGACAAAGTGAGGCGGATGCCGCCACCTTGGTGAGTTATATTAATCAAATTGCGTCCAACACGTCTCTGCGCATCATTATTC
>Ga0118677_10007626_pt1 | contig 17770 bp, 9 predicted proteins | sample AliMusrvi5mmetaG_FD_86154 | JGI IMG/M metagenome (GOLD analysis project Ga0118677, IMG submission 86154) | reverse complement strand
ATGAACGGTGTTTCAAGTAATGTTTCACAGAATAAAAAACTTCAAATAGACTATGATAAAAAGAAATTTGAAGAAGTTATGAAGTCTGAGATGGATAAGCTTGAAAATGAAAAGTAAAAAGGTTTTTCCATTGCAAACTCTTGATTGTTCAAATTAGAAAGTAGACCTAAAAGCCATAAGGTATAAAATCGTTATGGCTTTAGGTCTACTTTCTATTTGTTAGCAATTGTTCTTTATGGGTTATCTTAGTGTCTCTTAAAATAGGTAACTCTAATTTCAGTGGACCTCAATTATGAAAGTAGAATAAATGAGAAAGTTATTGACTCTATTAGTTCTTCTGGCATTTGGAAGCGATTTATTAGCTGAAATAAGTGTTAAATCGTTCCGAAAGCTTGAAAATGATCTATCAGCTAGAATCAATCCTACAAAGGATCAGAATGGTGAAAACTGTGCAATCATTAAAATCGTTACTACTCAAAAGGGATTTAGCTGGGAGCCTGATGGATTAGGCATTACCAAAGTGGAGTCAAAAATAGGTGAATATTGGCTGTATATTCCCCATGGGGCGAAAAGGATAACAATAAAGCATCCCCAGTTGGGCCTTTTAAGAGATTATTTTTACACTATCCCGATTGAACAATCAACTGTATACGAATTGGTATTGATTTCCGGCCAAGTGGAAACTACTGTGACAGAAACAATCGGTAGCGAATGGATCGTAATCACATCAGAACCAGCAGGAGCAGAGGTTTTTATTGATAATAAAGCAACCGGAGAATTTACGCCATTCTCAAGACAATTTGAATATGGAACTCATACCTATAGATTGGGCTTTGATAACTACCACCCTGATGCTGGAAAATTTGAATTATCTCAAGAAGGTGGCAAGAAAAAAATAATTAGCAAACTCCTTCCAAATTTTGGAGGATTGAAATTAATATCTCTCCCAGAAGATGGTGCAACAATTTTCTTGGATGGGAAACAATTAAACCAAACTACTCCCAGTACAATTCCAATTTTAAAGAGTGGGACGCATAACATTTCTCTAAAAAAGCAAATGTTTCACGATTATTCTGAAAGCATTGTTATTAATGATGGACAAATAACAATCAAGGAGATTAACTTGCAACCAGCGTATGGTTCAATTTCAATTAAAAGTACTCCTGAAGATGGGGCAGCCGTAATACTAGACAATGAGCCAACTGGGCAGAAAACCCCCTGCGTAATTGAGAAAGTATCATCTGGTATGCATGATATAAAACTACAAAAGGAATGGTATCAAACTGCCTCTGAGAAGTTAAATATTAAAGATGGTGAGTTGAAAACAATTGATATTGGATTAAATGCGGTTTATGGGACATTAAACATATCGGCTTCACCAGATGTCGAAATTTATATTGACAATGAGAAAAGATCTGTTGGGTCGGTCACATGTCGGCTTCATGAAGGGGTGTATACCATTGATGCACGCAAATTCAAATATACCACAGACTCAAGAAAGGTTCAAATCTCTACAGGAGAAAATAAAAGTATTACATTAACACCACGTCCACAATACGGGGTACTTGAGATTCAGAGTTCACCTATAGATGCGGCAATTTTAATTAATGGTGTTGATAAAGGTACAACCCCAGTAACTTTATCTAATCTTCTGGTTGATGATTATCAATTGACCCTTAGTTTGCCAAACCATATTACAGTAAATAAGACTGTCTCGGTAAAAGAGAATCAAACGACTAAAATTAATGAGATTCTTAAAGAAACGTCAGTAAGCATTAAATCATTCCCATCAGGAGCCTCTATAAATATTGATGGTGTATCCTATGGAACAACTCCGAATAATACTATCAACTTGCCTCAAGGAACATATTCTCTTATTCTTAGCCTGCCAAACTATAATGCTATTTCAAAAAACATATCAATTTCAGAAGGTCAGGTTTTGAACATCAGCGAGACTATGATTAAAAGAAAGAGTATAACTATCACAAGTAATCCAACTGGTGCGAATTTACAGGTTGATGGAAAATATATTGGAATGACTCCTTGTGAAATCCCTGAATTTACAAGTGGATCTAAATATGTTTATCTGTATTATGGAAATATGAATATTCATCAATATATCTTTCCTTCCCATGAAGATAATAGAGTTATTAATTTTTCTCTCTCAACAGAGAAGCAAATTAGGTCAGAAAAGCGACCTAAGACTGAAAAGACAACAATTAGATACATAGGAATTAATGCGGCAATGCCACTTATAAATAAAGCAGAAAACAACAATGTATATGCTTATGAATCATTTTTTGGTATTGTAAAAACTGTTGGTGTATATGCAAAGATAATTTCAAATGGATCAGATGGACAGATGGATTATACTGTTAATACATTGCCGAAATCTTATTATTATCAGGGGAATACGTCGTCAACTAACTCAGTTTTCACGCGCATGGGTGCAGTAGGAGGGCTATTGTTTAATGCTAATCCTATTTTATTTTATCTAGGAGGAGGTTGGGGTTATTATTATAATACATATACGGTTTCATTATATAATTATTCTGATGATTCTTTCATGAAGACGATTACCCTAGGCGATAAATATTCAATTGAAGGTATAGAATCAAATGCCGGAATAATTTTAAAGACTGGTAGGATTGGGTTTACATTAGGAGTTTCTTCAATTGGGTTTAAGTATTATGAGGGGAATTGTGGTATTGGTCTTTTCTTTTAATTGCTTTTTAAAAAACATATGAAACTAAATTTTAAGAATTATTCCTTTGATACTTTACATGTTCCTTTGTCTAGGTTTATTAATCTTTTAATGGCTATTCCAATACTTAGCTTTGTCTTCTCTTGTGTACCAGAGGATATTTTACCAGACACAAATTACATCCCAGTTATCGTGCAAACTACAAACAGTACGCAAGTTTCTTTTTATTCCGCTAGAATTGGTGGAATAATTTCAGCACCTCAAGAAAGGAACCTTACTCGAGGAGTGTGTTGGAGCACTTTTCAAAATCCAAATTATAATAATTATAAGATTACTGATCAGGGAGGTATAGGGACTTTCTCCTTCACCTTGAATGGATTGCAGCCAGGAACAACTTATTTTGTTAAAGCTTTCGCCGTCAGTCAATTAGATATTGCAACAGTTGATCCAACTGTTTATGGTGATCAATTAAGTTTTACAACTTTATCACTACAATTAGCCTCAATTTCAACTTTATCCATTACATCGGTGACATCCGTGAGCGCTACATGCGGGGGCAATATAACCAGTGATGGTGGGGCTTCAGTTACGGCCCGAGGTGTTTGTTGGAGCACTTCCCAGAATCCAACAATTGCTGATTCCAGAACTTTTAATGGAACTGGGGTGGGATCATTTACAAGTTCAATAACAGGTCTTATACCAGTAACAACTTATTATTTTAGAGCATATGCAACCAATGCTGTCGGAACAGTTTATGGAACGCAAGTTTATATTTCGACTCCTGCTACATTGGCTACTTTATCAACTACATCCATTTCATCTGTAACTTCTACAAGTGTGATAACTGGAGGATATATATCCAGTGATGGTGGCGCCTCAGTCTCTGCCCGAGGTGTTTGTTGGAGTACTTCCCAGAATCCAACAATTGCTGATTCCAGAACGTCTAATGGAACTGGAATGGGATCATTTACAAGTTCAATAACAGGTCTTGTGCCAGTAACAACCTATTATTTTAGGGCATATGCAACAAATAGTGTTGGAACTGTTTATGGAACGCAGATTAGCATAACTACTCCAGCCAATCTAGCTACTCTATCTACTTCATCTGTTTCATCTATAACATCTGTAAGCGCTATTTGCGGGGGCAATATAACAAGTGATGGTGGGGCTTCAGTTGCTGCCAGAGGCATTTGTTGGGGCAACACTCAGAATCCAACGATTGCTGATTCCAGAACTACTAATGGTACAGGAACAGGCTCTTTCACTAGTTTATTAACTGGATTAGTGACTAAGAAAACCTATTATGTGAGAGCTTACGCAACCAACAGTGCAGGAACTTCTTATGGAAACAATGTTGTCTTTGCTACAAATTAGCTTATTTCATTTATTTTCAGATCTTGGTCGCTTTGAAAGATTGAGTTAATGATGGATTTCAAACCACTTGAATAGCGATGTAGTCTACCTTCATAAATATTGTTAACCTATCTAACATAGATCTTATTCTAAATAAAATATTAAAACAATATATCTTTGTTGATATTGATACTGCTCTTGGAGTGCTCTTTGGAGTAGTCAAAAATTAAGTTCCCATTTTTCTTCATTACGGTTATACTATTAAGAGGAAACCAAATGAATGCCTTCCCTACTTTGGCTCCGGAAATAAATTCAATGCGAACATCCCCTTCCGGAGTAATAAACATTTTCATGTTGGCATCACTATTCACCTTCATCTTGTCCAGTTCCAAAAATTGGTTGTTGATGGTGTGTAAAGTGATGATGCCGTTGGCATTCTTAATAAACTCAACTACACCAAAATTTTTGTACAGATTTGGGCTCTTGCTCTTAAAATTTGGATTGTATTTGTCGAGCGCTTCCTGCACATATTTGCCTGACAACTTTGATTCAAAGTCTGAGAGCATCGTAAATGCAGCAAAAAGTCCAGCGGCTCCTTTGTCGCATCCATTCTCAATCATCTTGTCATTCTTTTCTTTCAGCATGGTCGTCACATCATAGGTTGCCATGTCATTCACAGATTGAGTATGACGAATCATCCCTGGGAGGGTACTGAATCCTCCAGTGACCAACAGATTATTCTTGTCATCCATTACCAGCAGGTTTTTCCAGAGTATATTCTGTTGTGGCAGATATTCTGTTCCCAACAGTTTGCCACTGGTGTCGCAGTGCACTTGGTAATAAATGTTCTCCCTCGTTTTGGCGTCCTCAAAAAAGACAGGAGTGAGCCAGTTGATCGCTCCACTTGGTTTCATCGATAACAGGAACAGTGATTGTTCCGGTTTATCTGACTGGATTTTATTGCCTTCTGCATTAAACTCCCCCGAAAAATTCCCAGAAATAATAAAATTCCCTCCCGTATCCCTAACAATTCCAGTCACGTACTCTGCCCCGTTTCCTTCCAGAATCTTCACCCAGTTCAATTTTGCATCCTGATTGTATGAAGCTACAAATAGATCTCGCCCGCCGGTCGGTTTGACGGGGATTTTTCCTAGAGTAAAGACCTTGTCGAACCATCCAACTACCATCAGATTTCCCTGGTTATCTGCAACATTTAAAGAGCCATCTCCTGGGTAGCCACCATGTTTGTTCACATCCTCCCAAATATGGTCGGCCAACAGATCTGTCTCAATGTTGCCTGGCATTTGGATGATTTCTGCGGATTTACCCACAAATTGGGGCATGCACATACCGATAGGCGCACCAATAAAAGTTCCATCACAAATGGTATATTTCTTTTGACGGGAATAAACACAATCACCCGCAACTTCTGTTGGAAACAGGACGGCAGTGCTCATGTGCCCTGGAAAGAGTACGCCCACCACATCAAGCTTGTCGATATTGTAGATGAGCCAAGAGAGAAGGGCAGCGCGATCTTCGCAATCACAAAAGGGGTAGTAAAAGACCTCATCTGGGAAGAACCACTTCTCATAGCCAAATTGAGCCAAGTCTGTTTTATAGGCAAAGGCCTTCTGAGTAAATTCTAGGAGCACGGAGGCTACTTCCACTTTATTCTTGCCTTGGAGATATTTTTCGAAATAGTTGTACAATACTTCCTTGATTCCGGGATTGACTGGAGCAGCCATGTATACTGAGAAGTCGGTCTGGGGATAGGTGGCATAAAATGCCATTTCGTTTTGTGGAACATTGACAACCATTTCAGGATATTCATTGGAAAACTTCAACTTCCTGGTAACATATTTCTCTTTAAAATTTAGCGGTTTGGTTACGGTAAGATTAATCCTTTTTTTTGCATCACCATACTCCTCGTCGTATGTCAGCACTGAGCCGATCTCCTCCCCGAAATTGGCTATAAAATAGTAATCCTGTTCATTTATCTTTAGAAATTGGCATCCGAAAACACTGTTGGAAGATGGAATCAGCAGATATAATTTATCAGAAGTGGCTGAATATGCAAGGCGAGTTCGGAAACCTGATACTGTCATTAGAAACCAATTGTACAAAACTTTTGTATTATTGTTCTTCTCCGAGATCCTTGCAGAGAATTGGTCGATTAACTGGTAGGTTCCCCAATCGTTCAAGTTCAATTGTTCCCTCAACATATTGATCTGCAATAATAAATCTCCATAGTTAGTATCTGAAATCCTTCGCCAAAAACGAGCTACCTCAGTTTGACCAGGCTTACCCAACGTAAAATCGATCATCCTCGGGTCTACTTTGAATACAAGATTCTGACCAAAGAAATCGATAGGAACATCGAGCCTTCTGACGGTTTTATCTAGAAGGGGGACCAATTGCGGTCTCTCTTGTTCGTCTTTCGGGGCGACCTTAGGAGGAATCTGCTTTGCCACTAGCTTTATTGGTGTTGGAGCTAGTATAGGAGGCTCATATTTTACTGGGGCTGGTGGTTTTGGGACTTCAACCGGCTTGTTTGCCTTGATAGCATTGTAATTGGACCAATCTTTTTCAAGGTATTTTGCAAATTCCTCATTTCGTTTCTTGACAAAATCATTGTATTCCTCCTGCAACTTTTGTATTCCTTCCTGTTGCTCCTTTTTGTAACTGTTGTATTGTTGTTGCTGCTGTTTGAGGTACTCTTCAAATGTTTGGGCACTTCCCGAAAAGTGGCATGCCACCAATAGAATCACAATCAAAATCCAATTTTTATTCATGGTAACTGAAATGTTGAATGATTTAACATTGAAATGAACGCCCTTTTTAACAAAAAGGGTTGGGTAGGTATAAAAAATGAGGATTGAGAGATTTAAGTTTTATGGTTCTAATTATTAAAATGACGGTGATTATGTTTGGTTTATAGCCTCCAAAACCTTAACTCAAAGTTAATGAAATCTTGAATGAAACATGTAATTGTTATAACTTATATCCAAAAAATTGACTAAAATATTTAATTCATTAATAAGAACAAAAAGTTGACAGTAATGTTTTATAAAGACATATATGTAGAGATATCAATAATATCTTATTGCGCTCAATTTTTTAAATAATCAATCTTAATTCGATCACATTTATTAACTTAGAACCTTAAATTGTTATTGATTTGCATTATTAGAATTTCTTTCTGAAATTAATTACCTAATCAAATGATCTGTCTTAATAGGTTTTATCTCTGCTTGTATTTAGTATTCATATTAGGGTTTTATAGTCCAATAAGGGCTCAAAATATTTCTTCCATTCTTTCTGACACAAATACTTATATTTCTGGCATGGGAAGTGGTTCAACGCTTAAAGAAGCAGATCAAGATGCGCTTAACATCATTACTGAGCAGATTTTTGTTCAGGTTGAAAGTGATTTTACAGTTTCTAAGATTCAACAAACAGGTGAAAAATTTAAAGAAACTGTTAATGATGTCGTAAAAACTTATTCTAATGCGACGCTTAAAAATACTGAAAGAATTGTTGTCCAAGATGAGCCTGATGCCAAAGTCTTTCGTTACATAAAGCGTAGTGAAGTTGCCAAGATCTTTGAATCGAGGAAGAATAAGCTGATTGAATTTGCAAAGAATGGGATTATTGCTCTTGATAATTTTCAGGTAGCTGATGCATTGCGCTACTTCTACTGGTCTCAAACACTGTTAAGAAGTCATCCTGAATCCTCAGATATCCGGATGCAGGATAAAACCGGTAAAGACGTACTTCTCATTACCTGGCTGCCCATGCAAATAAACTTTATTATGGCCCATCTATCATTGTGCGTGGATACTGTAGAAACACAAGATGGATATACTAATTATGTACTTGATATCCGTTACAGAAATGAACCAGTTCTAAATCTTGACTACACTTATTGGAGTGGTCAAGACTGGACCAATGTTGTCAGTGCAAAAAATGGCGTTGGGATCGTTGAACTACAAGGATCAGGCACAAAAGATGACATTCGCTTGAGGGTGGAATATGCTTTTGAAGGTGAGGCAAATATAGATCTGGAACTGAGGAATGTGATGGAGAAATTGCCACTGATACCTTACAAGAGCAGTTGTATTAATATCAGTTCGATAGCAAGACCCAAAAAGATGGTAGGCGTGAGCACGTCAGTAATTGGTCAAGCCGACCAATCGGTTCTTGTTGAGACCACAAGTGAATCTGGTGAAATTAAGTCAACTGAAAATGACTTAAGATCAATCAATTCTGGGTCTATTCATGTTTTAGCTAATCGAGAAGAGAATGATGCTATCATGAAAAAGGTTATTAATTCAATTTTGAATAAAGATTTTGTTTCTGTTCAACCATTATTTACAGAAGAGGGTTATTCCATCTTTCAGAAATTGTTGCAGTACGGTAATGCCAAAATCATTCAATCATTTGATCTGAAATATTATCAATATGAAGATTATGTAATTTGTCGCTCCATTCCAATGAGTTTTAGCTTTAAAGCTAACAACAAGACTTTTATTGAAGATGTAGTTTTCTATTTCGACAAGAAGAGTAAATTATGCAATATCACTTTCAGTTTATCAAAAAAGGCGATTGAAGACATTGCTTCTAAAAAAAGTTGGAGCGAGGAAAACAGGGTGCTACTGATCAGTTTTCTTGAGAATTATAAAACAGCATTTTCTCTCAAGCGTTTTGATTATATAAGTAAGATTTTCTCTGATGATGCACTAATTATTACCGGTCTGGTAACAAAGGTTAGTTCTTCATCTGATTCACAGTTTGCCAAAAACACCATCGTTCAGTACAACCGACAAACTAAAGCGGAGTACATGAGAAAACTGAAATATTCCTTCGACAGTAAGGAGTACATCAACATAAGGTTTGCAGATAATAATGTAAGGAGATCTGGAAAAGGAAATGATATTTACGGAATACAGATAAAACAAGAGTATTATTCTACCAACTATGGCGATTCGGGGTACTTGTTTCTATTAGTTGATCTTTCAGATACCTTAAAACCCCAGATCCATGTTCGCACCTGGCAGCCAGAAAAGAATCCTGATGGAAGTATTTATGGTTTATCTGATTTCTAATGAACTACAAGGGTGCAATTTATATTAAACGACTAATCAGAAATAAATTCAGATGAGAAAAAGCCTGACCTTTTGTCTGATACTATTTCAGACACTTCTGATTGCACAGCCACAAATCAGTGTAAAATCTTTTCGCAAACTTACAAATGATCTTACTGCCCGGATAGATTTTCCATTAAAAGATCAAAACGGGGATTTGTGTGCTATCATAAAAATTGTTACAGATGAGACAGATTTTAAATGGGATGGAGATCGGTTGGGTATAATCAAAGTAGAAAAAAAAACAGGTGAATATTGGCTTTTCGTACCTTGGGGCGCTGGAAGATTGACGATTCTACATGATAAACTGGGAGTATTAAGAGATTATAAATATCCTGAACCGATCGAAAAAGCATGTGTTTATGAAATTCAACTTACGACTGCAAAGGTAAAAACGGTCATTGAGGATCAAGAAATGTTAACGACCTGGCTTACTTTAAAAAGTAGTCCTGAAGGGGCGGATGTTTATCTTAACGGTATTCAAAAAGGGACCAGTAATTACACAGAGAAACTAGTTCCTGGTAAATACACTTATCGTCTTGAAAAATATTTGTATCACAATGAAGCTGGATCCTTCGAGATTACAGGCGAAGAGACCAATGGCAAAAAATTATTAGCTATTGATCTTAGACCTGAATTTGGTTATCTAAGAATAAACACTTTACCTGAAAATGGGGCGAAGGTTATTGTAGATGACATAGAAACTACTGGAGTAACTCCATTTACCAGCGAAAAACTAAAGAGCGGAAAACATACTGTGACTGTCAAAAAAGAAATGTACCAGCCCAAAAGTTTAGAAGTAACAATCACGGATAATCAGAGTACAATAGAAAATGTAACCCTCTCTCCTAATTTCGCTAATGTCACCATTGTAACACAGCCTGAGGCTGATATATACATTGATGGCCGTAAAATTGGTACAGGTTCTTATACTGCAAGAGTATTAGCAGGTATTCACACATTTGAAGCAAAAAAAGAGAGCCATTATCCAGATAAAAAGGATAAAGACGTTCTTGCAGGACACGATCTAACTGTAAATCTAACACTGCAGCCACAATTGGGCAACCTTGAAATTGTGAGTACTCCAATTGAGGCAACCGTTTTTTTGAATGGAGTTGAAAAAGGAACAACTCCAATTGCTTTAAGAAAGCTCTTGATTGGCAAGTATGACCTCCAGTTAAAAAAAAATGGTTTCAGTAAAATAGTTAAAACAATAATTATAAAAGAGGGACAAACTGTTGAGATTAATGAGGCACTTAAAGATGGAATGACCAAAGTTGATATGGTAAAAGCAACATCTTCAACATATGATACAACAGTAGGTGATATAGATGGTAATGTCTATTCAACAGTCAATATTGGCACTCAGGTTTGGATGATTGAAAATTTGAAAACTACGAAATTCAATGATGGTACAGAGATCGATTTAGAGTTTGATAAAAAAAATTGGAGTTTATTTGATACTCCAATGTATTCTTGGTACAATAATGATAAAACAAAATATATAAATGATTATGGTGCTTTATATAATTGGTACACGGTGAATACTAACAAATTATGTCCTAAAGGATGGCATGTGCCAAGTTCCCTTGAATGGGATGTATTAATTAGATATTTAAATGGTGAAATTAATGCTGGAGGAAAACTGAAGGAAGCCGGAACATTAAATTGGAATGCACCAAATGAATATGCAACAAATCAAACAGGTTTTACTGCGCTTCCAGGTGGATATAGAAGTTACAAAGGAGAATTTGATAATATTAGAAAGGAAGGCTTTTGGTGGTCAACTTCAGATAATTCTATATTTTCTGCCTGGAGGATAAAAGTTTCTTCAGATTCTTGGGGAATCAATGTAAGCGATAGTCATAAACATTACGGTTTTTCTGTGCGTTGCTTGAGGGACTAGTAAAGCTGGGAATATAATTATGGATGAATTGTTTTTTTGATACGTCCTTGACATAAAATAAACCTTTAGGGAAAATTGTTTTGATTGATTTGACAATATATAGAATGAAAAAATACCTATCCTTTTACCTACTCCTATTCTCATATTCGACTTTGATAGCTCAACAAAATTTGAGTGTAAAAGCCTTCCAAAAACTTGCCAATGATTTGGATGCAAGGGTTAATTATCCCCAAAAAGATCAAAATGGAGACGTATGTGCCATCATCAAAGTTGTGACCACAGAAACCGGGTTTAACTGGGATGGCGACCAACTTGGAATAACTAAAGTGGAGAAAAAGACTGGTGAATACTGGTTATATGTTCCTTTTGGAGCTAAACGATTAACCATCCAACATGCTAAACTGGGCATTCTCCGTAACTATTCATACCCTGAAGCTATTCAAAAAGCTTCAGTTTATGAAATGATACTTTCGACGAGTAAAATTGTTACTACGGTATTGGAAGAGCAAATAGCATCTCAGTGGTTGGTTATTAATAGTGATCCATCGGGTGCAGATATTTATATTGACGACCAATCTGCTAACCAAACACCTTACCAGAATGAACTCCCTTTGGGAAAGCATACCTATCGACTTAGCCATGACCTCTATTTGCCCTCAGCAGGTTCCATTCTTCTAACAAGCGATAAAAAGGAATCACTTAATTTGGTACTGAAACCTGACTTTGGTACGCTTAGCATCACTTCTTCTCCTGAAAATGGTGCTATGGTAAGTATTGATGGTCTTTTGACCAATAAAACGACGCCATGCAGGCTTGAACAGGTAAAAACAGGTGAACATACCATTACTCTCCGCTTAAATATGTACAAAACAGCAACTGAAAAGATAAGTATGCAGCCTGAAGTAAATATCAATCTGCCTGTTAGGTTGACTCCAACTTTTTCAGAGATAAACATTAATACAAATCCTGCTTCTGATATTTACATAGCCGGTGAAAAAAAGGGAAATGGTACATGGGCTGGTCGATTGTTGCCCGGTATCTATCTTTTTGAAGCAAGGAAAGAGAAATATACCAATGCCACTGAAAAGCTTGAATTAGTCGTAGGGCAGCCAGTGAGTTTGAGTTTGCAACCTAAACCCAAAATCGGGATATTAAAGGTTATGACCATTCCAACTGATGCCACCATACTACTCGAAGGAGAAAATAAAGGAACCACTCCTGCGACGTTAAAAAATTTATTGATAGGAGACTACAACCTGGTACTTACTCTTGATAAATATGCAACATTTACCAAAACAGTTACAATTGTGGAAGGGGAGATTGCTCAAGTAAATGACACCCTAGTAACCGGACGAGTAATTACTTTCCATTCCGACCCTTCTGGAGCAAACCTTTTTATTGACGACAAATTGATTGGAATCACTCCATTTAATGGTAACCTCACTATAGGTAGTCACTCAATTAGGATAGAAAAAAGTGGTAAAAAGGCAGAGAAAATCATCACGGTTGATCAAACTGGAGGAGATACAGATTTGTCATTGAATTTTATACCAAAGTCAGTTGTTGATGTGGATGGAAATGTTTATAAAACAGTAGTGATTGGAATGCAAACCTGGATGGGCGAAAATTTGAAAGTAACAAAATTTAATGATGGTCAATCTATTCCACTTGTCGATGATCGTTTTTCATGGTCAAATCTTAATTCTCCGGGATACTGTTGGCAGACTAACAATCCAAACTCAAACAAAAACAAGTATGGAGCTCTCTACAATTGGTATACTGTCAATACAAAGAAACTATGCCCAATCGGATGGCATGTACCCAGCGACAGTGAATGGACAATACTTTCAACCTATCTTGGAGGGGAGAAATTTACCGGGGGTAAATTGAAAGTGAAAGGGACTACTTTTTGGCTAATCCCAAATATTGATGCGACTAATGAAACGGGTTTTGGTGCTATTTCTGCTGGGATGCGTTATACGGACGGATCGTTCGGAGGTATTGGAGTCTACGGGAATTGGTGGTCTTCTAGTGAGCGTGATTTGGGTATAGCCTATTTTAGGTATATTCACTTCAATAGTGGAGAAGTCTACAGAGATACGGATAAATTTAATCGTGGACTTTCAGTGCGTTGTTTGCAAGATTGAATAAAATGTACAAATAGCCTTAATATATTTAATTATTCTCATCGCTACATGAATAAAATTATACTTCTCATCATCAGTTTGTTATGTATTTTGGATACTTATTCCCAAAATATGTCAGTAGCCTCCTTCAAAACTCTTCCAACAGACTTGGATGCTAGGGTAAATTATCCCAAAAAAGACCAAAACGGAGACGTATGCGCAATTATCAAGGTAGTTACCACTGAAACCGGGTTTAGTTGGGATGGCGATCAGCTTGGAATAACCAAAGTGGAGAAAAAGACTGGTGAATACTGGTTATATGTTCCTTTTGGAGCTAAGAAACTTACCATCAAGCATGACCAATTAGGTGTATTAAGAGATTATCGGTATCCTGAATCAATCCAAAAGGCTTCCGTATATGAATTGGTACTGGTGAGTGGGAAAGTTACGACAGCTGTCATCCCGGTTGACCCGGTTTGGCTGACTGTTCGAAGTTTACCGGATGGAGCAGACATTTACATTGATGATATGTTAAAGGGTTCAGCTCCATATTCGTTGAAATTGCTACCCGGAAAACATTCTTATCGGGTCGAAAAAGAACGCTACCATTCAACTGCGGGAAATATAGATATTACAGGTCAGGAGAAGGATGGGAAAAGAGATTTACCCATCGAGTTAAAACCAGCTTTTGGAACCATATTGATAAACACCTTACCTGAGCAAGGGGCTACAGTGATTATGGACAATACCGAAACTGGAAAGACCACTCCCTTTTCAATGAAGATCGTAAATAGTGGAACCCACAAAATCACTGTTAAAAAAGAATTTTTTCAACCCAAAAGCATTGAATTGACAGTGAAGGATGGTGAGATAACTGAAAAAACTATAACGCTTTCATCTAATGCGGCCGATGTCACCGTAAATGCTCAAAATGGTGCAGAGATCTTTATTGATGGTAAATATGTTGCCAGTGGATTTTATCAGGGTAAATTGCCCGCTGGAGTAATCACTTTTGAAGCAAAAAAAGAAGGTTATTATCCTGATAAACAAAACCGTGATATTGCAGTAGGAGAATCAGCTACGATCAATCTTTCAATACAGCCAAGAGTTGGAAATGCCGATATAGTGAGCACTCCAATTGATGCTAAAGTATTTGTAAACGGTGAACCCAAGGGGACCACACCCATTACATTGAAAAATTTGATGATTGGAAATTATGCACTGAAGATTGAGAAGGAGGGTTTCTTTGGAAGTACATTAGACCTTACCATCTCTGAGAATAAAACAACAGAGTGGACACGCCGGAGTAAAAAATCACCTTCCGCCGGAGCAAACTGACCACCTTCCGCCGGTCAAAATGGTCAACCCTCGCCGGAGCAAATTGACCACCCCCTAAGAACGATATTTACCTTGCTGATTAGCGGGCATTTATGATTATGTTGGTTTATCCAATATAATACAAATGTCTAATAAACTGATCATTATGAGCAAGGTAAGAAGCATTATCAAGCTTTACACGTCAGGTGTAAGTAAAAAGTCTATTGGGGAGAGAACAGGTCTTCCCCGCAACAGCGTAAAAAAGTACATCGGATCGTTTCTGGCTTCAGGCAAAACCCCTGAAGAGATTGACCGTTTGAGTGATACAGAACTCGAGCAGATGTTCCTGGATATGGTACCCCGCAACCATATTGAGGATGATCCGCGATATAAATCATTGGTTGATTTTTTTCCAACCATGGAAAAGGCACTCAAGAGCCGGGGAAACACAAAGGAGATGCTTTGGAAAGAGTATGCGGTCCAACATCCAGATGGTTATCGCCTTTCACAGTTCAAACATCATTATCTTTTATGGAAGAAGGTCCGCAATCCCGTGCTGCATATTGAGCATAAGGCAGGGGAAAAGATGTATGTTGATTATGCCGGAGAAAAACTCAGAGTCACAGATCCGGAGCTCTCAGATATTGTCGAGGTAGAAGTTTTTGTCGCCATACTGGGGGCAAGTCAACTAACCTACGTAGAGGCCACTTACAGCCAGAAAAAGGAAGACTTTATAACTTCCTGTGAAAATGCATTACATTACTTTGGAGGTGTCCCTAATGCCATTGTAACGGATAATTTAAAGTCGGCCGTTATCAAGAGCAACCGCTATGAGCCAACTCTGAACGAGACTTTTCGTGATTTTGTAGGTTATTATTCAATGGCGGCTCTACCTGCAGCCCCTTACAAACCCAAACATAAGGCCCTGGTAGAAGGTGCAGTAAAACTTATTTACCGCTCGATATACAGTGCTTTAAAAAATGTTGTGTACTCCAGCATTGAACTTTTAAACAGTGCCATCAGTAAATTACTGGAAGAGCACAATAACAAACCGCTCACTGGCAGACCATACAGCAGACGTGAGTTGTTCGAGGATACTGAGCGGCACACATTGCACGCTTTACCAGATAGAAGGTATGAGTTAAAACGCCGGTATCTTGCTTCGGTGATGAAGAACAATTATGTCTGTCTGGCCGAGGATAAGCATTATTACAGCGTTCCATACAAATTTATTGGCAAGAAAGTAACACTACTTTACAGTCAGTCTGAGGTTGAGATTTATCACCGGTACGAGCGTATTGCCAATCACAAAAGGAACAGGCATCTCTTTGGGCACACTACTGTAAATGATCACCTTGCTACCCAACACCGCTTCCTGAGCGACTGGAATCCGGACAAGTTTATAGAACGTGCCCAAGAGGTTGGCCCGCAAACAGAAGAATATATCATCCAGTTGCTCAAGACCAGACAACATCCCGAACAGGCCTATCGTTCCTGTCAGGGCATCTTGAGTTTTGCCCTTCGAGCAGGGAAACAGCGACTTAACGATGCTTGTCAACGGGCGCTGCAATATGGCGATTACAGCTATCAAACTATCCGTATAATCCTTGAGAAAGGGCTTGACAGGGACTTTGATAATCAGAAAGAAAATGATCCATCGATGCCACCGCATTTGAATATACGAGGCAAAAACTACTATAGATAGAATCATCCCGGGAGTGCGGCAATATCACTGCACCCCCGGGTATTGTTTAATATTAAAACCAACAAAATGAATGAACAAACTCTTCAGAAAATGAAACAGATGAAGTTCTTTGGTATGGTTCGGGCCTTCCGTACCAGCATAGAAAATGGCAGTATGACCCAAATGACCGGAGATGAAATGGTTTCCATGCTTGTTGACTCCGAGTGGGATGACCGCAACAATCGCCGCATAGAAAGGCAAATGCGCAGTGCCAGGTTCCGGTATAAAGCGAACATTGAACAGCTTCACTTTGATGTAGATCGTAACCTGGATAAGAATCAGCTGATGCGGATGGCTGAATGCACTTTTATCCAACGCAAGGAGAACCTGTTGATCACTGGCAGTACCGGTATCGGGAAGAGCTTCATCGCATCGGCCATTGGAAACCAGGCCTGCACAATGGGCTTTAAAGTACTCTATGCCAGTTCCGCCAAGTTGTTCACAAGGCTAAAAATGGCAAAGGCTGATGGATCATACATCCGGGAAATCTCAAAAATAGAACGTCAGGATTTATTGATTCTGGATGACTTCGGTTTGCAACCACTCGATGCTTCCAACAGGTCAGTGCTGATGGAAATTATTGAAGACCGTCACGGAAACCGTTCTACAATCATCACTTCTCAATTACCTGTAACCGAATGGCATGATGTGATCGGAGAGCAAACCATTGCAGACGCAATACTTGACCGTGTTGTCCATAATGCTCATCGAATGGAACTTGCAGGTGAATCTCTGCGGAAAAGACAAAGAAACAAAATCACCGAAAATGTTGAAACGGAATAAATAAATCTAATTTTGTACTACGCTAATCAAAAACAAGGGAAAATCGTTCTAAAAAAGGCTAAAATTAGGTGGTCAATTTACACCGGCGCGAAGTGGTCAATATAAAACGGCGCAGGGTGGTCAATTTAGCCGGCGCATCCATTATATCACTAAATCGGCAAATAGGAGGATGAAGTAGTTTTGATTATTAATAATGGTTAGCCAATGGTTGGCCAAAAACAAAGACGAACACATTTAATGTGCTCGTCTTTAGCCTGTTATAAATCATCTGAGTGGAGAATATCGGAATCGAACCGATGACCTTTTGACTGCCAGTCAAACGCTCTAGCCAACTGAGCTAATCCCCCATTGAGTCGGCAAATATAAAAATAATTTTCAATCCCGGGAGCAGAATTTGCAGAATTTTAGAATTAACAGAATAGAAAAGGATTAGTGGGGATTAGGGAGGAGCGGTGTGTTGTTTCTTGGGTTGAAGATCAGTTTGTACTGCAGGCTGATGGCGCCGAAATTGATAAGCAGTCCTCTGGCGAAATCACAGGCAATCACCAAGTTTTTGGCCTGGGCCAGGTGCACCTCTTCCAGGTTGATAGCGGCCTTTCGCTCCACGATTAACCGCTCTTCCATCCTAAAATTGGCGCGGCGTGTACCCACCAGCGATCCTTTGTACCAGAGGATTTGCTCCTTCTCCCGTAC
>Ga0118677_10007625_pt1 | contig 17771 bp, 20 predicted proteins | sample AliMusrvi5mmetaG_FD_86154 | JGI IMG/M metagenome (GOLD analysis project Ga0118677, IMG submission 86154) | reverse complement strand
GTCCTGGTCCGTAAGGCTGGGGCTGAAATCCACGGCATCAATCGCAAGGGCCTGTTGATTGGGCTCCCGTCACCCATTGTCGATGGCGCCCACAAGATCACCAGCAGCTTCGGATAAAGAACGAACTGGGAGTTAAACGTGCTCTACCACTGAGCTACTCTGGCATCTGTGCCAGAGGCCGGACTCGAACCGGCGACCACGCGCTTAGGGAGCGATAACCCAATCCTGCGACCCGTCGAAGAAGCGAGACGGACAAGAGACGAGCTGGGAACCCAGCCGTTTTGGCGGTTGGGGCGGGATTTGAACCCGCTCGCGGTTTCCCGCTTAGCCGATAACCCAAGCTCAACGGCCCGTCTAAAGAACTCGATGGACAAGTGCTGCCGCAGATACGGGGCTTCGCAAGCGGGACTCGAACCCGCAACACCAGACTCGCGTCCGGCGGCTCTCTCACGGTGAGCAACCACCCCTTCGGTTGGGAGCGATAACCTGCGAACTTCGGCCCATCGAAATTGGGGTGACCAACCGGATTCGCACCGGCACAAACGCCTTCACGGGGCGTGATGCTGCTGTTACATCATGATCACCATTAAAGTGGTGCTCTCACGTGGACTTGCACCACGAACCTCCGCCTTCGCAGAGCGGCGTGCAGAACTAATTACACCTTGAGAGCAAATGGCATCCGTGGCCGGACTCGCACCGGCTAGGGTCGGGTTGAAAACCCGGCTGCTCGAGCTCCTTTGCATTCACGGACGAAAATCGGAACCAGGGAGGCTGAAACCGACAGGGTCGCTGCTCGCGGGCAAGCCTTAACCCTGTGGTCTCGGTTCCTCCATGGCGGTAAACGACGCGTTAGCGCCGGAACGCACGCGTCTTGTAGGTGAGGAGCGGCCGGAACGTCGCGACGACCGAAACAAGTCCGGTGTCGATGAGCTCTTGGACTACGTCCTCGATATTCTTGTAAGCGGCAGGAGCCTCTTCATAGAGCAAGTCCCGCTCTGCGCAGATGACCCGGCCACCCAAAGGCGTCTGGGTCAACTGATGCATGCCGAAGCGTTCGCGCATGCGCTGGCGGGCTTCGCTCCGGGCCCATTTACGACCCGCACCGTGAGCCAGCGACCAGGCACGGCTTTCGCCCTCACCCAGCGGTTTGACCAGGTAGCTGAGCGAACCGCGCGAACCGGGGATGACCACAGCTTCGCCTTGGGCTGCAACAGCTCCCTTGCGGTGCACCCAAACAGTTTCACCTTCGTGCTCACGAGAGGTGATGCTGTTGTGGCAGCCGTCCCAGAGCAGGTCCGCCTCGGCACCAAGCTGTTGCACGAAGCGCTGAGCGAGGAGCTCTCGGTTCACCTTGGCCCACCGCACGGCCAGGTCGTGGCCTTGCAGGTAAGCCGCCGCGGCGAAGGAGTCTGCATCCGAGCCACCGGCCTGATGCTCCTCCACATAACCGCGCAGAATGGATTCACCCAAACCGCGCGAGCCACTGTGGACCAGCACAACCAGTTGCTGCTTGCCCAGGCCGAAGCGTTTGAATGCCCTGGCATCAATTACCTCATCAACCATCTGCAACTCCGCAAAGTGGTTGCCACCACCGAGAGTTCCTAAAGCCTGGTCGAATGCAGTCGATTCAAGTTCCGATGCCGCGAGAACTTTTTGCACCTCGCCCTCCCAGGGATGTTCCAGGTCAAAGCGCAGATCGGCCCAGCGGCTGAGCTTGATGTCGCGTTGGACCAGGTCAGTCTTGAACAGAGCCATACCGCAGCCGACGTCGCCGCCGATGAGGTAAGGGTAGATCACCCCCTCGGTCACGAAAACGGAACCCACGGGGCTGCCTTTGCCCGGGTGCAAATCCGGGAAGCCGACTGCCAGGCGCATCCCATCGAATGCCGCCGCAGCGTAGAGCTGGCGAAGCGCCTCGCTTTCGATCCAGCTTTTGCTCGAGGCGAAGAGGCGCACGGCCGGAACTGGGGTGTTGGAGTGCTGGAGTAATGGAATGCTGGTTTTCATGGGAAAAAGGATTGATGGATTAGTGGATAACTGGATTGGTGCGTGAACGTACTTGAGCGGTTGCTCATTACTCCCTCACTCCAACGATCCATTACTCCGTTGGTTCGAATTGGTCCCCGAGGTTGGTATCGCGCCAACGTCTCCTCCTCTTCAGGGAGGCGCTAATCTGCCTCAGCTACTCAGGGTTAATGGTCGTCCCGGCAGGTAATGCTCCTGCGTCGCCCGGTTATCGACCGGATGCTCTGCTATTGAGCTACAGGACGGAAAATCGGCTCGAGCGGCGCACCTTGGCAACGCCGCTCGAGGTTTTGTTATTGATTAGTCCAGGAATGCCACGTTGCGCATCGTGCGGCTCTGGGTCTCCGTATTCATCATGACACGGTGCCAGAACGGCAGGGTAATGGTGGCGTGGTCGGCATGGCTCACCGCGCCACGGGCATAAACGCCCATGTCACGGCGCATCATGCGCCAGCCCCAGCGTACAGCACTCGGGTCGGACTTCATCAAGCGCTTGTATTCCTCGGGGAGGAGACCGTTCGGGTGCCTTGAGGACACATAAACGGTTTCTCCACCAGTTCGGAACAACTGCTCGACCAGGTGGGGCTTTCCAGCCCCACGGCGAAGCGGTTCATTGTCCAGCACCAGCTTGGGATCGACCACCATCATCGGTTCCGGAACAAAGAACCATTCGCCCTGACGACGAAACGCCCGGTTCTTCCGGCTATACCGTTTATTGGTGGAGACCTTATGGCTGGCTAATGCCTGACGAACAGGCGCCGGCTGCAGCGCATCCATGGCCTGACGGACCGAAGATGCACCGCCAGGCACGGCGGCAACGAACCATTCGCGCTCATCGTGACCGCAGAGGAAACGGTCCAACTGCGGTTTGTCACCCGGTTTGCGGACGAACAGCAGCAAGTGCCGCTGCTTGGGCTCGCTTTGCATGACGGTGACATCGAGCGTATCGCTCAGGTGCGTGGGAACGCGAAGTTCAAAGAACTCGCCTTTGCCATCACGCCGGATATCCAGGGAGTAATCCTGTGGAGTGATCCACGAGCGGTCTCCCTGGGTCCAGCGGGAAGGAATCTCACGCACTTTGACCCGAGCACCCATTTGGGCAAACCCGGATTCAATCGGTTGCGTATTCATATGTATTGATCTGAGGACCGGCCCGTGCGGGCCACACAATAAGTGCGCCCTTCTGTGCCGGTCGGATTCGAATGACACGACTTGGTTTGTAGCTCTTACGGAAGAGCCACCGACTGCGATAACGGATAACCGGTTTCATTGGTCGTTCCTTTCTCTTCACCAACTGCTGCCTGGATTACAGGCGCCACAGCACTCGATATCCCGCAGGACTGTCGTCCTGGGAGAAAATCACTGAGCGCGTCTGGCTCGGCAGCGTTGGGAGGACCTGTCGGTCCTTCTTGCTGACGGTTTTTGATTTCGGCTGAGCGGGCTTTTGCAGCCTTGCTCGCAGCCACTTCGGCACGTATTGAACTATGGTTGTCATGATGGGCTCCCCTGGTTTGATGGTTAAATGGCGGAAGGCGTGGGTAGCGCGCCCACCTCCGTTTCTCACGGATCCTGTTTTCGAGACAGGTGCAGCCAGCTTATATCTGCCTGCCTTCCAAAGAAGTTGATGGTTGAAGGTAGATGGTTGATAGCCGCTATCGACTTTCAACTCTCCACTATCAACTAAGTGTGGCTGCCAGGGTTGGACTCGCACCAACACCGAACGGCTTAACAGGCCGCCGTGCTACTTTGACACTACCTAGCAATGGTTAATTGGCGCTGCCGGCAGGACTCCCACCTGCATCGTTCCGCTTAGAAGGCGGATGCCTGATGTATTCGACCACGGCAGCAAATTGAAAATGGTCGGAACGGCAGGATTTCCACCTGCGGCCTCCCGGTCCCAAGCCGGGCGCTCTGAAGACTGAGCTACGCTCCGATAAAATGGCGGATCCGAAGGGGTTCGCACCCTCAGCCTTCCCGCAGACAACGGGTTGCTCCGCTAATTGAGCTACGGATCCGCAATGGTGGGAGGTGCTGGTAATGCTCCAGTCGTCACTTCCGACAGTTGTTTTTGACACCGGTTTTACAGACCGGCAGCCGGAACACCTCCCTCTGAAGAAGTTGATAGTTGAGGGTTGATAGTTGATGGACAGAACCACCGATTTGGAGTGGGCCTATATCAACAATCAGCTTTCCACTAACAACCGAAGCTGGTAGCGGGGGTGGGAGTCGCGCCCACAGAGGCTGAGTTTATGAGGCTCGCCTGAATCTCATTCTCCCCGCAGTGAAATGGTGGAGTCGACGGGTACCGCCCCCGTATGAGCTTGCTTGCAGGGCAAGTGCATTACTTGTCTGCCACGACCCCAGAAATGAAAGTTGGCAAGCCGCCCTGGTGCTGCCCCAGGCATGCTGAGTTTTGGAGACTCGGCTGCACGAGCTGGTGCGCGGCCTAATGAATTGGAAAACTGGTGCGGCTGCCGGGAGTTGCACCCGGACATCCTCCGTGGCGGGGAGACATTCCGGCTGTTAAATCACAGCCGCAAGGAAAGTAAAAGGGCCGGGAGCAATCGCGCTCCCGGCCCATGCCATTTCAACAAAGAACAAACACCTCTTGCTATCTTGCGATACCAACCCACGGTTTCACGGTGGTTCTTTCGGTGTTTGGGGGCACACCTCCTGCGAAGCCCTTAAAATGTAAAAGCGTTTCAAATTGTCTCGGCGCGCGATTTCGCCAGCGATGGACAGAGCCCACCGGTGGAAAGCCTCGGCTTTCCTGCGCCTCAATCCGTTTGGTGCTGTCGGACATCATCAAGACGTCATTTTCTTTCTGCTCACAGTGCTCTGCCTTTCGTTATCAAGTTTCACTTCTGCTTCGGTTCTGCATGGGTAAACAAAAAACCCTGCTTCCATTCCGGTAAGCAGGGTGTGGAAATCCGTTGTCTGATTCGTTTACCTGCTCACCTTCAATCCATCCAGACCGGCTTTGGGCTCCTGCCCGCAATATGACCTGGATAGGCCGAGGTTAAACATATTACCCCGGCTGGTCCGACTATGACGTGTCGCTTCCGCGACCGACGTCGTCGGCCAAATCGAGACTAATATGTTCATGCAAGTTTTCATCGAACGTGCGCAAAGACTACCTCAGGCACCTTATCTTGTCCACTTATATTTTTAGGGTATCGTATATCTTAAATTCAAATATCTGGATGAGTTGATGCATCAGATACAACCACTAAGCAGGATATCCAACCGTCTGCGCAAAAAGCACACGCTGGTCGGCTCGCAACTTGAACTCTTTTGCCGCAGCCTCTTTATTGCAGTTGTGGAACCACGCCGCTAACCCTTGCGAAGCCGCGAACAAATAAATGTTGGCCGCGATGAGGCCGGTATCGGTGTAGTAATAAGACTTTTGAACTTCCGGGTCTCCGATCCGACGGTCCGGCTGCCCTGGTCCCGTATCATATCGCGCGAGGTCAACGACGAAGAAAATATTCACCGGCGCTGACGCCGCTGCCCCGCGGCCGGCCCGCACACGCAGATCCCCTGCCACAACGGGTGTCAGCCGGTGAGGAATCGCTTCATACAGATACACGCCTTCGGGCAGAGCCACATACAAATCGATCTCCTGCGAGTTGCTCGCCGACGCGGCGGTCCTGCCGGGTTTGCCGAATGAGCCTTTTTCCCGGTTCACTCCGAATGCTGCCCAAAGCAGGTTTGATAGGATCTGCGCCGGAAGTTCTTTGCTGCTGATATTGCGCGTGGTCTTGCGCTCCTTGAGGGCTGCCAGGACAGACTTGCCGCCGTCCATATCGGGTTTGGGGAGCGTGATCGGTTTCAGATCCTGAAGGGCCTTAGGTGTATCCTGGGCGAAGCCGGCGGTTGTGCTGGCCAACACCGTCAACGCTGGCAGGGTTTTTACAAACGTTCTGCGGTTCATCGAATTCTCTTTGGTTGGAGTCGTCTTTTCTGCACATGTAGCCTCACATGGTCTCCATCTTGGAAACCGTAAGGCACATCGAGTTAAGCACCAAACCCGTCGCCATGTCTAGCGATGAGGCTTCTTCCTTTTTCTCATTCACCAGACGGAACCTCACTCCGGTCGGATTATTTCGAAGCGGTCGAGCGTCTTACAGTACCAGTGCGGTTGGCCCAGCCGTGCTCGACAATGCCAGTTCTCGGGCGCAACGTGGTCGTCACCATGCGGAAAAAGCAACAAAGGCAAAAGCTTACTGATCAGTCCTTAGTATAGGTGACACTTGGCGCACAAAAAGAGGACCGGACTAGCTTGCGGTTTTGCATAATCGCCATGAGATCGTCTTCGATCCGCCGCCGCAATGACTCATTCTGCTTCAAGGGTTTCTTGGACACCCCGTTGGTCTTCATGTGCGCCCAGACAAACTCGTCCGGATTCAAGTCCGGCGCATAGGCAGGCAATGGATGCAACTCTAGCCGCCCCTTCAGACTCTCCACATACCGAGCGACGAGTTTGGCTTTGTGGGCGGGATGACCATCGAGAACGAGCAACACTTTCCCGCTCTGGCCCTTCATGAAGTTCTCCAAAAACAACACAAACGACTCCGCGTTCAGCTTGCCATCATAGGTGGCCGCCCAAAATTCGCCGCGCGCATTGACGGCGCTGATCACATTGATGCTCTGGCGCTGGCCGGAGGTCTTGACCACCGGGGTCTTTCCCTTCAATCCGTAGGTCCGCCCCAGCGGACCGTCCGACTGGAATCCAGCTTCATCCAGAAAAAAGATCTTGGCCTTGAGTTTCTTGGCCCGTTTCCTGAGCACCGGATAGGTCTGATCCATCCAGCGCTGGACCGCTTGCGGATCTCGCTCATAGGCCCGGCGTAATGGCTTCTGCGGGGTGATCTCCAAACTGGCCAACAGCCGCCCCACCGCCGTCAGACCTAACTCGACACCCAGTTTCTCCTGGATGAGAACCTGCACGATCCTTCGACTCCAGAGCCCAAAGTCGAATCCATATTGCCGCGGGTCCCTGCCCAGAATCCAACGCTTCACTTGCTGTCGCTGCTTTTCGTTCAGCTTTGGCTCCGGGCCTTGCGCGATCTTCTCGACCAGTCCCTCCCAACCGGCCTCCTCATATCGCTCCAACCAGCGATAAATCGAGGTGCGAGCTAAGCCCAGAGACTTGATCACATCACTGGGGGCTTCGCCATCTTCGATGACGCGACGGACCGCGAGGATCCGCATATGCTCCAACGCCTTGTGATCAATGGTCCGTCCGTCAATCTTTGCCATGCCGCGGATTGTATCCGTGACCAACTACGAAGTCTAGCAAAATGTCTCCTATGCAACGGACCGGTCAGTAAGGCAGCTCCGTTCCCTTCCCATTGGAGCAGTATTCTCGAGGACCACTTTCCCCTTTACGCCCGGCTGCCTGACGCGGATCGCAAGGAACTGCAAGGCCACATTCAGGTGTTCTTGCGGAGAAGAGGTTTGAGGGTTGCGGAGGTCTGGAGATTACCGAGGAGATGAAGGTCTGCATCGCGGCTCAGGCTTGCCTCCTGTTATTGCACCGCGAGACCGACTGCTACCCGAGCCTCCGCTCGATCCTGGTCTATCCCAGCACGTATTCTGTTAAAACAACCCGCCATTTGGGGGCGGGAATCATGGAGGAAAGGCAGGACAGCAGGTTGGGGGAGGCGTGGGATTCCGGGGCCGTAGTTTTGGCATGGGACGCAGTGCATAGCGGAACGGCCAACCCTGAGGACGGGCACAATGTGGTCTTTCACGAATTCGCGCACCAACTGGATTTCGAAGATGGCAGAGCCGATGGTGCCCCGGTCCTCGCCACCGAGGATCCCTGGTACAGGCGAAAGAACAGGTACAAGGCTTGGGCGCGTGTGCTGAGCAGCGAATACGAGAAACTTAAGGCCAACGTCGCAGCAGGAGAAGAAACCGCAATAGATGAGTATGGGGCAACAAACCCGGCAGAGTTTTTTGCCGTCGCAACGGAATCTTTTTTTGAGCGTCCGCGCGACCTCCAACAGCGGCACCCTGCGTTGTACGAGGAATTAAGAAGATTCTATCAACAGGATCCGGTCGGCTGGGCTCCTGCAGCCGAGGTGGGGAATGGATCCAACAGATAACCGACTCCGCCCATCTTGCCTCCTGCTCCAAAACGCCAAACGGATTCCCAAGAGCAAAGGATTACTCGATTCTTCTTCCTCATCTCGGCGTACTCATGGCTTTTGCGCTAAGTTGTGGATGGATTTATGCGGTATTTGGTGAAAGCGAAAGTGAAACCAGGACAAGAGAAGCCCCTCCTGGCAGCGATTGAATCGGGCACCCTGGGCCGGGGCTCCGTGGCGGGTCAGGAGTACCTTGAGAACGTGGACCAGGCCCGCATCGCAGAAGACGGCGTCTGCACGTGGGTCGAAGTGTGCTTTTGCGCCACTCCCCTGGAAGAAGAAAGGACGTATTGGGAGCAGTATTTTGATCTGCTCCGCATTAAAGACGCGCATGCCCGCAAGAACTGCCGCGATGCAAATGGAATCGAGGCGTGGGCTTGCTGCGATTGCGATTGCACCCGCAAACTGGAGCGGAAATTGCAGCTAATTGGAAAGCCGTTAGTAAGCGCGTTAAGGGAAAAACGCTAGAAGACGATCCCGGAGTATTTCCGTCGGCCAAGGTGGGAGAAAGGCGCGGGAAACCCCACAACTAGGAAGCTGCTGTTTTCAAGAATGTTCCTTCCCGTAGTTCTTCGAAAGCCTGCTGGAGCTGCACCTGTGTGTTCATCACGATCGGGCCATACCAGGCTACGGGTTCTTGCAGCGGCTTGCCCGAAACGAGCAAAAACCGGAGGCCCTCGTCGCCGGCCTGCACCGCCACGTTCTCTCCCGAATCAAACAAAACCAGCGAGCGGTTACCGGCTTCGGTCGGCGGCGCAGTCTCGAGCCATTTCACCCCTTCAGTTGGGACCGCCAGGGGGCCGGATGCATTGCAGAATTTTCCACTGCCAGCGAAAACATAAGCAAAAGCGTGCCGCGTGGTCTCAACCGGGAGGGTCTTCCGTTTCCCGGGAGGCACGCTGACATCCACATAGACAGGGTCAGCGGCGATCCCTTCGACCGGCCCCCGCTTGCCCCAAAAACTCCCACACACCAGCCGGACCCTGGTACCGTCGTCATCGGTAAGCACCGGGACTTCAGGAGCTTTGATTTCCTGGTACCGAGGAGCCGTCATCTTCAGCGAGGCCGGCAAATTTGCCCACAACTGAAACCCATGCATTTGGCCGACTTGGTCGCCTTTGGGCATTTCCTGGTGAATGATGCCTCGGCCCGCCGTCATCCACTGGATATCGCCCGCCCCAATAGCGCCGCGGTTTCCCAAACTATCCGCATGTTCAACGGTGCCGGCCAGGACGTACGTGATGGTCTCGATACCCCGGTGCGGGTGCCAGGGAAAGCCGGCGAGATAGTCATCGGGAACATCGTTTCGGAAATCATCCAGGAGCAGGAACGGATCGAATTCGGACGTGTTGCCGAACCCGAAAGCCCGACGCAAACGCACCCCGGCACCTTCAAGGGTGGGCTTCGCTTCAATCAGTCGTCGAACAGGCCTCAGTGACATAATGGTTTCTCCTGCAGGATTATTCTTGCCTGGCGTTAATCTGGAATATCGGCTTCGACCAGCTTGGCCAAGAGCGTGAGCGATTCCTGCCAGCCGAGATAGCAGGCCTCGGGCGGGATGACCTCGGGCACCCCTTCCTGTACGACGTTCAACTCTGTCCCTACCGATACCTTCTTGAAGGTTACGGTGACCTGAAGTTCCCCTGGCAGATTCGGGTCGTCGAATTTGTCTGTGTAGCGAATGCGCTCGTGAGGCACCAGTTCCAGATACTTTCCGCCGAAAGAATGGCTGTGTCCGGTGGCGAAATTAGTAAACGACATCTTGTGAGTGCCGCCGACCTTGGCTTCCAAGTGGTGAACCTTGCCGGTGAACCCGTTTGGCGGAAGCCATTTGGCCATCGCGTCGGCGTCCAGGAACGCCCGATAGACTTTCTCTGGAGCCGCGCGCAGCACGCGATGAAGCCGGATGGTGTTTGTGGGCATAATTTCGGTTCCGTTCTATGGTGTCTATTGCGCGGCTAGCTTAGTCTCAACGCTCTTAATTTTATCATTCATCGTCTGAGTTCGGTCCGTTCGGGTTCCCAGTTTCATGGGAGGTCGGGGATTTTGCCTACCGGGATGGTGACGACCACCGAGTCGCACCCGGGTGGTACTTCGGCAACTGACACCGGTTTGGCGCCTGTCTCCTTTGCCAAATCCACAAGGGTTGCAGGGCCACGCGAGTTGGCCACGACCACATCGTGTCCCAAACGGGTGAAATGCCGGGTTAGAGCCGCCCCAATGTTCCCAGTACCGATGATCCCGATTTTCATTTTCCTTTGCATACCAGTTTTCCTTCACAGCAAGTGAACCACCAAACTTCAGAGAATCTCGTTCAAGCAACAACCATTCTCAAGTCGCTGAAACGCATTTTAACCCAAACCAATTACTCTATAGTTGAAGCATGACTAACGACATTGATAGCGCATCCCGGAGGTTGGGTTCTGCCGGTCCAACTGTGTTTCCGTTGGCTCTCGGGTGCATGGGGATGTCAGGAATGTATGGCCCTGCCGACGAGACGGAAAGCATCGCCACGATCCATGCGGCACTGGATCACGGCATCACGCTGCTGGACACCGGCGACTTTTACGGTATGGGGCACAACGAAATGCTCATTGGAAGAGCGCTCCACGGCCGCCGGGATAAAGCCCTGCTTTCTGTGAAGTTCGGCGCTTTGCGCGCTCCGGACGGAAGCTGGATCGGTTATGACGCGCGCCCGGTGGCGGCGAAGAATTTTGTGGCTTATAGCCTGGCTCGACTCGGCGTTGACCACATCGACATTTATCGCCCGGCACGGCTCGACCCCAAGGTGCCCATCGAGGATACGGTGGGAGCCATCGCTGAACTGGTCAAGGCCGGCTATGTCCGAGCCATCGGCCTTTCCGAAGTTGGCCCGGAAACCATCCGCCGAGCCCAAGCCGTGCATCCCATTTGCGACCTCCAAATCGAGTACTCGCTGATCAGTCGCGGCCCAGAGGAGAAGATTTTCGCCACTCTTGCGGAGCTCGGGATCGGAATCACCGCCTACGGTGTGCTCTCGCGCGGATTGCTGAGCGGCTCCCAACCGGCAATCAAGGGCGACTTGCGGGCGCGCTTCCCACGTTTCGCCGGCGCCAACCGCCAGCGCAATCAAGCCATTATCGACGCGCTACAGCGGCTGGCTTCCGAGAATCGGGTCCGTCCTGCGCAGTTGGCGATTGCCTGGGTGCTGGCCAAGAGCAAGAGCATCGTGCCGGTGATTGGCGCACGTACGCGCGCGCAACTTTCGGAGTCTTTGGGCGCACTCCAGTTAAAGCTATCACCGGCGGACATTGCCCGAGTTGAAGAGGCAATTCCTGCCTCGGCCATCGCTGGAACCCGCTATGACGAGCACCAAATGCGGATGCTGGACAGCGAGCGGTAGCTGATTGAGGACGATTACAGCAGAATCCGTTCTGCGACATACTCGCTCACGATGAGTTAGGAGATCGACAACAGCTCGACCTCGAAAACCAGGGTGGCGTTCGGGGGAATTGCGCCCGGGTAGCCAGCCTCCCCATAGGCAAGCTCTGGCGGAATGGTCAGCCGCGCCTTGTCGCCCACCCGCATGGTGGCTACGCCTTCATCCCAGCCTTGGATCACCTGGCCGGTCCCCAGGACGAAGGCAAATGGTTCATCCCGGTCCACCGAGCTGTCAAACTTGACGCCGTCCGTCAGCCAGCCGGTGTAATGGACGGTGACGGTGTCGCCCCGCTTTGGGGACGGCCCAGCACCCACAGTCATCTTTTCAACTTTCATCCGGAACAGGATGAGGACAAAAGTATGCAGGTGAAAGACCGTTCTTCATCCGTAATAGCTAGGTCCAGAAATGTAATAACCATCAGCTCTTGGAGGAATCCCCGTTTACCGCCTCCAGCAGCGCGTGCATAGTTTGACCTGCCGGTTCGACAAATCGGAAATCGGCCAGATCCGAAATCGGGGTTTCTTCCGGGTTGATCTCCACCACGGGGACTCCCGAACGAGCGGCGGCGGCAACGGGCTGGGTGACGTAATAGAATATACTGGTGGTCCCCACCGAAAAGACCAGGTCAAAGCCTCTGTCTTGCTCGAACTCAAACTGCCCGAGGGCGTCATCGGGTAGCTGTTCCTCGTAAAGCACTGCATCGGGTCTGAGGATTTTCCGGCATTCCGGGCACAGGGGCAAGCCCGCCATCCCCTCAAACGTCTCCCGATAGATCTGGTAATCGCAGTGCGTGCAAATGACCCGGCGAAGGTTACCATGCAGTTCGATGACATTTCTCGAACCGGCGCTCTGGTGCAGCCCGTCGATATTCTGCGTGGCCACCCAAATCTGCCTGGCGGGAGTTTGAAGCGCCGCAATGGCCCGGTGCGCTGGATTTGGCTCCTTTCCCCTCAGGTGCTGCTCCAATCGGAAGAAGTATTTCCAGGAGAGCCGCGGATTCGCTTCGAAAGTGGGACCCGAAAGCGCCTCCTCGAAAGGAATGCCTTCTTCCGTCAGGCCATCAGCAAACGCCGCGCTGGCACCTCGGAAGGTTGGGATTCCAGATTCCGCTGAGACTCCCGCCCCCGTGATGAAGAGGACGCGGCTGGCAGCTTTCAACAGCTCTGCGATCCTCTGCACATTATTCTTCATACGAGATCATAACCGCATTCGCCTGTGTGTAACAAACTCGTGTTTCGTTGCCAGTCGAGTCAGACTATTGGCAATCCTCACCAAGGTCTTCTCGTCGAGATCTTGCAGTTTGCGGACTTCTGCCCCGCGCTGTTGCTCGCGCTGCTCGCAAGCGTCATCTCGGACCGGGTGAACCGAAAGGTTTGGATAATCACCTTGCAGGCGTTGGCGTGTGCGCTCGGCGCGGGCCTTGCCGTGTCCGCGTTCCTAGGGCGGGCGACACCCTCGGTCGTTATCACCTTCACGTTTCTCGAGGGAATCATAGGGGCTCTCAACGGCCCGGTCTTCCTTTCCGTCGTGCCCAGTCTGATTCCACGCGCGGAACTGGGCTCGGCCCTCGCACTAAATTCCGTGCAATTCAATATGGCCAGCCTCTGCGGTCCCATGTTGGCGGCGGCGCTTATCGGTGCGATCGGTGTCGCCGGTGCCTTCACCTTCAACGCCTGCACGTTCCCTCCACTGTTGATCGCCTTGTTGCTCGCCATTCCGAACGCTCCAGCTCCATCCCGCTCCAACTCGGGCTCCATCTACGCCGACATCCGTGAGGGCTTGAAATTCGTCTGGACGAGCCCCGGCACTCGGCGTCTGACCATGATGGGCGTGATCCTTATGTTCCTGGCCGCGCCGTTGCAGGGACTGCTGCCCGTTTTCGCCCAGAGCGTGCTCAAGGGCGGCCCCGGACTCTTCGGCCTGATGCTCTCTGCGATCGGCCTGGGTTCGATTCTCGGAGCCTTCCTGCTCTCCTGTATCCCCTCCTACTACCCCCCCCACCACCTCATCCCTCTGGCCATGTGCGTCTTTGCCGCCATCGGACTGCTTTTCAGCCTTTCCACCACCCCTGCCTTGAGCCTGACCATCCCGGTCGCAAGCGGCTGCTTCTGGTTGCTGAGCCTGAATCAGAGCAACACCGCCAATCAACTCCTCACCACCGATGCGAACCGAGGGCGGGTCCTGTCGATCATGCTCCTGGCCCAAAAAGGCGGGATGCCGCTCGGGCACCTGTTAGCGGGTTTTCTGACCCATTTTATGTCCCCGCCATGGGTGCTGCGCCTTATGCTCGGCACGCTTCTGGTGGTAATGGTGGCTTTTCTTTTCGCGCGTGAGCCTGCAATCGATGCGATGCCCCACCGCAAGTTGGGCAAGCTAACATTTTGGGGCAACTTTTGGGAGGCCATCACCGCTCACTCTCATCGACCCGCCTATCCGGCGGAGATCGGCGTTTCACATGAAAGGGAAAGGACATCTGTGTAGCACGCATCCACATCGGGAGGGTATTCTTCCCTCAGGGAGTGTATTGAGCGAGGAGGCGGCCCACCGTCGAACCGATGAAATTTCAAACGCTGGCGAACTGGACGGGCATGCTGGAGACCGAATTGTTCGCGGAAACGGGCGGACAAGCCGCGAAACCGCTCACGAACTTCCGCGGCGTCGCCGGTTGACAACTGTAATCATTGTAGTTACGATGCTGTATAGTTCATGAGAACCAGCTGCCGTTTTGCCATGGCCGTTCACGTACTGGCCGTCCTCGCTTACAAAGAGGGCGACCGCGTCACGTCCGCGCTCCTGGCGGGCAGCGTCAATACCAATCCGGTCATAGTGCGGCGGCTTCTGCTGGCCTTGCAGAGGGCAAAGCTGGTGGAAACCTGCAAAGGGGCCGGTTCTGGTTCCCGCCTGAGCCGCTCGCCTCGTCGCATCGATTTAGCCGAAGTCTATCGTGCCATGGAGAATGCTGAGCTTTTCGCCAGTCCTTCGCGAAAACTCAATGCCGCTTGCCCTATGGGCAAGTGCATTCGGAAGACTCTGGACAGGATTTTTGCGTCGGCCCAGAGCGCCTTGGAACGGGACCTGGAAAAGGCCACCTTGGCCGACGTGATGGGTACGGTGAAAGCGTCGGCTGGGTGAGTCAGGAAGAGCTGCGTTTGACAGTCTCTTTTTTTGTGCGATGGTGTAACCACAGTTATTACATATGAATAAAGGCAAATGAGAATATGAAGTCGAACCAGACAAACGATGTTCGAGTGGAAGCTGATGGCAGAAGCAGGTTCAGCATGCTCTGCCTGAGATCTTGCCATAAGATTCTCGCGGAGATCCGGAAGGCTAAAGATGCGATTTTCGCGGATGCGCGCGGCACATTGGACACGCACGAACGCATGCTCCAGCTCGCCCTGAATGAAGCCGAGGCTTTGGCCTGGCAAACCGAGTATCCACACCTCGTATTTCCAGCTCTCGCAGCAGAGAAAGTTCACGCGGTCGCCGACTGGAATAGGCATCAACGATCCGTCCTGCAAACTGAACCACTCTTCGCCCTGGCGGCGTAACTGTGGTCCGTGCCTCCCGAGATTCGGAGCAACCAAGCTCCAAGGATTCTAATATGACAACGACAATTGAAATCAACGAAGCAAATTTCGAGAGCGAAGTGCTCCAATCAATTCAGCCTGTCCTGGTGGATTTTTGGGCCGACTGGTGCGGGCCGTGCAAAATGCTTGCCCCCGTGCTGGACGAAATTGCGTCTGAGCAGGCTGGCAGCGTGAAGGTCGCCAAGGTCAACGTCGACAGCAATCCCAGACTGGCCGCGCGCTTTGGTATCCAGTCTATTCCGACCTTGCTCTATTTCGCGGGTGGCGAAGTGCGGGATCAGACCTTCGGCACCCTCGGCAAGCGAGCGATTGTTGCCAAGCTGGAGAAACTCACCGTGCCGGCATGAACCGGGGAACCATCGACCAGGAAACAATGGTCTGGTCCGCAACTGTGATCACAGTTCATTACGAACAAGCCTTTAACCCTCTATCGAAACAACCCGATGAAAGTCCCAACCGCATTTCAGGGGCGCAGGACAGTCAAATTAGTTCCTGCGCTGAGTGACGCCGACTCCGTGGTCGCGGCGCCGCCGATCCAATCACCAACAGGCGACGACGAATTGCTGGACAGCTATTCCAGAACCGTCGCGCGCGTGGTCGAGCAGGTCGGTCCCACGGTGGTGAATATCCGTGTGCACCACGCCAACTCCGCAAGGCAGCCCGGCTCGGAAACAGGAGGCTCTGGCTCGGGCTTTGTCATTGCGCCGGACGGCTTCATCCTCACCAACAGCCACGTTGTCCACGGTGCGGGCAGAATGGAAGTGACGCTGGCGGATGGCCGCGTCTTCGCCGCAGGCTTGGCCGGCGAGGATCCGGAGACTGCTTTAGCTGTTATCCGCATCAACGCGTCCCAGCTCGTACACGCGCACCTAGGCGATTCCAAATCTGTCCGGGTCGGGCATATCGCTGTCGCGATTGGGAGTCCGTTCGGATTTCAACAGACGGTGACCGCGGGCGTGGTGAGCGCGCTGGGTCGTTCGATGCGATCACAATCCGGTCGTCTGATCGACAATGTCATCCAGACGGATGCGGCGCTAAATCCCGGGAACTCCGGTGGTCCGCTGGTCAATTCTCGCAGTGAAATCATTGGGGTGAACACGGCCATCATTCTGCCTGCCCAGGGGATTTGCTTTGCCATCGCCAGCAACACCGCCGAATTCGTCGCCGCCTGGCTGATCAAGGAAGGCCGCATCCGCCGCAGTTGGATCGGGGTTGCGGGCCAGAACGTGCCCATCCACCGGCGAGTCGTTCGGTTCCACCGGCTGGCGGTGGATTACGGGGTATTGGTCGCCGGCATCGAACCAGGCAGTCCTGCAACCCGTGCCGGTCTGCGAGAGGGGGACGTTATCGTCGCGTTTGAGGGCGAGCCCGTTGCCGGGATAGATGAATTGCACCGCCACCTTGTCGCCCAGGCGATTGGCATCCCATCACAGATCACGGTCATCCGGCATACGGAGAAGCTCGACCTGGTCGTGACGCCGGAAGAATTGGCGCAGGACAATCAAAGGAACTGAGGACCATGGCCGAGCGATTCATGCAAAACGTCCTCACGCCGTCAGTGCTGGCGGCCCAGGAGCGTTATTACGGACGCCGCGCCAGCGTCGGTTCGGCGCCAGAGCGCGATCCGCTCACCGACGAGGAACGCACCTTTATCGAAGCGCGCGACTCGTTTTATATGGCCACAATTACGGAGACCGGCTGGCCTTACATCCAGCATCGGGGCGGGCCGCGGGGATTCCTGAAGGTCGTGAGCCCGACGCAGCTCGCGTTCGCCGATTTCACGGGCAACCGCCAGATGCTTTCCACCGGCAATCTCGCCGCGAATGACCGCGTCGCGCTGTTCCTCATGGATTACCCGCGTCGCGAACGCCTGAAGATCCTCGGTCACGCGCGCATCGAGGACGCGCGGCAGCATCCCGAACTGGTCGCGCAACTCGCGGAACCGGAAGTCCATCGCCTGGTCGAACGGCTGTTCTTCATCGAAGTCATCTCATTCGATTGGAATTGCCCGAAATACATCACGCCGCGTTACACCGCCGGGGAGGTCGAAGAGGCCGTTGCGCCGCTGAGGCAGCGGATCGCCGAACTCGAAGCTCAGCTCAAAGTCCAGAACTGACGGTTCAAGGGCCTTTGGGTGGCCGGTTCCGGTTTAGCGCTTCGGTGAACCAATCCGCAGCTTGCGGTTTTACTGGCTGAGCGGGCGGTCTAGGCCGGCTTGGAGCGGATGAGGTTTTGCCGATGGCGGCCGCACCAATGGTTGGCGCGGCCTTCATCGAGAGGGCGATGCGTTTTCTCGCCAGATCCACCTCGGTCACGGTGACCATGACTTTCTGCTGCACCTTGACCACCTCCGCCGGATCTTTGATAAAGCGGTCGCAGAGCTGGCTGATGTGGACCAGACCGTCCTGGTGAACGCTGATGTCCACGAAAGCGCCGAAGGCTGTCAGGTTGGTGACGATCCCCGGCAGCTTCATGCCTGGTTTCAAGTCCTCCATCTTTTCCACACCAGCCTGGAAAGCGAATACCTCGAATTGCCGGCGCGGATCTCGGCCCGGCTTGGCCAGCTCGGCCAGGATGTCTGTG
>Ga0118677_10007624_pt1 | contig 17771 bp, 15 predicted proteins | sample AliMusrvi5mmetaG_FD_86154 | JGI IMG/M metagenome (GOLD analysis project Ga0118677, IMG submission 86154) | reverse complement strand
GGCTGCTGGCCGCGCAGAATGAGGACGGCGGGTGGGGCGGGGCGGCGGGCGTGCCGTCATCGATCGAGGAGACGGCCCTGGCGGTCGCGGCGCTGGATGCTGAAGAGTACGGCGATGCCGTCCGACGCGGAGTGGCCTGGCTCGTGCGGCATACCGAGGGCGGGACGCGATTCGAACCGGCGCCCATCGGACTCTACTTCGCCCAGCTTTGGTACTCGGAACGGCTGTACCCGGTTATCTTCACAGTGCAGGCCCTGTAAGATTCGACTATCTTCTTTCTGGTAATCCCTGGCCCCATTTCCAGTTGCGGATTTCCGGAAGATCCTCACCGTACTTGGTGATGTAGAGCTTATGCTCAATGAGTTTGTCGCGTAGGGCTTGCTTGGCATAGGCCGCCTTGGCGCCGAGCCCGGGCACGCGGTCGATCGCGTCGGACACGAGATGGAAGCGATCCAGATCGTTCATCACGACCATGTCGAACGGCGTCGAGGTCGTGCCTTCTTCCTTGTACCCCCGGACGTGCAAATTCGCGTGATTGGTCCGGCGATAGGCCAGCCGGTGGATCAACCACGGATAACCGTGGTACGCAAAGATGATCGGCTTGTCGGTCGTGAAGAGCGAGTCGAAGTCCTTATCGCTCAGCCCGTGTGGATGCTCGCTTTGCGGCTGGAGCTTCATCAGGTCGACCACATTGATCACGCGGACTTTCAGTTCGGGGAAGTAGCCGTGCAGCAACTCGACGGCGGCGAGTGTCTCCAATGTCGGAACGTCGCCGCAGCACGCCATCACGAGGTCGGGCTCGCCGCCTTGATCGTTGCTGGCCCAGGCCCAGATCCCGATGCCGGTGGTGCAATGTTTGATGGCGGCATCCATGTCGAGCCACTGTGGCGCGGGTTGTTTGCCGGCAACGATCACGTTCACATAATTTCGGCTGCGCAGGCAGTGGTCCGTGACGGAAAGCAGCGTGTTCGCATCCGGCGGCAAATAGACGCGGATGATTTCGGACTTTTTGTTGACCACGTGGTCGATGAAGCCGGGGTCCTGATGGCTGAACCCGTTGTGGTCCTGCCGCCACACGTGCGACGAGAGGAGGTAGTTCAGGGACGCGATCGGCCGCCGCCAGTGAATGTGATTGGCCACCTTAAGCCATTTGGCGTGCTGATTGAACATGGAATCCACGATGTGGATGAACGCCTCGTAGCACGAGAAGAACCCGTGCCGGCCGGTCAGCAGGTATCCTTCGAGCCGCCCTTCGCATTGGTGTTCGCTCAGCATTTCCATCACGCGACCGTCGGGCGCGACATGGTCGTCGATGGGGATGATTTCCGCCGTTGAACAACGATTCGTGACCTCAAACACCGCGCCCCATCGGTTGGAGGCTGTTTCGTCCGGGCTGAACACCCGGAAGTTGGCGGGATTGAGTTTCACGACATCGCGGATGAACTGGCCCTGGACGCGCGTGGCTTCGCCGTCCACGGCGCCGGGCTTCGGCACTGCCACCGCGTAGTCGCAGAAATCCGGCAGGCGCAGGTCGCGCAGCAGGGCCCCGCCGTTGGCGTGAAGATTGGCGCTCATGCGGTGGGCGCCTTTGGGGGCCAGGTCAGCCAGGTCGGCGCGCAGTTTGCCGGCGTCGTCGAACAGCTCCTGCGGACGATAGCTCTTCATCCAGTCTTCGAGAATCTTCACGTGGCCGGGATGGCTCATGTCGCCCATCGGCACTTGATGGGAGCGAAACGTGCCTTCGGTCTGCTGGCCATCGACGACCTTTGGGCCGGTCCAGCCTTTCGGTGAGCGCAGGATGATCATGGGCCAGCGGGGCCTTGTCTTGAATCCTTTGTCGCGGGCTTCGCGTTGAATGCGCTGGATTTCGGCGACCGCAGTGTCGAGCGCGGCGGCCATGAGCTGGTGCATGGTCGTCGGGTCGTCGCCCTCGACAAAATAGGGCGCGTATCCGTAGCCGCGGAACAGGGCTTCCAGTTCGTCGTGGGGAATCCGGGCCAACACGGTCGGGCCGGCGATTTTATAGCCGTTCAAGTGCAGGATGGGCAGCACCGCTCCGTCACGGACAGGGTTCAGGAATTTGTTCGAATGCCAACTCGTGGCGAGCGGGCCGGTCTCGGCTTCGCCGTCACCCACGACGCACGCGACGAGCAGGTCTGGATTGTCGAAAGCCGCGCCAAAGGCGTGGGACAGCGAGTACCCCAATTCGCCGCCCTCGTGAATCGAGCCGGGCGTCTCGGGCGCGACGTGACTGGGAATGCCGCCGGGAAAGGAGAACTGCTTGAACAGCTTTTTGAGTCCGTCCTCATTTTGCGCAATGTTGGGATAGACTTCGCTATACGTTCCTTCCAGGTAGGCATTCGCCACCAACCCCGGTCCGCCGTGACCCGGCCCGGTGACGTAGATCACGTTGAGATTGTGTTCCTTGATCACACGGTTCAAGTGGACGTAGACAAAGTTCAGGCCAGGCGTGGTTCCCCAGTGCCCGAGCAGGCGCGGCTTGATGTGCTCCAGCGTGAGCGGCTGTTTCAAGAGCGCGTTGTCGTAGAGATAGATCTGCCCGACCGACAGATAGTTTGCGGCACGCCAATAGGCGTTCATCTTGTCGAGCAGTTCGGGAGTGAGCGGTTTGGCGTCTGTCTTCATGCTCTATTCCTTCTCGGTAGATTGTACGCCGGCTGCTTATGCCGGCAATGAGCGCACACACGTTTGACCGGGGCATGGGCACGTCGCCGAAGCTGGCCACGCACCGGGAACATAAGTGTATTTTGAGACCCCGGTCAAGACAGCGTTACGGTAGGACATGGCACGAGGGCGTTCCATGGGGTTTAACCCTACTTTTGGACAACCCATTACCATAAGGCTTATCGAGAATGGCCGACCCGGCCTGGAACTGGGCGTTGGCTCGAACTATCCCAAACACCCCGCGCGCCGCTTCGCGCGCGATCCCGATCGTAGCCTTCGAGTTCAGGCACGCTGGGCTGCCGGCACGATCCGACTTCGTTACACGGGCGACCTGAACGCCTTCGCCCGGAACCATTGTCCGCCCGCGTGGCACCACTGGGCTCGCATGGCAAGATATTGGATGGGCCATGAGAAGTAAGGACAATAAGGATCTTCATGCTGCTATTCCGTCGTTTTGCCGTCGAAGTGCTCGTTATCGGCCTCTGCGTCGGCACGGGTGTGGTGGACAACGCCATCCCGATGATTCGGCGGCGCATATAGTGTATAGAGCTTCATTGGAACACTTCCGGTGTTGATGATGTTGTGGTTCATCCCGGCCGGGACGAGCACGGCGTAGCCCGCGCTGATTGGCGTGCGAACGCCATTGAGGACGGCCTCACCCGTTCCTTCCTCGATACGAAGGAACTGATCCAGCTTGTGCACTTCCGCCCCGATCTCCTCCTTGGGCTTCAACGCCATGACAACGAGTTGACAGTTCTTAGCCGTGTAAAGCACCCGGCGAAAGTCCTCATTCTTGACGGCAAGACCTTCAATGTTTTGTACAAAGCCCTTCACAACTGCTCCTCCAGATGTATTGCGCAACGTCGTCGCGCATCCGGTCAACATGCCAACAGCGACTACCGCCACTAGGCCCTTCGCGAAATCATGGCTTTGCATCAGCCTCTCTCCTTAAGGAATGCCAGCAGATCGGCGTTGAGTTTGTCTTTGTGCGTGTCCGTAAGACCATGCGGTGCGCCCTCGTAGACCTTAAGGGTCGCGGCCTTGACCAACCTCGATGAGCAGAGCGCCGCGGTGCCGATCGGCACGATCTGGTCGTCGTCGCCGTGGACGATCAGGGTCGGCACGTCGAACTTTTTCAGGTCATCGGTGAAGTCCGTCTCGGAGAACGCCTTGATGCAGTCGAGGGTGTTCTTATGGCCGGCCTGCATCCCTTGGAGCCAGAACGAGTCGATCATGCCCTGCGAGACCTTGGCGCCGGGCCTGTTGGCCCCGAAAAAGGGGCCGCTGGCGAGATCCTTGTAAAACTGCGAGCGGTCGGCGATGGAGCCTAGGCGAATCTTGTCCAACACCTCGATGGGCAGCCCGTCGGGATTGGCTGCTGTCTTCAGCATCAGCGGCGGGACGGCGGCGATCAGCGCGGCCTTGGCCACGCGTTTCGTGCCGTAGCGGCCGATATAGCGAGCAACTTCGCCGCCGCCCGCTGAGAAGCCGACCAGGACGGCGCCCTTCAGGCCGAGCGTTTCGATAAGCGTCGAGAGGTCATCGGCATAGGTGTCCATGTCGTTGCCACTCCAGGGCTGGCTCGACCGCCCATGGCCGCGACGGTCATGGGCTATGCAGCGATAGCCGTTGGACGCCAGGAATACCATCTGAGACTCCCAGCTATCCGAACAGAGGGGCCACCCGTGGCTGAACACGACGGGTTGTCCTATGCCCCAGTCCTTGTAGTAGATCTGCGTATTGTCTTTTGTCGTAATCGTGCTCATTCCTATTCTCCTTATGGCTAGCGTTAAGGTTCCAAGTGAGTGACGCCAGCCTATTGGGTATTCTGGAGTTCTCGCTGACCCCTCAATGATGGCGCGCGATTCATCCTCGACGCTGGCGCTTCCGATGACGAAGGCGGTGTTACCCAGTTGGGAGAATGACCGTCCGACATGCACTAGTTGCGGATCGCAGAACATGATTCGCAAGGCCGCTCTCCTGCAATAGGGTTCGGCGACATCGGCTTGTGCATTTCCTGCGTCCTAATCTTGTCTGTCTACGGATAGCGGAAAAAAATATGTTGGAGCGTTACATAGGGTTTAACCCTACTTGGTCTTCTTCCGGCCTGAGCCGCTTTTCTTGCCGCCGCCGGTAAGTTTGTTAACGGTGGCCCAAGCCCGGGCTTCGGCGGCTTTCGTGCTCAGCCCATTCTGCTCGTAGCCGGCTTCGATGTGAGCCGCCTGACGCTTCTGTTTATCCGTGTAGCTGGATTTATCGCCTTGAGGCATGGAAGATACTCTCTTTGCTTGCATCAAGCGGCGCGGGTTTCCATCACTTACCGCGATCCTCATCACTTCAACTGTGATGCCGCGAAGTCCCAATTCGCCAGATGATCGAGGAATGCCTGGACGAAGTCCTTGCGGCGGTTCTGGTAGTCGAGATAGTAGGCGTGCTCCCAGACGTCGCACGTCAGGAGCACGGTTTGCCCGTGCGCGATCGGCGTATCCGCGTTGGATGTCTTAACGATCTTCAGCACGTCGCCGTCCTGAACCAGCCAGACCCATCCGCTGCCGAATTGCGCGACCGCCGCGGCCGTGAAGGCATCCTTGAACTTGTCGAAGCTGCCGAATGACTGGTCGATCAGCTTCAGTAGTCGGCCAGTGGGTGATCCGCCGCCACCCGACTTCATGCTTTTCCAGAAGAAGCTATGGTTCCACGCCTGCGCCGCATTATTGAAGACGGGTGCCTTGTCCGCTATGCCTACCGTTTCCAAAATGATCTTCTCCAGCGTCTGTCCGGTTGCCCAAGGCGTGCCGACGACCAGTTTGTTCAGGGCGTCAACGTAGGCCTGATGATGCTTGCCGTAGTGGAAGCTCATCGTCCGGGCCGATATGTATGGCTCCAAGGCATCTTGGGCGTAGGGCAGGGCGGGCAGCGTGAACGCGGGTGATCCGCCTGACGCCGCCGGAGGAGTTGCAGGTTCCCCGGCCCTCGATGCGATAGCCATGCCGACCAAAGGAACCAGCACCCAGATCATTGAACAACTCTCACTGAAGAACGGATTCATCTGCTTTCTCCTTATCCTGTTGAATATTATGACCGCCCGCATGTTGCGTCGAGCGATTGCCCCCTGCTATGGGGTATAACCCTACCTTCTTGGTTGGCTACTGCCATAGGATGCGGGCGTCTTCCAGCGGTACCGCAACGCCGTCGAAGTGAGGTCGCACGCGTGCCGTGTAGTCTGACGGCGGGCGGGCCGTCGGCACGGTCGCGCCGTAGACGAAGCCGCCCGGCGAGCCGGCCACTTCGCGCAGGCGCGTCATCTCCTGCCGCACGGGCGGTTCGCCGTTGATGCCATCGGCATAGAGTTCCACGCGCACCGAGTTAGGGTCCAGGTCGTTGAGATAGACTTGCACCTCGAAAATGTGCTGATCGCCGCGAGTCTCCGTCTTCGCCTCGCCGAATCGCAGCGCGGCCCACTTGTTATCCAGGCTATGCCGCCACTCGGTCACCTGTCTGCCCATGGCGCCTTTATCGGCGGCGCGCGCCCGATATGCTGCTGCCGCCCGAAGGTAATGTCGTTCGGTGTACTCGCGCACCGTCCGGTTGGCGGAATACTGCGGGGTCAGCCGGGCCATGCTTTCCCGCATGCGCTTGACCCACGCCGTGGGAATACCGCGCTCGTCCCGGGTGTAGAACTCGGGGACGACCTCCCGTTCCAGCAGGTTATAGAGGGCCTCGGCCTCGGCCGCGTCCCAGGCAGGATCATCGCCATGCTCCTGGCCGTCCCCCAAGGCCCAGCCCACGTCAGGCGCGTACGCCTCCGCCCACCAGCCATCCAGTTCCGACAGGTTAAGGCCGCCGTTGACGATCACCTTCATGCCGCTCGTTCCGCACGCCTCCCAGGGTCGCCGGGGCGTATTGAGCCACACATCGACGCCCTGTACCAGGTGGCTGGTCAGATGCATGTCGTAGTCGCTAAGAAAGACCGCATGGGGCCGGACGTCGGGTCGGCGGATGAAATGAATCCAATCCTTGATCAGGGCTTGGCCTGCCTTGTCGGCGGGATGCGCCTTGCCGGCAATGACGAGTTGCACCGGGCGCTGAGGATTGGCCAGCAGGCGGAGCAGTCGTTCCGGATCGTGCAGCAGGAGGTTCGGCCGCTTGTAGGTGGCGAAGCGACGCGCGAAGCCCAGGGTCAATGCGTTGGGATTGAAGAGATGTCGTGCCTCTTCGACGGCTTCGGGTGACGCGCCGGCAGCGGCGTAGTGCAGGGCCAGGCGTTGGCGCGCGTAGTCGATCAACGGCTGGCTGGCGGCTGTGCGGAATTGCCAGAGATCGGCATCGGAGACGCGGCGAACGTCCTGCTCCATGGTTTCCGTCGTTCCCAGCCAACGGTCTTTTCCGCAAGCGTTCGTCTACAGCGCGTCGGCCGCCGCCGAGTCCCACGTCGGCATGTGGACACCATTGGTAACATGCCCGACGGGTATCTCCCCGGCCGGCCAGCGTGGAAAGAGGGGTTCAAAGAGATGGCGGCTGACCTTTCCGTGCAAGCGACTGACGCCATTCACCGCCCCGCTGCCGCGGATGGCCAGATAGGCCATGTTGAAACTCTCCGACGGGTCGCCGGGATCACGGCGGCCCAAGGCGAGCAAGTCGTGCGGTGTCAGGCCCAACTGTTCCCGGGCATAGCGACCGAGGTACTGTTCAATGAGGGCCGGGGCGAAGCGATCGAAACCGTCGGTCACCGCCGTATGGGTGGTGAACAGGTTGCCCGCGCGCGTGGCGGCCAGCGCGACGTCGAAGGGTTGGGCGGTGTCCTTCATGAACGTGCGGGCGCGCTCCAGGACGGCAAAGGCCGCATGCCCTTCATTAAGATGACAGACGTCCGGTCGGAGACCCAGCGCGTTGAGCAACCGCCACCCGCCGATCCCCAGCACCATCTCTTGCTTCAGCCGCAGTTCGGGTTCACCGCCATACAATTCGCTCGTGATCCCGCGGTGCGCGGGAAAGTTCGCGGCATCATTGCTGTCCAACAGGTACAGCATCACCCGGCCGACCTGGACCTGCCAGGCGCGCAACCAAACCGAGTAGCCCGGCAAGACGATTTCCAACCGCAGCCACTCGCCGTTGGACTGGCGCAGGGGCGTGATCGGCAACTGGCCGGGATCGTTGTACGGGAAGAGGGCCTGCTGTGCGCCATCCTTGTCGATCACCTGGCGGAAATAGCCTTGCTGGTACAGCAGGCCCACGCCAACCACCGGTACGCCCAGGTCGCTGGCGGCTTTGAGCTGATCGCCAGCCACATTGCCGAGTCCGCCCGAGTAGATGGGCAGGGCCTCGCTCACCATGAATTCCATGCTGAAATACGCGATGCAACTCAGGGGCGCCTGCGGGTACTGTCGCTGGAACCACGCGGGTGTCTCCTCCGAATGCCGCTTGGCGTTCAGCAAGGCGTCAACATTCTTGCGAAAGTCAGGTTCGGACAGGACGCGCGCAAGCCGGTCCCGCGAGACGGTTTGAAGCACAATCCAGGGGTTCTGCGTGAGGTCCCACAGCGAGGCATCGAGCTGCCTCCAGACGGCATCGCTGCGATGATTCCAAGACCAGCGCAGATCCAACGCCAGTTCGACAAGGGAATTGACCCCGTCGATTTCCGTGGGCAGAAGGTTGTAAATGGGGTGGCTGACGTGCGCTTGATCGGCCATGGGTACTCCTGTTTTCTAAGACGCGAGACGGGGATACAGCCTGGCGCCTACAAAGACCAGCAAGACCGTCGTCACAAGCATGACCGCATAGTCGTGCCCCAGGCCGAAGGTGCTCGTGGTGTCGGCCAGCATGAAGGTGCGCAAGGCATCGACAACATAGGTCAACGGGTTCAGATGCGAAACGGTTTTCAGCCAGCCGGGCATGATGTCGGTGGGGTAGATCGCGTTACTGGCAAAGAACAGCGGCATGGTCAGTACCTGGCCGACGCCCATGAACCGTTCGCGCGTTTTCACGATGCACGCGATGACGAGCGAAAACGTCGAGAACAGCGTTGCGGCCAGCACGACGATGACCACGACGTTGAGGAGCGCGAGCGGGCTCCAGTTCAGCTTCACGCCGAGGACCAGCGAGAGCAGGTAAACGATGCAGGCTTGAGACAGGGTGCGGACGCCGGCAGAGAAGCCTTTGCCCAGCACGAGGGCCGCGCGTGGAGTCGGACTGGCCAGGAATTTCTGCACGATCCCGAGGTCGCGTTCCCAGATGACGTTGATCCCGTAGAAGATCGCCACGAAGAGAACGCTTTGCGCCAGGATGCCGGGGGCAATGAAGTCCAGGTAGGGAATGTTGCCGGTGTGCATGGCCCCGTTATGCGAAAACACCTGCCCGAAGATCAGCAGCCACAGCGCGGGCTGAAGGGCACGGGTGATGAGTTCGGTGAAATCGTGGCGTAGTTTGCGCAACTCGAACTCGGTGATCACGAACGTCTTTTCGATAAAGCCGATCAAAGGGCGTATGGATGTAGAGGTCATCGTAGGGTGGGGGTCATCCAAGGCGTTGGGCGGTCGCGCGTTCGGCGGAGACGGCGCGGAAGGTGCCGCCCGAATCGAGCGCGGTGCCGGCATAGTGCACGAATACATCGCTCAGCGTGTGGGCGGCGACGCCAAGCGAGGCTTCCAGTTCCTTGCAGGTTCCGAGCGCAGCCACTTTACCCAGGTGCATGATCGCCATGCGGTCGCAATGGCTTTCCGCCTCCTCCAAGTAGTGTGTGGTGAAGAACAAGGTCGTGCCGTACTGGTTTCGCAGGTCGACAAGGTGCGTCCAGACGGCGTCGCGGGCAATCGGGTCCAGGCCGACGGTCGGCTCGTCGAGGAACAGCACGCGCGGTCGATGCAGGGTGGACTGCGCGATTTCCAGGCGCCGCACCATGCCGCCGGAGTATTGGCCCACGAGGCGCCCGCCGTCGGCGGTCAGGCCCATGAACTCCAGGGCCTCCCGGATCCGGGCCTGCTGTTCGCGATGCGGCAAGTCGTAGAGTTTGGCAAAGATGAGCAGGTTTTCGTAACCAGTGAGCGACCCGTCCACGGAGACAGCCTGCGGCACGTAGCCGATGGCACGGCGCACGCCGACCGCCTGCGTGCGGATGGAGAAACCCGCCACGCTCGCCTCGCCCGAGGTCGGCGGCAACAGCGTCGTCAGCATCTTGATCGTGGTGGTCTTGCCGGCGCCATTGGAGCCTAGCAAACCGAAGACTTCACCGGCATTGACCGAAAGGGTGAGTGCATCGACTGCGGTGAAGGTTCCGAATCGGCGCGTGAGAGCCTTGATGTCCAGAACGATGTCGCTCATGCGCGGTTACGTTGGGTTATGGAAACCATGGACTCGGGTCAGATTGCGTTCGGCGATCAACTCGGCCTCTGCCGCCAGCCAATGCTGCACGTCGTGACCCTGCAAAGAGCCCTGGTTTACATAGGTAAAGTAGGCCCTTCTGGCGACTTCGTCCGGCGAGGGCACGAATGTTGCCTCAGTTTGGTTCAAATCGGCAACCGTCGACGAGAGGGAAACGGCATTAGTCTTCTGGCGGTTGTCGTGCTCTGTTCTATGGTGTTTCATGGGACCAGAGTAGGGCGCGTAAAAGGATCGCGTCTATGGGGTACTTACCCCATCCCGCTGGTGATCGTGTCGTCTGCCCGTTACAAGTAAAGGGCCAATAAGCGCGCCATTCCATCACGCAAACGGATGGGCAACCGGCGGCCGTCAACTTCCGCGAGCGTGACCTGATGGGCGTCCCGGCGCTTGATTTCGACCCGTTGTTCGAGACGTGCGGCCAGTTCAGGGTCATAGCATTCCATGTCAAATTCAAAATTCAGGCGCAAACTCCGGGCATCCCAGTTAGCCGAGCCCAACAATACCCAGCAGCCGTCGAGAACCATCAGTTTGGAATGATCGAACGGGGGCGGAGTGAGCCAGAGCCGGCACCCATGCGTCAACACCTGCCACCACATCGCCTGGGAAGCCCATTGAACAAAAGGCAGGTTGTTGCGCGCGGGTAGCAGGATGTCCACCTCCACGCCGCGCATCGCCGCCAGGTTCAAAGCAGAGACGACCGCCGGGTCCGGCAGGAAATAGGGCGTCATGATTTTGACGGATTGCCGGGCGATCGAGAGTGCCCCCAACAACGTCCAGCGGAGCTTCTCGAAATCTTCATCCGGGCCGTCTGTCACGCCCCGCGCCAACACGGTCCCGGACCGCTCCAGCTTCGGAAACCACGCCTCCCCGCGCAGGGACTCGCCGGTCGTAAAGTTCCAGTCGTCGGTGAAAGCTTCCTGCAAGTGAGCCACAACCGGTCCTTGTACCCGGAACTGGAGATCCTGCACCGGTCGTAGCGGCTGCCGCCGTACGCAATGCCCGTCGCGGATATTCATGCCGCCGGTAAAACCCAGGCACCCGTCCGTGACCAGAAGTTTGCGGTGTGTCCGCAGGTTCAGTGACATCAGGTGCCAGAGATTGGTCGACGGCATGAACCGGGCGTGCCGTACCCCTTCGCGGCGCAAGGTCCGCAGGATGGAAGGCCGGGAATACCTGGCTCCGGCGGCGTCGACCAGCACGCGGACTTCCACGCCCCGCCGCGCGGCCTGACCCAGAGCTCGCGCGAACGCCAATCCGGCTTTGTCCCGATCGAAAATGTACGTCTCAAGGGCCACACTACGGCGCGCATGGCGGATGGCCTGGAGCATGGCCGGGTATGCGGCGTCCCCGTTCACCAGCGGTTCGATCCGGTTACCCGGCAGCAGCGGTCGCTCGACCACCCTCTCCACCAATCGGGCCAGTATCTCAAGGTGTCGGGCCTGGTCTGGCAAATGACGGTGCAGTTCCTCGGGCAGACAAGCCGTCTCAGTAGCGTGCGCACGGTGCCGTTCCAGGTTTCCGCGCAACGAGGTGGCCTGCCGCCGAATCCGGTTGATGCCGAACACGAAATACACCACAGCGCCCACCAGCGGCATCAGCCAGACAAACCCAATCCACGCGATAGCCGAGCGCGGATCGCGTTTGTAGAGTATCACGTGCGCGCACGCCACGACCGACAGCAGCAGGGCAAGCCCCGTCAGGACCGGGTGCCAGAGTTCGTGGACTCCAGCCCACAGATGCGATGCGAATGGCATCCGCAACAAGTATTACAAACCCTGCTCTCCCGCAATCCGATTCCCTTCCAACACCGCGCGCATCTTGCGAGCGAGGTCGTCACGTGTGAACGGCTTCGAGAGGAATTGTACGCCCTCGTCCAGCACGCCGCGTTGGGCAATTACATCAGCCGTATAACCGGACATGAACAACACCTTGACACCCGGCTTGACCGCGCTGATGCGTTGCGCCAGTTGCCGCCCATCCATCCCCGGCATGACCACGTCTGTCAGCAAGACATGGATGTCACCTGGATGCTGGTCTGTCAGTTTCAGGGCATCCCCCGGGGTCTCCGCCAGCATGACTTTGTACCCGAGGGCGTCCAGAAACGCGCCGCAGGTCACGCGCAGGGATTTCTCGTCCTCCACCAACAGGATGGTCTCCCCCCGTCCTCTGGGCGCTGCCGCCTTGCCGATGTCGGTTGTCGCCACGGTCTCTGCCGCAATCTCGGGCAGATAGATCTTGAACGTCGTTCCCTTGCCCGGCTCGCTGGTGGCGTAGATGAATCCGTTGTTCTGTTTGACGATGCCGTACACCGTGGCCAGTCCCAGGCCCGTGCCCTTGCCGAGGCCCTTGGTGGTGAAGAACGGCTCGAATACCTGCGCCAGCGTCTTCTTGTCCATGCCGCAGCCATCGTCGGTGACCGCCAGGAACACATACGGCCCGGGAATGGCTTCCGGGTGTTTGGCGCAGAACTCTGCATCAACGGTGATGCTTCCGGTTTCCATGTTGATTCTGCCGACACCGGCTATGGCGTCCCGCGCGTTGACGCACAGATTGGCCAGGATCTGGTCGACCTGTGACGGGTCGATCTTGACCATCTGTCCGTCCAAGCCTGGCAGCCAGGCCAGGTTGATATCCTCACCGATCAACCGCCGCAACAGTTTGAGCATGCCGGCCACGGCGTCGTTGAGGTCCAATATCTTCGGCGCGATGGTTTGTTTGCGGGCGAAGGCCAGAAGTTGCCGGGTGATCTCGGCCGACCGCTCGGCTTCGTGCGTGATTTCGTCGAGGTACTCCCGGATCGGATTATCCGGCGCGATCTTGTCCCGGCACAGTTCGGCGTAACCCATGATGCCCATGAGCAAGTTGTTGAAGTCGTGCGCCACGCCGCCCGCGAGGCACCCCACTGCCTCCATCTTCTGGGCCTGGCGGAGTTGGTCTTCGAGTTTGGCCTTCTCCGCCTCCGCCCGTTTGCGCTCGGTAATGTCGCGGCAGATGCAGAAGATGCGGTCCTGTCCGCCAACGATGGCGACGTTCGAACTGAATTCCACGTCAAGAACGGAGCCGTCTTTGCGACGGTGACGTGTCTCGACAAAGGTCCCGGTGGCGTCTGCCGACTGGAGCCCACTCAGCAGTTGCTCGCGCGTCCATTGTGCGTCCCAATCCCAAACATGGAGGTGGCGTACTTCTTCAGGTGAATAGCCCAACATTTCGGCATAGCGCCGGTTTGCATCGCACACCTTGCCGCCTCGATCCATGACCACGATGCCGTCTCTGGACTGGTCGAACAGGTCCCGATAGTTCTGTTCGGCTGCCAGCAACTCATCCTCCGCCTGCTTGCGCTCAGTGATGTCGGCGTGGACACTGATGCACACGCGTCCAAAGGTCGGATCGTCGAAGAGAGAAACATTCGTATAGCACCAGAACCGGGCGCCATCCTTCCTGATATTCTCCATTTCCCCTTGCCATTCTCCGGTCTGCGTCAACCTGTTGAAGACATCTCTCTTCGTCTCTTCAGGGGACTTCCTCGTCGCGGCATTGACCACTGAAATATCCTTGCCCAACAGTTCGCCCGGATCGTACCCGAACATCCTCTCGAACCGCGGGTTGGCGTACTTGATGATGCCGTCATTTAATCCGACAAGGTTAACGCCCTCCGTCATGTTGCTGAGGATCGCACTCCTTAACTTCAGCGCATTCTCCGCCTGCTTACGCTCGGTGATGTCATTGGATATGACCTGCACGCCAATAGGCCGTCCCGCGATGTCCTTCATAGTTTTGTAATGGGACAGAAACCACATCTTCCCGGATGGAACCTGGACGTAGTCTTCATAAACTTCGATGGCATCAGAACGCAGGGTCTTGGCAATTCGCTCCATGAGAGTATCGGCCAGCTTTGGGTCGTACATTTCAATGACAAACCTTCCGACGAAATCGGCGGGTTTCCCTCCCATGTACGCCGCCGCCATGGAGTTGAACAGGATCAAACGTCCCTCGGTGTCCCAGTAAGCCACACCGACACCAGCGTTCTCGAGCAGGCCCCGATACTTCTCCTCGCTCTCCCGCAGCGCCTCCTCCGCCTCCCGGCGTTTCCGATGCTCCGCGGCCTCGGTCAAGGTCCGCAAAACGGCGGGGACCAGTCGGTGGAGTCGCTGCTTGAGCACCAAGTCCGTCGCGCCGCTGACCATGCAGTCCACCGCCTGCTCGTCGCCCAACGTGCCGGAGATCAGAATGAACGGGACATTGGGCTGCTTTTCACGCGCCAAGGCTAAGGCGGCCATGCCGTCGTAGTCGGGCAGACTGTAGTCCGAGAGGATCAGGTCAAACCGTGTCTGGGCCAGTGCGGCTTCGTATTCTCCACGATCACGCGCGATTCGCAGTTCGTGGGGTACCGCGATCTGCTGTAGTCTGTCGCGTACCAGTTCCACGTCACGCGGGTTGTCTTCGAGATAGAGAATCAGCACTGGATTATTCATGGCAACCCCTCAGCGAGTTATCGGTGAACAGTGAACGGTAAACAGTGAACGGTGGCAGTCACTGTTTGCTGCTCCTCCCCGAACTAACACTGCCCGGCGGCGGTTCGTTGACCACCGCCCAGAAAGCGCCAACCAGTTTCACCGCCTCGACGAACTCCGGGAACTTCACCGGTTTGACAATGTAGGCATTGACGCCCAGTTGATAGCTCGTGGCCAAGTCCTGCTCTTCGCGCGAGGAGGTCATGACGACGACCGGAATCATTTTGAGTTGCGGGTCGCTCTTGATCTGCCGCAGCACCTCGAGGCCATCCACCCTGGGCATTTTCAAGTCCAGCAGCACGACGGCAGGGTGGCCGGCGACTCTGTCGGCGAATGGGCCGCGCCGATACAGGTAATCGAGCGCCTCCACCCCATCGCGCAGGGTGACGACTTCGTTGGCCAGGTTGTATTGGGCCAAGGCGTTGAGTTCCATCTCAGTATCGCGGGGACTGTCGTCCACCAGGAGGATGCGTTTCAGTTCGGTGTTCATAGTCGTAAATGCAGAATGAAAAATGGAGAATGCAGAGTGAAGAATTCAACCCGCCAGTCCACATTCTTTATTCCTCATTCTTCCTTTCTTTCGTTCGCTTAATGATCGTGACGAAGATTGCGATCAACTGGTTGGTCTCGTCCGACAAGGCGGACAGACGTGACAGGGGAACAATGGCGGCTTCGACGAGCAGTTCCAACCAGTAAGCGGTTTCATCGAGTTCCTTCAAACAGTCACCCATCTTGGCAACGAACTCGGCCTTGGACCTCGCCCGATTCGCCTCCCGGTAGTTCGCGCCGACCGCCGTTCCCGACCGCAAAACCTGTTTGCCGAGCACCTGAGCGACCGTTTCCTTTGGCAGCGCCGAATACATTTTGATTATCCGCAACGCGAACGTCTTCGTCCTCTGCGCCAGATCCCGGTCGTGTTTGCCATTCTGCATCCTTACCGCCTCCTCCTTCCCAATCCCGTGTCTTTATTCAAAGGCGTCCTTTTCCACCCTCTGCATTCGCCATTCTGCATTCTTCATTCTCTTGCTTTCAAGGTGAAATAGAACGTTGCGCCCTCGTTGATTTTGCCCTCTGCCCAGGTGCGCCCGCCGTGCCGGGCGATGATGCGCCGCACATTGGCCAGGCCGATGCCGGTGCCTTCGAACTCGTCCGTCCGGTGCAGTCGTTGGAAGACGCCGAACAGTTTGTGGGTATACTGTGGGTCGAAGCCGACGCCATTGTCGCGCACGAACAAGACGACTTCGTCGTCCTGCAATGCAGAATCATGAATGCGGAATGCGGAATGGGGTGGAGCACCGGGCGATTCCGTTCCTTCCGCTCCCTTATCATTCTCCATTCTGCACTCTTCCTTCATAATTCCCACCTCAATCACCGCCGGGTCGCGCGGCCGGGTGAACTTCACCGCGTTGCCCAGCAGGTTGGCGAAGACGAGTTTGAGCATCGCGGGATCGCCCTGCACCGCAGGCAAGGGCGGGAGGGTCCATATAATCTTGCGCCCGCGCGTGGTCGCCTCCAAATCGCGCAACGCATCCCGCACCAGGGAGTTCAGATCGATGTTGGTCTCGATCATCTCCACCCGGCCCATGCGCGAGAACGCCAACAGATCGTCGATCAGCTCCCCCATCTCCCGGCTGGCGTCGGCGATGGTCTGCATGTAGCGCCGACCCTTGTCCGAAAGTCGGCCCTCGGCCTCTTGCGCGAGCATATCTACGTAGCCCTGCACATGCCGCAAGGGCGCGCGCAGGTCGTGCGACACGGAATAGCTGAAGGCTTCGAGTTCCTTGTTGGCGGCCTCCAGTTGCGCGGTGCGCTCGACGACGCGTTGCTCCAGTGTGGCATTCAGCGTGCGGATTCTCGCCGCCGTCTTCACGCGTTCGGAGATATCTCGGATGTTGCACTGGATCACCTTATGGTGGTTTACCAGATACACATTGCTGACGAACTCCACCTCGTGGCGCTTGCCGTCTGAACCCTCCAACGCCATGTCTTCGTAGCGGACGTAACCTTTCTGCTGCAACTCCACAAAGTTGGCCTCGTTGGCGACGAGGTCCTTGAAGAATCCCAGTTCCCAGATCTTCTTGCCAAGGAAGACCGCGCGGGTGACCCCTAGCAACTCGATCAGGTAAGGATTCACATCCACGACCATCCCCGTCTCGGCATCGAGGATCAAAACGCCGTCTCGCGCCGCCTCAAAGAGGCGTCGATAGCGGACCTCTGAATCGCGCAGTGCATCCGACAACTCCGCGCGTTCCTTGAAGTACCGGACGCCCTGTTGCCGCCAGATGAACCCGGCACAGCAACCCGCCGCGATGAGCAACGCACCGAACATGAGGACCAACTGCCACGCTTGCGCGCGCCACGGCGCATACACTTCCGCGGTGTCCATGCGGGCTACCAGGGCCCAGGGGGAGTCGGGAACGGTACGCAAGGCCGCAACCACCGGTCTGCCCCGGTAGTCCAGGCCTTCCATGATACCCTCCCGGCCGAGGGCGGCCTGAGCTGCGGGCAGCGCGACGCGATCCAAAGGCGCACGGAGGTTCAGGGCCGTATTCGTTTGGAACCGGAGTTCATTCAGAAAGACGGCTTCGTTTCCTTCTCGGCGGACGAGCAGTGTCTCGGCCGACGTGCTGAGTGTCGGCCAGCGTTGGATAAAAGGGTAGAGATAGATGGCCGGATCGATGCGCAGAAAGAACACGCCCAACGCTCGCTTGGCGTCCTGTTCGTCGAGGATGGGAACCAGGACTCCCAGGTAGACTTGCCGGTCCCGGTCACTGCGATAGAAATCCTGAAACACTACCTGAGGGGATTGCAGGTCTTTTGAAATACCCGTGGCTACGGGAGAGGAAACAGCCGGTAGTCCGGCGGGCACTGACAGGCGACAGACGCCTTGAGTATCCAGCAAGCGGACCTCGTCATACTGGCCGTGGCCCTGATATTTGCCGAGCCAGATCTGAAGTTGGCGTTGCGCATCGGCGTCCTCCGGCTTTTCCAGGAAGCGCCGCACTAAGGCGGAGAGGGCGGCGTTCTGGAACAAGACGTAGCCATCCGCCAACCGTTCCTTGCGGTACTGCGCCAGTTCGCCGACCTTCAAATCAGCAATAACGGAGAGTTGCCGTTCCACCTCCGCGCGGTAGTGCTGCGCAGACTTACGGGTGTAGAACCAGCCCGAGAAGACGAGGCCCGCCGCCAGTAAGACGA
>Ga0118677_10007622_pt1 | contig 17773 bp, 15 predicted proteins | sample AliMusrvi5mmetaG_FD_86154 | JGI IMG/M metagenome (GOLD analysis project Ga0118677, IMG submission 86154) | reverse complement strand
GTTCCTTGGGTGTGCCGCCAGGAAAGTCGAGGTTCAACTTAGTAAGGCCGGGTTCGGCCGATGGCGGGGCACTAGCGCGCTGGATGATGTTCTGAAGACGCTCGCTGAACTGCCCACTCGGGGAGGGCGGCGCCGGCGCCAGCGGGCGTGGGGGCATTGCCGGCGCAGGAGGGGAGGGTTCCTGAGCCAGCAAAGGGGTGAGGCCGAGCGCTGAGAGGCATATAATCGTGCAATAGGCTGTCTTCATATAATGACTGTTTTAGTTTTGTGTCTTCATCCAGAGACACGACGCTCACGGACAAATCCTTCAGCAGGGCAATTTTTCTCTTGCAAGATTCGCGCTACGGGGCGAAAGTCTGCCCACGTAAGCGCGGGATAACGGGTGAAACAGACCGCTGCGCCGGCTCTTTGCAATGTGAGAGTTCGCAGGATTTACCCTGCCTATGCTCGTGATTAGAAACTATGTCCTTGAACCGTAGTAGATAAATCCAGGGACTTTAACTGAGGTTGTGGCCGACAGGCCTTTACTGGAAGTCGTAAGCAGCCCGGCGGGTCCCGACTGTTTCTAAGAAGTTCAAAGGAACTGTTATACACGGCACTGGCGGGGTTCTTTTTTTGGCGGGCAAATCGCGCTTACGGGGCCTCGCATTCTTTTTTTTGGGCAAAGCGGGCACTGGCTGGTATCGTGGGATTATGTCGCGGGACGAATTGTTTTCCACCTCACCGGAGTCGGGTCCGGAGAAAGCAGGAGCCGCGGAGGAGCGCGCCCTTCGACACCAGCCGCTGGCGGCGCGTATGCGGCCCCACAATCTGAACGAATTCGTCGGGCAATCGCACATCCTTGGCCCGGGCCAACTGTTGCGGCGGGCCATCGAGGCAGACCGCATTCAATCCCTCATCTTTTATGGCCCGCCCGGCACCGGCAAGACTTCATTGGCTCAAATCATCGCCCGCCAGACCCGGAGCAAGTTCGATCGGCTCAGCGGCGTGGAATCTAACGTTGCGGATATGCGCCGTGTGCTGGCCTTGGCTGCGAACCGGCTGGAGAACAAGGGGCAATCCACCATCCTGTTCATTGACGAGATCCACCGGTTCAACAAGTCGCAGCAGGATGTGCTTTTGCCGGACGTCGAGGGCGGTGTGGTGAGACTGATCGGCGCGACGACCCACAACCCTTTTTTCTTCGTCAACTCTCCTCTGGTTTCGCGCTCACAGATCTTCGAATTGCGGCCGCTGGCGGAAACGGAGCTTTATGCCTTGCTGCAGCGGGCCCTGGGGGACGCGGAGCGTGGGGTGGGCTACCTCAAGGTTCAAGCGGACGAGGCCGCGCTGCGTCATTTGGCCAGGCTGTCCGATGGGGATGCGCGCAAAGCCTTAAATGCGTTGGAGATCGCCGCACTTACCACTCCGCCCGACTCCGGCGGAGTGATTCACCTCGACCTGACGGTCGCGGAGCAAAGCATCCAGAAGAAGGCGGTAGTTTACGACGATGAGGACGCGCACTACGACACCATCTCGGCCTTCATCAAGTCCATGCGTGGGAGTGACCCGGACGCCACGCTTTACTGGCTAGCCAAGATGATTCACGCGGGTGAGGACCCGCGCTTCATTGCGCGGCGGATCGTGATCCAGGCCGCGGAAGACGTCGGACTGGCGGACCCGATGGCGCTGGTGCTGGCCAACGCGGCCTTCCAGGCGGCGGAGTTTATCGGCTGGCCGGAGGCGCGGATACCGTTGGCGGAGGCGGCGATCTATATCGCCACGGCGAACAAGAGCAACAGCACGGTGCTGGCCATCGATGCGGCGCTAAAGGATGTCGAATCCGGGCGCACGCTGGCGGTTCCGGAGCACTTACGCGATGCCAGCTATCGGGGCGCGAAGCGGCTGGGCCATGGCGAGGGTTACCATTACGCGCATGATCACCCGGGACATTTCGTGGCGCAGGACTACCTGGGGGCAGACAAGCGCTACTACGAGCCGACCGAGCAAGGGGTGGAAAGGAAGATTAAGGAGCGCGTCGAGAAGTGGCGGGCGCTGATCGCGAAGTCCGAAGTGCGAAGTCCGAAGTCCGAAACGTAGGGTGTGAGGTTGCGATGCCTTGCATGCGAGGAGATGCAGAACGATTATCGAGAAGCTAAGCAGAGGCTGCGCTATCAGATGCGAGCTGCGTTGCGGCAAATTCCGGCGCAGCAGCGCGCGACGGCCTCCGCTCAAGCGCGCGTACTGTTAAAAGCGCAAGCCCAGTGGCGGGCCGCGCAGTCGATTCTGTTCTTCGCCCCGTTGCCGGAGGAACTGGATGTGTGGCCTTTGTTGGCTGAGGCGCTAGCTGATGGGAAGCGGGTTGCGTTGCCCCGCTTTGCAGCGGCGGCGCTAAATTACGAGGCCTGTCAGGTCCTTGATCCTGCGACTGATTTGGAGGTGGGGCAGTTCGGCATCCGCGAACCCCATGCTAAGTGCGTCCGGTTTTCCTCAGACCGGTTGGATTTAATCCTGGTGCCGGGAGTGGCATTCGACTTACAAGGTGGTCGGCTGGGGCGCGGCAAAGGCTATTACGATCAGCTCCTGGGAGGATTGCGAGGGAGCATGTGCGGTGTGGCGTTCGATCAGCAGGTCGTAGGCGAAGTTCCCCTTGCCCCGCATGATATTTGCCTGGATTACATCCTTACTCCTACCCGTTGGGTGGAGATTAAGGCCTGAAAGGGGACTCTCCGAGGCAGAGAATACTTGGCTCTACCGCTATTTGTATTGGTTGTACATGCCACTGGGCATGCCGGTCTCCCAATTCTGCGGCGAGTTCCAAGGGCGCTCCGACATGTTCTCCGACTCGGTACTGGCGCAACCGGCAAGGGCGAACCCAGCCAGAGCCAGGAATAGCAGAAACACCTGACGCGGATTGGAAACCAGGAATTTCACGAGGCGGGATGGGCGGGAATGACCTGGTCACCCTCCATGACTTCCCCGAGTTCCCAGCCAGGCATAACATTGGCAATACAGCGATCCTTTTGCACCGTGCGGACCACTACTTTGGCAACGAGCTTGCCGTCGCGATTGACCAGCAACTCGCCGCGCTCCAGAACGCCCTGATCTTCACCCACGTTGAGCACCACGAAATTCCACTTCGGGTCGGCCACCAGCACTTTGCCCTTCAAGCTCGCGGGCAGCGTTACGAAGAAGTTTGGATCCCGATAAACGGCCAGTTCGGTTTCTAGCTTCTTAATCCTCTGCGTCAAGATCTTGTTCTCGGTATTCGCTACGGCCAAATTGTCCTGCACCGCCTTAAACTCCTTGTTCATGCCTAGGATCTGTTGAGGCGTCACCCCTGTTGCCTTGTAGGCTGCCAGATCCGCCTGGGCGGCATCCCGCTCCTGGCGGGTCTTGTTCAAATCCTCCGTCAACTTGTCGCCGCGCTTGGTTTGAACGGCCAAATCCGACTCGGCCTTGTCCTTGGCCGCCGTCGTAGCTTCCAGCGTGGCCTTGGTCTGTTTTAGCTCAGCAGTGGTCGTTTTCAGCTCCTTGTCGGTCTTAGTATAAAGCCCGAGGTATTTCTGGTGCTCGTCGGTCTCAGTCTTCAGGTTGGTCTGCAAGGTGGTGATCTTCTCCTTGACCTGGAGAAAGTTCAAGACGCCCACCGCCAACCCGGCGAGGATGGCCACGATTAAGCTGATTCGAGTCAACATGGTTAGGTGCTCAAGTTAAATATTGGAGATAAATTAGGAGGTGGTGCCTGGCATGTCAACGCTCGAATGAGGCGGAAATTGAGCCGTTATTCGAGGCGCTTGAGGACGACTAGCCAAGCGGTGGAGTTAGGGGCATTGCCGCCCAAAACGAGCATCTCTCCCCTGGGGAGCGACTGCTTGCGCTTCACCACCTCTTTTCCTTTGCCTATGAGGGTGACTTCGACCTCGTGACGGACAAATCTGGTCAAGTTCAACTGGCACTTCTCGCTGATGGGTACTTCCTTAGTCTCACTTTGCGCCAACGAGAAGTCCTTGCGGTTAACCTCGAACCAATTCGTCCACTTGAGCGGGAGGTCTTTCAGCTTCTGCCTGACGTCGAGCTCGACTGGTTTGTAGGTTTTGCCTTCAGGCGGCTTGCCGTCATCGGTGCCCCAGACCAGGAAGGCCTGGAGTTTCATGTCAGCCGCCCGTGTGCTAAACTGGCCGCCGGCGAATAGCGCCAGCACAATCGCACACCACCCAAGGCCAGTTGGCGCTATCAACTTCGCTCTCATTGATTATTCAAACGTACCCATCTCGTCGCTTTCCGCTCCCTCGTTATCGGCAGGGTAAGAAAGCCACACCAAAGTTGTGCCGGCCTCATAATCACGGTAAGTAAACGCCCCCGCGTCAGCCAGCGCGGTCTCGATATCCGCGGCGGATGTGCGGCCGAACTGTCCAACCGGCTGGATGAGCACGACTACCGTGACCAAGACCAGCGCGAGAGCCGAAGCAGGAACCAAGAGCCGGCGCCATCGGGCGAGGAGCGATGCCGGGGCGAACTTTGGGGCCGGGGCTTCCAAGCGCTGAATCTCCCGCTGGACTTTGGACCAGAAGAAGTCGCGCGATTCCGGAAGCTCGATTCCCCCCTCAAATCCGGCCAGGACTTTGTCCGTGTTGCGCAACTCCTCCAGCAGGGCCGCCGCTTCGCGGTCCCGGGTCACCAGGCTGGCCATCTCGCTTGCCTCGGCCTTCGGCAACTCGCCGTCGAGGAAGGCCTGCAATTTCAATTGTGCATTGTAGTCCATTAAACCGAATCTAGTTTCTTCAAATCCGCCAGCAGGGCCGCTAGTTTCCGACGCGCATAGAACAGCCGGGACATCACCGTGCCGATCGAGCATTCCATCGTCTTGGCGATCTGCTTATATTCCATCTCTTCAAATTCGTGCAGCACCAACACAGTGCGGTGTTCATACGACAACTGGCCCAGCGCTCGATCAATTCTCTGGCGGAGTTCCCCACGTTCCAGACCCGCGGTTGGGTTCACCGTGATGACCGGCATCTGCCGCTCAACCCCGCCTGACTCAGCGTCCATCGCCTCGATGGACTCCGTCCGCTGTCGCTTCTGCTTGCGCAACTGGTCCAGGCAGAGGTTGATGACGATCCGCGTCATCCAGGTGCCGAAACTCGAATCGCCCTGGAACTGGGCCAACCGCTGCCAACCCTTCACCCACGCTTCTTGAGAAAGATCAATCGCTTCTTCTTCATTCCGCATCATGCTATAAGCGCGGGCGTAAATCTTATCGCGATGCCGCGCTACCAATTCCTCGAACGCAGCCATATCACCCTGCTGCGCCGCCCGCACCAACGTTTGATCATCGGCGGAAGAATTGTCTTTAGCAGTCATCGTTTCGACGGGCAGGAAACCAACATTATTCAACCCGGGCTAGAGTTTTCCTTTGGTTGTGGGGAGCCGGCCGGCCATCCGCGGATCCCGCTGGCAAGCGGCATCGACGGCCCGGGCAAAGGCCTTAAACATCGCCTCGACGATGTGGTGCGGTTCATCACCGTACAGCAGTTCTAGATGCAGGTTGCAGCGTGCCTCATTGGCGAAGCCCTGGAAGAACTCCCGGGCCAGGCCGAATCGGAATGCGCTGGACATGTCCTGTTTTTTCTCAGCTTTACTGACGCTCCTGTAGGCGAAGGCATTCAACCCGCGCCAAACCAATAAGGGCCGCCCTCCGAAGTCGATCACGCACCGTGCCAGGCATTCATCCATTGGCACATACGCTTCGCCGGTGAACGAGTTTCGGGGATCAAAACCGGCCCCATACCGGCGAATTCCTTTCTTGTCACCTAGCGCCTGGGCAACGGCCTGCCCCAAGGCGATACCACAGTCTTCGACGGTGTGGTGCGCATCGACTGCCAAGTCCCCGTCGCAACGAAGCTTTAAATCCAGGACCGCGTGCCTGGCGAACAACGTCAGCATATGGTCGAAGAAGGGGATGCCAGTTTGGATGGAAGACTTGCCCGCACCGTCGAGGTTCAAGGTAACCGCGATGCAGGTTTCTTTGGTTACACGGCGAAGTTTCGCCCGTCGGATCGTCATCTCGTGGACATTTAATCAGATCGGCTCGGCAAATACAAAGCCCAAACCACTCAAACGCGCCGCGCGGTTGTCCCCGGTTAAGTGCATCACGAAGCGCTAGGCGGCAGTTTGGTTCAACAGGGCCAATTGACCGCGGGTGAGGCCGCCACCTCCACTGCTTTGGTCAATTCACGCATCCAGGCTCACAAGTCGTCCTCTGCCTCCACCCCAGTGGCCATCAGTCGGTCCCGGCCACCCAACCGGAACCAAACCAAAACCCCGCCAGCCTCTTCACCAACCTCCCTAAATGAGCTTGTCCGGTTTTGAAAACTACGCGACACGACTGGCGAATTAACTTGCCACCCACCTCTGCACGGGCAAAATAGACTTTCAGTGGTTTATAATAGACAAGATTTGGTCCGGTGCCTCCGCCAATGGCGGCCTTTCTGCTGTCTTGGTTTGATTCATGCCACGGAGTGTCAGATTGCCGTATCAGATTGCCGATTATGGACTTCTTGTAACGTGCAAAACATACGTATTTGCAGAGCTTTATGGCCAGTTTAGCTCAGTGGTAGAGCAACGGTTTTGTAAACCGTCGGTCCTCGGTTCGAATCCGAGAACTGGCTCCAGCTTAAGACCAGATTAGAGACAATCACCAGGTCATTTAAGAACCAAAACGCGGCGATGCCCAGTATGTGGACACGACGGGATGTCCTTCGGCTGGCATATACCCTGCGGCATTTGTGCTGTGCCTCAAACTCGTTTAGCAACGCGACCTGCAGACAGAAGCGCGCGTCGGATTGTAGTCGATGTGGTGTCCCGAACATCGGCATCACGCCGGTCGCCCTTCATCCGCCAACGCCTGTGCTGGCGCATCTGGGCCTCATCGCTTCTGCCGCTACAGCTGGTGATCCTGCCCGCCGTGGTGCAAGCCCAACTCCGTTACCCGAACGCCGACGGCACGATCACCGTCGGCTGTTACACCGGTTCTGGCGGTGCGGTGGCTATACCCAGCACGATCAACGACCTGCCCGTCACTAGCATTGGGGACAGGGCGTTCCGAGACTGCACCAACCTGACCAGTGTGACGATCCCCAACAGTGTCAGCAGCATCGGACAAGAGGCGTTCGGTGGCTGCTACAGCCTGACCAACGTGGCGATCCCCAAGAGCGTTACCAGCATCGGACGCGATGCATTCTATGGTTGCGCTGGCCTGACCAGCGTCTTGATCGGCAACAGCGTCACCAGTATCGGGGACGGCACGTTTAAAGGCAGTGGCCTGAGGAGCGTTACGATTCCCGACAGCGTCACCAGCATTGGACGCGATGCATTCTATGGCTGCACTGGCCTGGCCAGCGTGTTGATCGGCAACAGCGTCACCAGCATCGGGGACGGGTCGTTTGAAGGTACCAGCCTGACCAATATTACGATTCCCGACAGCGTCACCAACATCGGCAATTACGCGCTCTCCTGCTGCACCAACCTGGCCAGCGTCACGATAGGTAGCAGTGTCACCAGCATCGGGCGAGAGGCCTTCAAAAGGTGCGCTAACCTGGCGGATATGACGATCCCGAAAAGCGTCACCAGCATTGGACAAAATGCGTTTGGGGGTTGCCTTAAACTGGCAAGAGTCTATTTCAAGGGTGACGCTCCCAGCCCTGGTGATGCGGATATGTTCGACGGTGACAGCCACGCGACCGTCTGTTATTTGCCGGGGACCGGCGGCTGGGGTCCCACTTTTGGTGGGCGGCCGACCGCGCTCTGGGATACGCAGGTGCCATACGCTTACACGACCCATAACGGCATGATCACCAATACCGAGTTCATGGGACCCGAGCTTACTGGGCAGGCTGAAAATCTCCGTGAACCTGTTCCCTCGCAAAAAGTCCAATCTACATCAGCAATCCAACACGGCCGCAATACTCCGACCGTTGGCGATCAAAGTGCCTCTCACCAAGTCCTGACGCGAAAGCCTCCAGTGATGATGGCCTTGGCTGGCGGTTTGGGTGTCTCGGCCTTGCTAGCGCTGTCTGTAGCTTACAATAAGAATGGTTCCCGGGCCAAGCGGCGCAATTTGGCGGGCGATAAAACAGGGCTTCCAATCCCCCGGCGGACAAACAAGTCAGCCAGAGCGCGTGACGCGATTAAAGGCAAGCTCGCGGACCCGCCAGTTTCACGTGAGCGCAAGCCTCAGATGCGAATGAAGCGAGACAAGCGTTGCCGTTTGTGTGGTGAGCCTGCGGTGAAAGGTGCGTTTTGTTTGAAGCATGGGATTACCCGCCGGGCAAGTGAAAGGAGGAAGCTCAGCAGCAAACGCCGCGATAACAACACGCCCAGTAGCAAACTCGACGCCAAGGCAAAAGCGCCCTCTCGAAGGAAGCGGACCAAAAAAAGTCCAAGTGAAAAGTAGCGCTCGCTGCCAAGGGCAGCCGTAGCCCCAGGATAGCCTGAGGGTGGCTTGAGGGTAGCTTCAGGGTAGCCTCAGGATGGCTTCAGGGTGCCTACCGGTTGGCCACCAGGTGGCCTGAGCGTGGCTTCAGGTAAGCCTCGGGGTGGCCGTAACCTGCCTTGGTCCTTCTTTGTCTCCGTTGACACCCACCCTGTGCGCGGAAACCGCGGTTGGCGGGGAATCGGTCCTGGTTTCCGGCTCCCGCCGACCAACACTTGCGGCCATTCCCTGAGATTAGCCTCGTGTCTGCTTTGTCACGGGTCGGATCAAAAGAGACCGACTTGGGTCGGAAATGCTTCCTTTTGGGGATTCAGCATCCCCCATCTGGATATTTAGTTTCGGCGACTTCGATCCGTTCGGGGAGTTCGACCTGCTGTTTGGAGCGTCGAAGCTCAACTTGCGCATCGTTGACTTGCCGATTCGGTATCGGGCGAGGACCTACGGGCAGAGGAACATCACTCGGGAGGTTTCAGTTGCTTCTACTACCTGCTCTCGGGCGGCTACAGCAAACCCGCCTTCTACCCGGCGCGATGGCTGGAAAGCATTCGGAGATTTGAGGCCAAACTCTCCCGCTGCCCACGGGCGTTTGGAGGCCACTGCCTGCTCGGCCTGGCCGTGCAGGGAACAGACCACGCGGCCAGTCTTGGCTAGGGTGCACACTCGCTCCAGCCGGGATCACCCATGTACAGGCGGACAAGGTAGGCCGTATCGAAGTAAAGCATTAGGCCCGGTCTTCCGAGATGGCCACCGTACTGGCCAAAAAGGGATCGTCTCAGGCGGCCCCGGTCAGTCCAGGACCACTCGCGTGGGGAAATCGGGACAGAGACGGGATTGGGTTAGCGCACCAGCGGGATCGAAAAACCTGACCTGCCCCTCCAAATCACAGAGCCAGAACTCGACCGCACCCTGGCCGAAGAAGAGCCGCTTGCGTTGGTTCACTTCCTCCTCGGAGTTGGACGGCGACAGCACCTCCCCGCAAATCTCCGGCGCAATCAGGTACACCGGGTCATTCGGGCGCGAAAGCCGGCGCTCATTGGAAACCCAAGAGAGATCCGCCGCCTTGACGCCCTCTTCCGTTTGAATCGGGCATTTGGTAATGCTGCGTCCACCGCGCAACTTTGCCCGCAGCAGCATAGCGATCTCGGTCTGGTACTCGGCGTGCCGGCTTCGTGGTGGCGGGCTCATCACGACATTCCCCCAGCGATCACTTTCAATGCGATACGGCAGCGCCGCCAAAAGCTTGTCATCACAAATCTCGGCCCATGTCATAGCCAGTGCTTACGCTGCCTCCCGTTGACTCGCAAGCCCATTTAGCGACAGCACATTTAGCGATTTCATCGGGGAGGCGTAGCGGATCCGCGTGCCGACCTGCGACGGTTATGAACTGCCGCTCCGACTGGCGAGCCTGTTGCACCTGGTGTTGTTCGACGTTCGCCACCATCTCCAGGCGCCGAATGCCTTTCTGCGCGAAGCGCGGCGCATGCTGGGCCCCGCCGGGCGGCTCATTCTGTTTGAGCCTTATATCAGTTGGACCAGTTACCCCATCTACGGGCTGTTGCATCACGAGCCTGTGGCGTGGAGGCAAGCGATTAACCGCGCGGAATCGCTGCCGCGGCCGCGCGATTATTATGCCGCGCCGGGCAACGCGACGCGTTTGTTTTTCCGGTACGAAATCCAGGGCTGGCCCGAGGGCCGGCAGATTTTTCATGCGCAAGGGTTCAGTTGCTTTCACTACCCGTTCTCGGGAGGTTACAGCAAACCGGCATTTTACCCGGCAGGCTGGCTGGAGGTGCTGCAGAGATTTGAGGTCGCACTCTCGCTCTAGCCGCGGGTCTTTGGAGGGCGTTGCTCGGTCGGGCTGTGGCCCTGATAGCCTGGGAACGGGCCAGGTACTGGGCGCGTGCCTTTGGCGGGTGGCGGTGGGTAGCTCGTAGCGCAGATTTGTAATCTGCGAGGACGGCCTAGGCTGAGTAGTCAAAATCGGCGAGCCTCGAAGTCATCAAGCCTCTTAGCTCCGAGGAAAAGCAGCAACTCGCCAATCTCGAGAAAGTGACTGACGCCAAGCTCGCAGACTTTTTTGAAGTCGGCAGCGCCCTGATGGAGATCAAAACCAAGGAGCTGCACCTGGAGACGTACACGAACTTCAACACCTACTGCCAGATACGCTGGGGATTTGGACGGAGCTACGCCAACAAACTGATTGGCAGCGCCGAGCGGATTAAGCTGCTCCCCAAAGAAGTGCCCAAACCGGCCAATGAATTTCAGATTCGTCCCTTCCTGAAACTGGAGCCCAAAGAATTCCCAGACAAATGGCAAGCGATCGTCGAGACAGCGGGCGAGGGAAAAGTCACCTCCAAAATCGTGAAAGAGTTACTTGGTCTGACCAAGAAGAAGCGGAAAAAACGAAAGGCGAAAGGGTCGGATCAGAAAGAGGGGGCCAATGAACTCCTGGCGAGCATCCGGGGAGCGTTGGAGGAAAAGCAAGTGGAGGATGCCCATAAGCAGCTCACCAAGTTGGAGAAGTTGCTCAAGGCCTGAACCCACTGCCGGGTTCAGGCTTATGTCATCCTCTCGATCACCGCGCCGTCAACCGCTGCATCAACCCCACAAATCAAAGCGCCTCAGGCAACGAATTCCACCGCTGCTTTTGTGGGGAAAGGGATGGTGGATGGTGGGTTGGACTTGGGCTGGAGCTGGGGCTTAGAGGACAATCGAGTCTGAAGGCTTGGGTGACACGGTTCAAGTGGGCTCGTTCTTCTATCCAGTCTGCTAAAAAGCTGTGAGCGTTCCAACCTGGCACGTAAGCAGCTTTCAGGTTTGGTGAGTGTGGCGTCTCCGAATTGCTATGCAGGCGGCGGCAATCGAGCCCAGGAAAGGGCTACCGCAGTCCAAGGCCCTGTCGCAACTTTTCGAGAGCACTTGGAGAGGCGATACCGCCGTGGAGTGCGCCAGCCCTGTCTTATCCTTGCCCTGTGGCGCTTTGCTGCCACCACACTGGAGTTTCGCGGCCAAGGCGCCGCGCTTATGCAACAAGACCATTTTTTAGACCGTCAGCCAGCGGTTGCGAAACATGCTGGTGCGGAGCTTGCTAAAGCCGGGAACGGCTTGGGAGCCGAGCTGACGTGCCCCGGCGCAACCCCCCTCCCAAACCCTTCTTCCCCATGGCATTTGGCCAGTGCCGCCGCCGCCGTGCTTTTTGTAGCCCTGGTTTTTCTGGTAATTCCTCGCGAGGTTGTGGGGCTGAATGCAGACTCCTCCTGGTGTACGGTGCTAAGCTATGCGCAGCAGAAAGGCTGGCAGTTCGGGACGGAGATTGTGTTTACCTACGGTCCGGCGGGGTTCCTAGTCACACCCTGGTCGACCGGCCACCCGTTCGTTGTGCGATTACTGTCCGACATCACGTTGACTTTGCTGGTGGCGGCGGGCCTTTGCCTGGCGGCCTGGCGGGTGAGGTTGCTTTGCAGGCTTTTGCTGCTGGGCACGCTCATTCTCCTGGCGCCCAACATCCATTTATCGGCCGACCTCTTGCTCTACATCGGCCTCCTTTGTTGGGGCGCGTTGTGCCTGGTGGAATCCGGGGGCCGATTGGTCATGGCCGTAGCGGTCCTTGCCTGCCTGGCGGCTTTCGCCTCGCTGATCAAGATGAACTTTCTCTTCGCCGCAGCGCTAAGCATTGGTGCAGTCACCTGCGACCTTGCCCTTCGCGAGCGGTTGCGGCTGGCGCTTTGTCTAGTGCTCGGCTTTGCCGCGAGTGTCGCTTTGGGATGGGTGCTTTTAGGACAGAACCTGTCGCACTTTGGTTCATTCCTAGCCAATGGCTTGGCAATGTGCGTAGCGTACAATCACGGGTCGGCCTATCATTTGCCCGAAGTCAAGATGGGAGGAATGATCGCGGCGACGGCGGCATTGATCATGACGGTTACAGGCGCCCTAACCGCGTTCGATTCGAACGACAAGCGCGCGCGTTGGCGCCGCGGCCTTCTGCTAGCTTGGACGGGCTCGTTGCTCTTTATTACTTGGAAACATGGGTTTGCGCGGGGGGACCGATACCATATCGGCTTTTTCCTGATCTTTATTCCCGCCCTGGCCTTGGCTTTGGAGGCCCTACCTCGCGAAGCTCCCGCCGGCCGTGCTGCCGTCCGGGGCATCGGCGCGTTTTGCTGCGTAATCTGCGCCCTTACTTTGCAGTCGGCATTCTTTCCTGCCTACCTCAATTTCTGTGCTCGGCAACCTATGCGGGCCATCAGCCGGAACATCCGGGCGATTTTGAATACCACAGAATATTGGCAAGCCCTGAATTGGGATCTGTAGTCGCAACGGCAACGCGCCGCTTTGCCCAGGCTTCGCAGAGCCATTGGTTCGGCTCGCGTTGATGTCTTTGGATGTGACCAAGCCTATGCGTGGTTCAACCAGCTCAATTATCAGCCGCGGCCGGTTTTCCAAAACTTGTCCGCCTGTACTCCTCTGCTGATGCGACTGAACGAGAATTTCTATTTTTCCAAGGCAGCCCCTGAATACGTCCTGTTGAGCCTCGCGGCCTCTGAGCAGTTCGCGCCGCTAGCAGACGCGCTGGTGCTTCGGGATGTTCTGGCTAATTATGCGCTGATCGACAAGGAGGGACCTTTCCTTCTATTGCAGTCGAAGCAAACCAAGTCTCCCAGGTTGAGCCTGTTGCACGAGGGGACGGTACGGGTCGGCGAGCGTCTCGACCTGTCGGGAGGGGCTGGCGAAGACCTCTGGATGGAGCTGGACCTCAAGCCGACACTGGTCGGCCGCGCCAGAGAGGTTGTTTACCGGTCCACTCCCGTTCGTCTCGCGGTCTGGCACACGCAGGCCGGTGGGAAGTTGGGAGAGTTCAGCGCTCCGCCGCCGATGATGGAGGCCGGGTTTCTCGTCAGTCCTCTGCTCCGCAGCACTGCGGATGTCCTGAGTGCGTATGGAGCCGACACCAACGCAATTATCCGGCCCGGCGCGTTTTCAATCGAAGTGAACCCTGCTGACAGGTCTTGCTGGCAAGGCGAGGCTCGCTTCCGTATTTACAGGTTGGAAGAGCGGCTGTGCCGGTTCGCTTCGAAAGATTGCATGCAACGTGTGAAGTTCCCCGGATTCGCAGCCGAATCTTGCGATTTCTCCAGTTCTTCCAACGCCGTACTCTCGGTCGCCAGGTTGCCGGTGGCGTTGCTGCCACCAGGCGGGCACATGCGCTTCGAGATTCCCGATTGGGCGCGTTCGGCAATTGGCAGTCACCTTTATCTTTCAAGTCCGGGTGTCGATCCGGCGGCGCAAGTCGAGTTTCGTGTTGAGGAGGAACTGGCGAGCGGGACCGTGGAAACCCTTCACTCCCAGGTGGGGCGTCCGGACAGGAACCCCCGCGAAAACATTGCTCCATGACTCTTGCTGGCCAGGAGCAGACGCAGAGAAAGCTCTTTCTGAAGACCGTCTCCACGGCACCCGGAGCGTCCAGCGATGCGCTGAGCTGCTGGGCCGACCTCGACTTCCAATAACGCAAGATAGCAGCTCGCAAATTAGTGATGTCTCGCCGTCTGTGGGATCACGGCGTTCGTGGAAGGGGTCTTTACCCCAGCAGGGTAACTAAAGGCGATAACTGAAGCCCCTGATTTATCTGCCCTCCCGCCGACTCCCATAGCCCTCGATTAAGAGAGCTACAGGAAGCCGATGGAGAGGGCATGGTTGGTTGCCAATTACAGGTGCCTATGTTCCTCTCGACATGCCAGGCGCTCACGAGAGGCATCGAGACTATCCTTCCAATTTGGCTTGCAGTGAATCTGGATGAGTATGTCGCTGCCCATATACTCCTGGATCTTCAAGGCCATCTACGAACTATTGCATCACGAGCCTGTGGCTTGGGCCAAACCGATCAACCGCGCCGAATCGCGGCCGCGCGATTACTCTGCCGCACAGGGCAACGCGACGCTCGTTCTTCCGGCACGAAATCCCGGGCTGGCCCGAGGGCTGGCAAATTCTTTATCCGCAAGCGGTCAGTCGCTTTCACAATTGTTTTCTCGGGGGGCTACTGCAAACAGCCATTTTGCCCGGTGGGTGGCTCGAAGGATTTCAGAGCCTTGAGGTCGAACTTTCCTGCTGGCAGCGGGTGTTTGGAGGGCGCTGCTAGGTCGGGCTCCGGCCCGGATAGGCCTTCCAGGCCTTTGTGGTTTGTGGCTTTGGGCGTGACAAGACATCGTGTCTCGGGCATCAGCAATGGTCGTGCACATTCGATCAAGCCCCGGTCTAGCTGTCACGCGCGTTACGTCGGCTTGCATCAGCGAGCCGCTCTCGCGTCCCCGGATACCGTGGCTTGGCTGGCAGGAACAATTTCTGGTGCGTTCGCCCTTGCTTGTGCCCGAAACTCGAAGATTGCCTCACCGTGTGAGCGATCCAGTATGAGACGCGCTTCAACCTGGATTCTACTCGGCAGCCTGGCCGTGTTGTTGGGTTTGTCGGTTCATCTGGCCATCACTCGCATCTACCAGGTGGACGAATGCACCGAACTCATTGTTGCCAGAATCCTGGCCACGGGTCAGGCAAGAACATACACAGGGAGCATAGGCTTACTCCAATTCCCTCTTTCCTTGGCACTACACGGTGCCACTCTGTCGGTCGATTTCTACCAGTCAGCTCGCTTGGTCATGGTGGGTCTGTTTTGGTGCAATCTCGTTTTGATCGCCATCGCCACTGGCGAGCGACTTCTTTCCCACCGGGGGTTGGTTGCGCTGCTGGGGGCTGCCACCTTGGCTCCCATTTGGGACTACGGGTTCGAAATCCGGCATGACAATCCCATGTTGACAGGGCTGCTGCTCACTTGGTGTTTCGTGCGGGTTCGTCCGAAAGGGCCGATGTCCTATTTCGTCGCTGGGGCACTGGCTGTTGCGCTGCAGTTCATCGCCCACAAGGCATTTGTCTATGTTATTCCCATTTCGCTCGCGATCCTGGTGTTCCCTCCGCCCGATCACCGGGCGTCCCGGCGGAAGCTGGCCGTGTTCTGGGTCTTTGGCGTGTTCGGGATGCTTGTGGCTCTCTGCCTGCTCTATGGTAGCTGTCGTGCAGTGGGGTCTTTAGATGCCAATCGTAGGAACCTACAATTCGTGTCGGGAGTGGCAACCGGTGGCAATCGGTTCGGGCCAGGAATAGCTTTGGATCGCCTCTTCGGTCAGACCCCGCTACTCCTGACATTGGTGGCGTCGGCGCTCGCGGCCCTGGCGGCAGAACTCTGGCGACGTGGAAGATCTGCCTTGGGTTGGGACGGCATCCTACCCGAGGCGTTGCTTCTCACGGTCGCATTTGCGGCCCTGCTCGCAAATCCAACGCCTTTTCCATATAATCTCCTGAATTTGGTTCCCTTTGCCTTCTTGCTCGCCTTCCGGCACGCGCTGGCGCTTTTCAGCGAGGTTCGGGATAAGCCGGCTCTGCTCGCAGTTGCTGGGGCTGTCGTGGTTTTTGTTCACTTGGTGCCATTCTGCGTCGCCACTCGAAGGCATTGGGATTGTTCGAACTCGCGGCAGACTTGCCTGATGCGCCTGGCGGAGGACCTAACTGACCCGACCACGGACCCTGTCTTTGATGGGGTCGGAATGGTGCTCACCCGGCCGACCATGGATCCACGGTCGTTTCTTCACAGTCTGAACATTCAAAGCTTCGTGAAAGGACCGGGGCCGCGGGTCCGCGAAATGCTGGCCGCACGGCCGGCAACGGTCATCATTCCGAGTTACCGCACCGATTGGCTTCCAAAGGAGGACCACGACTTCATTCGTAAACGATATGTTCCGGTGGCGGATGATTTCTGGGTATTGGGACAGGTACTTCCTGCGGGCGGAGGTGTTTTTGAAGTCGTCCACCCGGGACGCTATCGCATTTCTTCACTCCAGGCCTCGGACCTTGCCGAGGATCGCCTCGGAGCTTCCGGGCGATCACTTGCTTCATCGGACGAGGGGAGTTTCACTGCGACCTTGGATGGCGTGCCAGTGTCCAGTCGTCCGGTGGAACTTACGGTGGGCACACATCGAATCGAAAGCAAACCTGATTGCCAGGCCGCCGTGGTTTGGGTGGGGCCCAAGCTCGATCGAGTTGGCCCCTTGAGCCAAAGCGACCACCGGTTGCTGTTTGTCAACTGGTATTGACCAGCACTATGAACCGCGCTCTAATCTTCGTCCTTCTCGCCAGCCTGGCCGGCTTGATTTGGTTTTCGCACCGGCTGGCTGGGGTTCGCATCTATCATGCGGACGAATGCCAGAATGTTTCCATGGCCAGAATTATTGCTGCCGGCCAGACGAAAATCTTCTTCGCCGACGCCGGGTTGCTCCAAACGGGGCTGCTTTCCTGGCTGGCTCGCGGCGCCACCCAGTCGGTTGATATGTTTGTGGCTGCCCGCTTTGTGATGCTGGAGGTGTTCTGGTTGAACGTCGTCCTTCTCGCCCTCGCCACCGGGGAACGACTCCTTTCGCGCCGGGGCCTGATTGCCCTGGTCGGGGCGGCCACCTTGGCACCTCTTTGGGATTATGGATTCGAGATACGTCCTGACAACCTGTTGCTCTGCGGCGTGCTGCTGATGTGGTGTGTGGTGCGGGTTCGACCCGCAGGCTTGCAGCCCTTTTTCGTTGCCGGCGCCCTCGCGGCAGGACTCCAGTTTGTTACCTTCAAGGCCCTTGTTTTCACCCTGCCCATTTCGGCGGCGATCCTGGCTTTCCCGCCACCCGGTCAACGAGCGACCCGATGGAAGCTGGCCTTGGCCTGGGCAAGCGGTGCGCTCGGGATGTTTGTGCTGATACGCGTGGCCTATGGAGCCGCAGGCTTATGGGATGTGTATATGGCGAACCTTAGCAGGGTGTTAGGGAATGGCACCGAGGTGAATCGCTTTTGGGCATCGGAAGCCCTGGGCCGGCTGCTCAGTCAAACGCCGCTGCTGCTGGCATTCGTGGCTGCGGCTCTGGTCGCTGTGGCTGTGGACGTGCGACGTCGTGGAAAGGCGGCTTTGACGTGGGATGGCACTTTGCCGGAAGCTTTGCTTTTTCTGGTCGCGCTCGTGGTTCTCCTCGTCAATCCAGCACCCGAGCCATACAACCTTCTGCATCTGGTTCCATACACGTTTCTGCTTGCCTTCCGTTGTGCGTCGGGGCTTGTGAATGAGATCTGGGGCCGTCCCGCGCTTCGTCCGGTGCTGGTGGCGCTCGTGGTGTTCTCGTGGCTCGTACCGTTTGGCACGGCTACCTGCCGGCATCTGGGTTTCACGAACTATCATCAGGAATCTCGAATGCGCCTGGCCGAGGGGTTGACCGACCCGGCCAA
>Ga0118677_10007621_pt1 | contig 17773 bp, 10 predicted proteins | sample AliMusrvi5mmetaG_FD_86154 | JGI IMG/M metagenome (GOLD analysis project Ga0118677, IMG submission 86154) | reverse complement strand
CTAAACTTAAAAATATCATCCTATTTTTAGCTCACAATGTCATAAAAAAGTTTTGTACTTTTGTTTGCGACTTTTGGGTATGAATAATTTATTAAGTATTGATTCTGTTACAAAGGATGTCTATCTCTACATCCTGTTATCTTTTATTATCCTCGTGATAATTCTCATTACTGCATTTTATTTGGTTAAAGTTAAAAGAGATAAAATTAAATTACAAAGCATTACAAACGATTTCCAAAACAAAAATTTAAGTTACGTTTTAAATCAAAAACACACAAATACAGAACAAAAAAAGGAGATGATAAACCAATTGATTCAGAACAGTAAAAAAAATGAAACAAATTCCAATGACCATGTTTTATTAGAAATACCAAAGGAATTAAGGAGTACATTCACTGATTTTTTAAAAGGTTTTGAAGATTTCGCAAAATTAAAGGGTTATAATGTTTCTTACTCAGCTGATAATTCTGTTTCTAATAGCATTGCTTATAAAATTACTTTGAATAATGATCTGTCAAATTTTACATCAGACTATAATGAGAAAAAATAATCTTGATTATTGCAATGAAATCAAGAGGTGATAAGGTTATTTCTCTTCTTCATTAACCCATAGGATGTTTTATATCCAAATGGTAAAATACTGTTTTCCCTAAATCAATTAATTTAATTTTTGGTTAGAAACTTGGTGGCATTCCATGCTGGAATAATAGCGGAATTTAATAAAATATTCTGTCAGTTGTCTTCCCTTTTAAACTTCTGCCCATATACCTTTTCCTCATTTCACTTTTGAAAATATTGCCTGTAAAAAAAATGGCTGTCAGTGTTAATGACAGCCATTCGACTTTTAAAATAAAATTTGAAAAACCAAACTATTGAATAATCTTTGCCTCTACCCTGCGGTTTTTAGCAAGGTTTTCGGGTGTAGTGTTAGGTACTAAAGGTACTGTTTGACCATATCCTTTAGGCGTTAGGCGGCTGGCTGCAATTCCTTTTGTAACCATATAATCAACGCAGGCCTGAGCACGGGCGAGTGATAATGCCATGTTTGCAGCAGCGTTTCCGACATTGTCAGTATGTCCTGCAATTTCGAATTTCATTGTAGGGTTATCATTCAACACTTTTATGAAATTATCAAGTATCGGAAGCGAAGCAGCGGTAATAACAGCGCTGTTTGTTTCGAAATTAATTTGTCCGAGTGTAAATGCTTCCTTTTTAATTTTGGTCAATTCGATATTCTGGTTGGTAAAATCCTGGTTTGTCAAATCCACTGTAACTTTTTTGCTGTAATAACCGTGAGATTTATAATCAAATTCATAAACAGCACCCGGTTCAAGGTTCACAGTGTAATTGCTATCAGCATTGATAATTTGATCAAAAAGTCCGTTCTTGGTTACATTGATAGTTGTCTTGAGCGCCCTTTTGGTTTCAGGATCTATAACGTTCACTTTTGCAGTCTGCATGTAATCAACTGTAAGGTTTACCTCTTTGAGAACAGTTTTCTTTGGAATTTCAACGGTTTGTGAAATCGTAGTAAAACTTGGAGATGAAGCTTCAATTTTGTAAGTTTTCCCTGATTTTAAATCAATGGAGAAAATACCGTTCGTGGAAGCTATTTTCTGTACCTGATTTCCGTTTTCAGTTATGGTAACTGTTCCGGCAACGGGCTTGTTATCTGATTTTCTAAGAATGGTTCCTACAACCTTTGTGTTTTCAGATAACGGCATCACGTAAATAGTGTCGTGAATATTGCTTGCAGCAGGTAATATTGATTTTTCTTTACCGTACTTTACCACATTTGGACCTTTTCCAAAACGATAACCAAGCTGAATTTCATGTGATGTTCCTACAGTAGAAATATCGCCTGCTTCCATTTGATAAGCGTAAGCTATTTCGAGACCTTTGCAGTTAACTCCAAAACACATCAGATAACTCTGATTAGAGCGGTAGCCAAATTGAGCCCAAATGGTATTTTTCCAGCTTGCCATAAAGCTTCCGTCGAATTGAGACGGGCTGGTCTTTACATCGCGGTATTGGAGGATTGGTTTGATGCTCCAAGCTTCGTCGAGTTTGAAATTGTAAGAGAACATGCTTACAAAATAGCCACTGGATTTCTTTGCATTATAGAGTTGTGGTATTGCAACCGAAGCTTCGAAGCCTTTGTTGAAATAAACCAAACCTGCACGTGCATAGAAAGAGTTTTGTTTGAAAGTATTATTGACAATTGTCGGGTCGGTCATGTCGGCATTGGTGATGTCGCCTGTTTTAAGGTTGTCCATCATTAAACCGGCAGAAACACCGAAAGTCAGATAATGAGCTTCAGAGAAATTAGCCCTGTAAGCATAAGTGAGATCCAAATTGGTGTAATTGGTTATGCCTTGTTTGTTGTTGAAAACGGATAAACCAAAACCCATATTCTTCACCGAACTTGAATAGATGCCAAAAGTGTTGGCTCTTGGTGCGCCATCAAAACCCACCCATTGAATGTGGGTATTGATGTAAGCGCGAAGTTTTGAATCATCAATTGCGTAAGCAGGATTGTATAAAACAGGGTTGATCCCATAGAGATTATAGTTAGTCAAATTCTGTGATTTAACTTTATTGAAAGAAAGTAATACTACAATTGCGATACTGATTATTAAAAATATCTTTTTCATGTTTTTAGTTTTTATAGTTAATATCTATTGTTAATTACCTTACTACAGTTATGTAACCTTTGACTACGATATCGCCACCATTTTTGAAAATGTAATAATAGGTGCCGGAAGGCAATGCCTTGTTATTAAAAGAAGCATCCCATTTATTGTCGTAACCTCTGCTCTGATACAAAGTCTCGCCAATGTTGTTGAAGATATAACAATCGTAATTTGCCAGTTCATCATTTCTGTCAACAACCCAAGCATCGTTGATGCCATCGCCATTGGGAGAGATGTAGTAGTTGACTTGTGAGTCATCAGCTCCAATGGGGTCTAAGGTTCTAACATTTAACGGGTCTTTGACATTTGTAGTAACAGTATAGTTTTTGTAACCATCGAACTCATTATATTCAACGACCATTACCCTGTAGGTAGTTGAATCAGTCAATCCGGTTACTTTCACGGAAGTGCCAATTCCATCGTAAACACAATACCAGCCGGTAAAGTTAATCTGATCGCCAGACATAAATTCAGTATTGGCAGCATAGTTGGTGTTCAATTGGGGTCCTGCAGTTCCGGTGTCGCCTTTGGTAACAAACACTGCACAATAAGCGCCATCACCGCGGGTCCAGTCAACAGTGAAATCTATTCCATGAACATTTCTGAAATCAGTAATTTCAGCCTGAGTTGCAGGAGCAGCATTCATGACATTTATTTGAACGGTTTTGGTAGCTATGTTGTAATTGGCAACATCAAACGGAGTGAAAGTAACAGTTAAATCCTGGTTTAATCCCGGATTCAGAATTGTACCGGCAACAGGAGCATAAACAAATGTTCCGGGGATGTCGGCGGTAGCATTGAGTTGTGTTGCACTTAATGGAATTCCAAAAGCAATGTCGGCAGGATTAGCCCAGGTGATGTTTGGATCGGCCCTGACTACATTAATTTGTACCATTTTATACATGAGGTTGTAGTTAGCAATATCAGTAGGTGTAAAGGTTACTGATATATCCTGGTTGGCTCCAACAGCTAACACTGTTCCAGCCTGAGGTGAATAAACCCAGCTTCCCGGAATGGTTGTTGTTGCATTGAGTTGCACAGGTCCTAAAGCTGTACCATAGCTGATGTCGGCAGGATTTGCCCATGTGATGGTAAGGGTTGCTCTTACAACATTGATATGAACAGTGAGCGTTGCCGGTAAATAATCAACAATATCAGTAGGAGTGAAAGTGGCTGATAAAACCTGGTTGGGACCAGCATTGAGTACAGTTCCAGTAGGAGGAGTATAAACAAATGTTCCAGGAATTGCGTGGGTAGCATTTAGCTGAGCAGCACCGAGCGGGGTGAGATAAACAATGTCAGCAGGATTGGCCCATGCGATCAACGGATTATTGGGGTCAGCAGGATCGGCTCTCATAACATTTATCAAAACAGTAACGGTTACCGGATGATAGTTGGCGGTGTCAGTTGCTGTGAATGTTGTTGAGAGAATCTGATTGAGACCTGCATTCAGAACGGTTCCTGTAGCAGGAGTGTAAACAAATACGCCCGGTGTGCTGGCTGTAGCATCTAATTGTGCTGCGCCCAGAGGTGTTCCGTAAATAATATCAGCAGGGTTTAACCATGTGATGACTGGCGCTGCCCTGAGGACGTTTATATGAACGGCGAGAATTACGGTGTTGTAATTATCAATATCAGTAGGAGTGAAAGTCACATTCAAACTCTGGTTTAATCCGGCAGGAAGCACAACGCCAATTGAAGGATAGTATGCAAATGTGCCGGGAACGTTGGCTGTTGCATCTAACTGCACAGCGCTTAAAGCTGTTCCATAAACTATGTCAGCAGGGTTTGCCCATGTAATAACAGGATCGGCTCTGTCAACAAAAATAGGCACAGTGTAAGTTACTACATTATAATTAGCGCCATCGGTTGGAGTAAAGGTAACTGTTATGTAATTATCTCCTGCAGGAAGTACAGTACCAGCCGGAGGTGCATAGGTAAATGTACCGGGAACATTTGAAGTTGCATCCAATTGTGTTCCGTCGAGTGGTGTTCCATAAATAATATCATCAGGATCATTCCATGTAATAACGGGGTCAGCCTGGAGAACATTGATGTGAACAACTAAACTTACAGTATTATAATCTACGGCGTCATTAGGTGTAAAGGTAACTGATAAACTCTGATTCAGTCCGGCATTGAGAACCGTTCCACTTACAGGTGTGTATGCAAATGTTCCGGGGACATTGGCTGTTGCATCCAATTGTGAAATGCCCAGAGGAGTTCCATAAATAATGTCGGCAGGATTGTTCCATGTGATTACAGGATTTGCTCTTGTAACATTGATTTGAACCATCATGCTAACCACATTATAATTGGCGCCGTCGGTGGGTGTGAAGGTAACTGCGAGATTCTGGTTTGCTCCGGCAGGAAGAACGGTTCCGCCAGCAGGAGAATATGACCATACTCCGGGGATTGTTGTGGTAGCATCAAGTTGCGTTGCGCCTAAAGCTGTTCCATAAACAATGTCGGCAGGATTTGACCAGGTAATTACCGGGTTTGCACCGAGGACAGTGATCTGAACAGTTAAACTTGTAGGATGATAGAGTACAATGTCAGTAGGTGTAAATGTTACTGTCAGATTTTGATTGGCACCTGCGTTCAACACTGTTCCGCTAACCGGCGAGTAAACATAAGTTCCGGGAATATTTGCAGTAGCATTCAATTGTGTTCCGCTTAAAGGAGTGCCATAAGTAATATCGGCAGGATTTGGCCATGTAATGATAGGGCAGCGGCGAACCATGATAACATTTGAATTGACGCTTGTTCCTGCTGCATTGTATGCTCTCAGCCTGTAGTAGTAAGGAGTGTTTGTTGTCAAACCTGTGACAGTATAAGTGGTCACGTTGCCTGTATTTAAATTATTATAGGCAGGAATGATAAAGTTAAAGAGAGAATCGGTTGCCACATCAAGTAAATAACCTGTTGCATTTGCTGAAGGCAGCCAGTTGGCTTCGAAAGAATATAAAGTTTCGTTGGTTGCAGCAGTTGCAATCGGAGCCGGAGGTATGGTAGCAATGACGTTTGAGTTGACACTTGTTCCTCCATCATTGTAAGCTCTTACTCTGTAATAATAGGTACTCGTGTTTGGAACACCGGTTACCTGATAGGTTGTTACGTTGCCAACATTTAAATTATTAAAACCACTAACAAAGCTTGAGAAAAGGCTATCGGTGGACACATCCAGGTCGTAACCTGTTGCGCTCGGGCATGAATTCCAATTGGCATTAAAAGTAGTGGATCCAAATAAAGATCCTTGCGTGGCAACAGGAGCAACCGGTGCTGTCCATGCTGTAATAACATTGCTGTTGTCGCTTGTGGCAAGAGGATTGTAGGCTCTGACTCTATAAAAATAAACAGTGCCTGGTGTAAGTCCTGTCAATGTGCTGTAGGTTGCGCCACCAACATCTAAATTATTATAACCGCTTACAAAATTTGTAAATCCGTTATCAGTTGCAACATCTAAATAGTAGCCTGTCGCACCAGTGGAAGAATTCCAGTTCGCATTAAAACCTGTTGCAGAAACCGAACTTTCAGGTGTCGCAACAGGCGGATTGGGCGTTACTGAAATGATGTTTGAATTATCACTAGGACCATAAGCGTTGTAAGCTCTGACTCTGTAATAGTAATTTAAACCGTGTGTAATTCCGCTTAAAGTGGCATAAGTATTATTGCCAACATCCAAACCATTGTAGCCACTCACAAAACTTGTAAATCCATAATCAGTTGCTACGTCTAATAAATAACCTGTAGCATTTGCTGCAGAATTCCAGTTAGCATTAAAGCCGGTGCTGTTTATTAAAGTTGCCTGAGTTGCTACCGGAACATCGGGAACAGGGTGCATGATATTACAGTCTGTTTCAGCAGTTCCACTTGTTTTAGTTAATGAAATATCGGTAGCATTATTTGAAAAATTGGTTACTAATAATACATAATATTGACCGGCACTGGTGCTGGCAAGATCAATGTATTCTGTAGCTACTGATGAATAGCTGCAATCAGCAATGTTTCCTGATGTCAAATCACTGCACGCATTTGTGCTGCTAAAAGGTCCCCATAGAATAAAGTCCACATCAATGTTGTTACTGTTACTTTCAGTAATATGAAGGTCACCTCCTGTTAAGATTTTCATATAGTACCATACAGGATTCGGTTGACTTCCCAAACATCCATAAGAAGGTCCTGGTTGAGCAGTTCCGTTGTTTACTCCTGCCGGATAAGTATCGCCCGCTTGAGTGCAAAATGGCGACATCGTTTCGCAGGAAGTTCCTCCTCCCGATTTTGCAGTATTTCCATTTACAATACCGTCTCTATAGTTTGCTGCATTTTGCAAACCTATAGCGGTTTGGTTGAACCAGCCATTAGCCAATGCTTGCTGGTAGAGAACAGGGTCCGCATTAATAGCTGCGGTTTTGTTGTTAACAGCAGTTTGATAATTATTATAAAACTGCTGCCTTACACCGGGATTTTGTGCTTTCGTTGAAAGCGTAATGCCAATTAAAATTAGCATTACTAACAAAGATGTACATTTTTTCATCATAGTTTTTTGGTTTAAGTTGTTTGTTGTTTGAATTGCTGAGTTGTTTGTTTTAAGTTTAAGGTTTAAGGTTTACCCCGTTGGATAAATATCCTACGGGGTGAAGTTTATGCTATATCTTGTTGATTTGAATATCCTTTTTATTGACTTCGAATTCGGTGATGGTTACACTGAATGAAATTGAACTGTAACCCTGAGCTGTTACATCAATAAAAAAGGTTCCGGTCTCAACATTCATGAATTTGTATTTGCCATTGACCCCGGTTTTTTTCATTTTTTTTGTGGAGCGCAAGGTGACCAATGCCTTTGCAACGGGATTGTTGCTGCCATCGGTAATTACACCTTGTATTATAGTTGTTTTGCGGTGACCGACGTCAACTTTAATTCTTGACACATGATATTCATCGTAAAATTCGGTATTGCTGGTTTTGTATTGCTCAATGAGCGGATCGAGTATGTCCTTATTGAAAGCGCGGGTTTCAAGGATAACATCTTTTACATTTTTGGTAGCAGTGATTGTGACTGCTTTTTGACTGCGGGGTTTACCGATCATGTCGGAAAAATTGTCAACGGCAGTTTGCAGGGCAGTTAGTGTAGCAGGGGTTGCGCCATAATTGGCCATGCTGTTGATGATGGGTGACAATGCATCATGCACAATCTGTCCGATATCAAAAACATCGGTGTCCTTGGCTCTAATTAAATCTGAATGTGTGTAATTCAAAGTTTGTTTGAGCGTAAGGTTGTTAATTGAGGTGGCATAGGCTCTTCCAGCCATGATGTGGCCATAAGCGAGATTGATCATTGCAGTTTTGGCCTGTTCTTTGGTTTGGGTAATACCTTTGGAAGTGGCTTTTTGGGCGATGTCCATTGCGTTGAGCAAATCCACTCTTGCCTGCAAATTATTTACAGCAGTAACCATTACAGGGTTACCTTCCCAGGCTGATTTGAACTTGTTCAGAGTTACGAGCACAGCCATAAGCATGTTTAATTCGGTTGTTTGAATCAGATTCATAATTATTTGTTTTGGTTATTAGATTTGTTTGTATAATTTATAATAAGCTTAAATTGTGTAACTAACGACGTCGTTGCACGGGGTACGACGTTGATTGAACGGACAACAACAGCGGTTGCATAGGGTACAGCATTGACTGCATAGGGTACAGCGTTGTCCGAATTGGGTACAGCGTTGTCCGAATGGATAACAGCATTGTCTGAATAGGGTACAGCGTTGTCCGCATTGACAACAGCGGTGTCTGAATAGGGTACAGCGTTGACCGCATTGATAACAGTGGTGTCTGAATAGGGTACAGCGTTGTCCGCATTGACAACAGTGGTGTCTGAATTGGGTACAGTGTTGTCCGAATAAGGTACGACGTTGATTGCAGAAAATACAGTCTTGTTCGCATTGGGTAGGACGTTGATTGCGGAGATTTCAATTATTTCCGAAGAAGTGACAGCGGTGATAGTAAAAGTATGAACCGGTGATGAAATGAACGGGGGATTCATTGCAAAAACCACAGGGTTTCCTGGAGGAAAGTCAATTCTATTTTCAAACATTTGAAGATTCATAGCAAAGTGTAAGTTCGATTTAAAAAATACCTTATTGTTATTAAAATTGTTTTTCTAATCCGCTCCATTTGCAATAAAATGGCGGGACAAATGTAAGGGGGTTGTAAGTTTTGATAACTATAAAAAGGTTAACAAAAGGTTAACAATTGAAAGATTTTTTTTGGGGGAAGAGGGAATGGATAGATAATAGATGATAGAAAATAGAAAATATGGGGGGTGAGAATTTCAAATTGTTTCATGATGTAATATTGTGTCACGCGTTGGGAAACGCGCGACAACCGGGCGCGACAACAGTTCAAATTGCTTCTATGAAATTTTGGAGGTTGACATCGTTGTCTATCGCCAGTTTTTTGCGGAGGCGGCTGCGTTCAACTTTGATGCTTTCGGGGCTTAGACATAAAAGGGAGGCTGTGTCCTTAATGTTTATTCCAAGTTTGATGAGGATGCATAGTTTTAATTCGCCTGAGGTGAGGGCGGGGAATTTTGAAAGGATGTTTTTGTTGAATTCGGGATGGACATTCTGAAAGGATATGGCGAAGTGTTGCCAACTATCTTCTTTTATTTTTTGGTCAACATCATTAAGGATTTTATGAATGTGAGAATTTGCATCGGGATTTGCTTTCAGAATTTCTGTTAACTGCTCCAGTTCTTTAGCCATTTTAATGTTGAATTCATTGTTCTTCACTAAAACCAAAGTTTTTTCGACAAGTTCCAAATTCTTTTTTTCAATTTCTCTTAAATGCATAGAAGCAAACGTAAGCGCGGAGTTCACACGGGCAGCAAGTTCTATGGGTTCAATAGGTTTGCGGATGTAGTCATAAGCGCCGGCTGCAAGGGCTGTTTCGAGGTCTTTTGCAGTCAGCATGACACCGGTTTGGATGATGACGGGAATGTGTGAAGTTTTGGTGTTCGATTTGAGAGTTGTGATAAGTTCAATGCCTGTCATCCTGGGCATGTCCCAGTCAGAAATGATGAGATCGAATGAAATGGTTTCGGTGATGTGAAGGGCGGCTCGTCCGCTGTTGGCCTGATAAAGGCGGTATTCGGGATGCGATGTTTCCAATAAACTTATGATGGTTTGGATGTTTTCGACGACATCGTCAACGATGAGGATTTTATAGTTTTTCATGGGGGTGGTGGATTAGGTTTTTGGTTGGTTTTTGATTATTTCATCGAAGTACGAATCGGTTACGAATTTACGAATTGCGAAAGAGGCATTTGTGTTTTGTTGGGATAATAAAGTATGTTTGAGTTCACTCCGATAAGTCAATTTACCACAAAAACTCTAAAACACAAAAATTCACCAAAAACTATTTTGCTAGTTTTTATTATTTTGTGTAGTTTCGTGTATTGGTGTTTTTGTGGCATTTTTCCTTTTTTACTTTTCGGAGTAGTCTCATATTTCAATTGACACCAACGTTAATTAGTTCCTGATATTTTATTTCGTTGCAATCAGACAATGCTTTCAGGAGTGAGGTTTTCCAGGCTTTAATATTTTCTGATTGGGTGCAATCAATGGAATTCACAACATCTTTTACATCGGATATCTGGTAAATACTGAGCTTTTTCAACCTGTCGCAATATGGAGTCAGCAAATTTGTCTCATCGGCAACCAGCGCGGTTTTCATTGAAGGTTCTGCATTTTCAATAAAAGCGGGAGGATTAATTTTTATTTGGTTTTCTGTTTCGGAAGCTATTGGAAGTGTAAACCAAAACGACGTTCCCTCGCCGACAACCGAATCAACGCCTATCTCGCCGGAATGGGCTTCAACGGTCATTTTGCAAAAGGCCAAACCTATGCCCGACGAAGGGGTGAAACCTGACTGCTTTGCCCGCACCTGTGTGAATTTATCGAAAACAGATGAGAGATATTGTTGGGGAATACCTTCGCCATTATCTTTCACTATAATTTTTAAAGTTGAAGTGTCCACACAACCGGCAAAAACCTGGATGGAATAACCGGGTTTGGAAAACTTAATTGCGTTTGAAAACAAATTGATAAAAACGCGCTCAATCATAGCGGCATCAACATTTACAACAAAATCGGAAACCAGGTTGCTTTTAAAAATGATGCTTTTCTGCTCAGCTAAAAATCCTATTTCGCTGTAGGCTTCATTTATTATTTCAGAAATGGAGTTGGCTTTGGGTGAAATCTTCAATTTATTGCTTTCATATTTGCTAATGTCGAGAATGTTCATCACTAAATTCAACAATTGCTTACCAGCCTTTTTCACAATAGCAATATATCCTGCGGGATTCTGACGGCTGTCCATATTAATAATCGTGTTCAAGGGATTCTTCAAATCATGAACCAAAAATGAGTTCATGGCATCTTTAAATTCTGACAACCCGAGAAGCTTCTCATTGGTTGTTCGCAATTGTTCTGCTTTCTGCGAAATGTCGGCGTTTTTCAATTCAAGCAGTTTATTTGCTTCCTTTGTTTTTCTGCGGTTTCTTACAACAACAATGGTGAGGCAGATGAACAATAGAAGTGAAATAAACGTAAGGAACATCGCTGATTGATGATGGTCTTATTTTGTGCTTCTGTTTTTTGGGTTAAAGCCTCATTTTCCTCCGTGGTTTGTTTGGTTTTGAATTTTACTTTCAGCGAATCCAGAGCGGTATTCAGTTCAGTTTTGTTCAATGTATCTTTAAGGTCATTGAGTAACTGGTAATACTTCACGGATTGTGCATAATCCTTGAGTGAATTATTGGCTTTGATCAGTCCCTGGTAAGTGACGAGCAAGTTGGATTGAGACTTGCTTTCTTCAAAAAACGGGAGGGCTTTTTCATAGTATTTGCGGGCATTCAGGTAATCATTTTGTGAATAGTAGCAATCGCCAAGATTGACCTGTTTTTCGGCAATGTCGTTGGGCTTGTTTAATTCCAGCGCAATATCAAGAGCCTTTTGTTCAAATGATATTGCCATAGGGAAATTTTTCTGCATATTGTAAACATTCCCCATATTGCCATAAATTATCATCGTTATTGACTTATTATTTAAATGTTTGATCATCGTCAATGCTTCATTGTATTTGGCTAATGCGGCTTCAAACTTTTGCTGCTCCTTATAGATAATTCCAATAGAATTTAAACCCATAGCGGCTTTAAGAGTATCATTCATGGCCAATGACTGCGCAATTGCTTTGTTATTCCATTTTAGAGATTCAGAATAATCTTTTGTTTCGGAATATACCCCACCAAGTTTCAGGTAAATGTAAGGCAGTTTGTTTTTATTATTGCTTTTTTCGTAAAGAGTTTTCGCTTCGAGCAAATAAGTGATGGCTGTTTTTAGCTCACCCCTGTTCAGGTGAATGGTTCCAATGTTCTCGAGCGAATTCCCAATTCTTTCATCATTTTTCAGATGTCTATAAATAGCCAATTCTTTATTAAAAACAATGAGAGCGGAATCAAATTTTCCTTCGGATTCATAGATCAATCCCATCCTGTTGTTCGAAACTCCGATTTGCAGCGAATCGTTGTAAGTTTCAGCATTTATTAATGCTTTTTTACAGTAAGTCCTTGCACTTTTCAGATCTACCAAAGCCCAATAATTCAATGAAAGTCCATTATAGACTTTACTTTCTAAAGATTGCAGATTCTGCGATTCTGCGATCTTCAGAGCCTGCTTCCCATACTCAATTCCTTTATTGGGATCAATAGAATAGTAGCTTTTACACAGACCCCACAAGGCATTGACTTTTTCTTTACCGCTTGCTTTAGCAACTACTTTTTGTAAACTATCAATTTCGGATGTTTGTGCACAAAGAAACTGTGCAGTAAAGAAAATAAGGGAAAATAAAAAAAGGATTTTCGTTTTCATGAGTTCAAGGATTAGGCTTAAAAAACAAATTAGCGATGAATCATTTTGCGGAACAAAAGTATTAAATAAATTTAATTAATAACAGAGGAGGCTTAATTATATTTGAATGGTTTGAAGGGTTTGAAATGTTTGAAGGAAAATCGGATTGGGGCTTGCTTTAGTTATAGATACTGAGCGATAATAACAGGAGGGCATTTATAGGGATTTTAGTATAAAAAAAAAGAATGGCTGTCAGTTTTATTGACAGCCATTCTTGTTACAAAAAGCAAATTCTTAAATCAAATTATTGAATAATCTTAGCCTCTACCCTGCGGTTTTTAGCAAGATTTTCGGGTGTAGTATTGGGAACTAAAGGCTTTGTATCGCCATATCCTTTAGGAGTAAGCCGGCTTGCTGCAATGCCTTTTGAAACCATATAATCAACACATGACTGGGCACGGGCTTGTGACAATATAAGGTTGGCTGCTGCGTTTCCTACATTATCGCTATGTCCTGCGATCTCGAATTTCATTGTAGGATTATCCTGCAGAATCTTTATAAAATTATCCAATATCGGCAGTGAAGCTAAGGTTATGGTTGAACTGTTGGTTTCGAAATTAATTTGTCCCAACGTAAATGCTTCCTTTTTAATTTTGGTCAATTCTATATTCTGGTTTGTCAAATCCTGAGTTGTCAGATCAACAGTTACTTTTTTGCTGTAATAACCGTGCGATTTGTAATCGAACTCATAAACTGCACCCGGTTCAAGGTTAATAGTGTAATTGCTGTCGGCATTGATAACCTGATCAAAAATCCCGTTCCTGGTAACGTTGATGGTTGTCTTGAGCGCTCTTTTGGTTTCAGCATCAACAACCGTAACTTTTGCAGTCTGGATATAATCAACAGTAATGTTAACCTCTTTAAGAACTGTTTTCTTTGGAATTTCTATTGTTTGAGAAGTAGTAGGGAAACTGTTTGAAGAAGCTTCGACCTTGTAGGTTTTTCCGGATTTTAAATCAATGGAGAAAATACCATTTGTGGAAGCAATCTTCTGTATAATATTTCCGTTTTCGGTTATCGTAATTGTTCCGGCCACCGGCTTGCTATCTGATTTTCTTACGAGAGTTCCGACAACTTTGGTATTCTCTGATAAAGGCATCACATAAATGGTGTCGTGAACAGTGCCGGCAGAAGGCAACATTGATTTTGTTTTACCATACTTTGCAGTGTTGGGACCATTTCCAAAACGATAAGAAAGCTGTATTTCATGCGATGTTCCCACGGTAGAAATATCACCGGCTTCCATTTGATAAGCGTAAGCAATCTCGAGGCCTTTGCAGTTAACTCCGAAACACATCAGGTAGCTTTGATTAGAGCGATAGCCAAACTGAGCCCAGAGGATATTCTTCCAGCTTGCCATAAAGCTTCCGTCAAACTGCGCCGGGCTGGTCTTTACATCGCGATACTGGAGGATAGGTTTCAGACTCCATGCTTCATCAAGTTTGAAATTGTAGCTAAACATGCTTACAATATAACCACTCGACTTACCTGCATTGACGAGTTGGGGAGCTGCCACTGAAGCTTCGAAACCCCTGTTGAAATAAACCAGTCCTGCGCGGGCAGAAAAAGCATTTTGCTTGTAGGTGTTGTTTACAATGGTAGGGTCAGTCAGATCAGCATTCATGATATCGCCGGTTTTAAGTTTGTCCATCATATAACCACCGGAAACGCCAAATGTCAAATAATGACCTTCGCTAAATTTAGCCCTGTATGCATAAGTGAGGCTCAAATTGGTGTAATTTGTTATCCCTTGTTTGTTATTGAAAACGGACAAACCAAAACCCATATTCTTCATACAGCTTGTGTAGAACCCAAAGGTGTTTGCTCTCGGTGCGCCATCAAAACCCACCCATTGCAGGTGAGTATTGACAAATGCGCGTATTTTAGAATCATCAATTGCGTAGGCAGGATTGTATAAAACAGGATTCACTGCATACAGATTATAGTTAGTCAAATTCTGTGATTTGGCTTTATTGAATGTAAGTAAAACAAGTGCGATACTTACTATTAAATATATCTTTTTCATTTCTTTAATTTTTTTATAGTTAATATCCGTTGTTAATTATCTTACCACTGTTATGTAACCTTTGACTACGATATCGCCACCATTTTTGAAGATGTAATAATAAGTTCCGGAAGGCAGGTTTTTGTTATTAAAGGTAGCTGCCCATTTATTATCATATCCTAAACTGTGATACAATGTCTCTCCAATGTTGTTGAAGATATAAAAATCGTAATTTGCCAATTCTTCATTTCTGTCAACAACCAACACATCATTGATGCCGTCGCCATTGGGAGAAATGTAGTAATTGATCTGTTCGCCTCCTATCGGATCCAGGGTTACAACATTCAGCGGATCTCTTGAGTTGACAGTGGTGACATAGTTCTTTTCGCCATCATACTCGTTATACTCAACAACCATTACCCTGTAGGTTGTAGAATCAGTAAGACCTGTTACTTTCACCGAGGTACCAATGCCATCATACACACAATACCATCCGGTAAAGTCAATCTGATCGCCAGAAGTAAATTCAGCGTTGGCAGCATAACTGGTATTCAAATGCGGAGCAGCAGTACCGGTGTCGGCTTTTGCAACAAACACTGCACAATAAGCGCCATTGCCGCGAGTCCAGTCAACTGTAAAATCAACTCCGTGAATATTTCTGAAATCAGTAATCTCAGCCTGTGTGCCGGGAGCGCCATTCACCACATTAATATGAACTGTTTTGGTTGCTGTGTTGTAGTTGGCAACATCAAAAGGAGTGAACAATACATTCAGGTCCTGATTTAGTCCGGGATTCAGAATGGTTCCAGCAGCAGGAGTGTAAACAAATGTACCCTGAAGATCAGCAGTAGCATTCAATTGCACTGAACTTAATGGAATTCCAAAAGCTATGTCAGCAGGATCTGCCCATGTAATATTCGGGCCAGCTTTGACGACATCAATCTGTACCATTTTGTACATGATGTTGTAGTTTGCCAAATCAGCAGGTGTAAAGGTTACTGATAAATTCTGACCATTTCCAACGGGGAGAATTGTTCCGTCCTGTGGTGAATAAACCCAGCTTCCGGGAATGGTAGTTGTTGCATTCAATTGAACAGGGCTAAGAGCTGTTCCATAAGTGATTGGTGCAGGGTTTGCCCAGGTGATGACAACATTTGCCCTTACTACATTAATTAGAACAGTTGCGTGTACAACATTGTAGTTTGCAGCATCCGTTGGCGTAAAGGTTGCTGACAGAATCTGATTTGGTCCTGCATTCAGTACTGTTCCGCTTGCCGGAGCATATACAAAAGTGCCGGGGACGCTTGCAGTAGCATTTAATTGTGTTGCACTGAGTGGTGTCAGATAAACAATATCAGCAGGATTTGCCCATGTAATAACCGGGTCTGCTTTGATGACATTTATTTGAACTGTCAGGGTTGAGTGAGCATAATTTGCGCTGTCGTTTGGTGAAAACGTTACAGTCAGATTTTGGTTTGGTCCAGCATTCAGTATCGTTCCGCTTGCCGGTGTATAGACAAATGTGCCGGGGATACTTGCAGTGGCATCTAATTGTGTTGCACCCAGTGGAGTTCCATAAACAATATCAGCAGGGTTTGCCCAGGTAATAATTGGCACTGCCCTGAGGACATTTATCTGAACTGACAGGATAGCTGTATTGTAGTTATTAACATCAGTAGGTGTAAAGGTCACATTTAAGTTTTGGTTTAATCCCACAGGAAGAACTATTCCTATTGAAGGATAATAAACAAATGTGCCGGGGACATTGGCTGTTGCATTTAACTGCACTGCGCTTAATGCTGTTCCAAAAAGGATATCAGCAGGGTTTGCCCATGTGATCACAGGGTCTGCTTTGTCAACAAATATTGGAACAGTATAGGTTACGACATTGTAATCAGAGCCATCAGTCGGTGTGAAAGTAACGGTTAAATAACTGATTCCTGCAGGAAGGACAGTTCCGCTAACAGGTGAATAAACAAAGGTCCCGGGGACATCTGCTGTAGCATCTAACTGTGTTCCGTCCAATGGAGTTCCATAAGTGATGTCAATGGGATCTGTCCAGGTGATAACCGGGTCAGCTTTGGTGACATTGATCTGAACAGTTAAACTTACAGTGTTGTAATCTGTGACATCAGTAGGAGTAAAAGTAACTGATAAATTCTGATTTGGTCCTGCATTCAGTACTGTTCCGCTTGTTGGTGTGTAAACAAATGTTCCGGGAACATTGGCGATAGCGTCTAATTGTGCAGCGCCCAGTGGTGTTCCGTAAACAATGTCGGCAGGATTGTTCCATGTGATAATAGGATTTGCCTTTGTTACATTGATTTGAACCATCATGCTTACCACGTTATAATTGGCTGCATCTGTAGGTGTGAAAGTTACCGCAAGATTCTGATTTGCTCCGGCAGGAAGTATAGTACCGCTTGCAGGTGAATAAACCCATACACCCGGAATCGTTGAGGTTGCATCCAACTGCACACTGCTTAATGCTGTTCCGTAAACAATATCGGCAGGATTTGACCATGTAATGACAGGGTTTGCTTTGAGCACATTGATCTGAACAGTTAAGTGTGTCACCACATAATCTGCAGTATCAGCAGGTGTGAATGTAGCCAGTAAATTTTGATTTGCACCAACATTAAGCACCGTTCCAATAACAGGTGAATATGTAAATAAGCCCTGTATGTTGGCTGTTGCATCAAGTTGTGTTGAACTCAAAGGCGTTCCATAAACAATATCAGCAGGATTTGACCATGTAATAATCGGGCATTTCTTAACTTTGATAATATTTGAATTCGCGCTTGTGCCTGAGGTGTTATAAGCCCTTACTCTGTAATAATAAGGAACATTTGCAGTAAGCAGGGCAAACGCATCTAAATTAACAAGAGGGTGGTGATAAAAACAGTACACGACTTGTTCTATAAGCTGATAAAATTGTTTTTTTTACCAGAAAAAAAGCATGAAATCACCTTTAGACTATTTTTCGGAGTTAGAAGATCCAAGAGTTGACAGGACAAAGGATCATTTATTAGAAGATGTAATCTTCATCACCATTGCAGCAGTAATATGTGGAGCAGAGACATGGAATGATATTGAGAACTATGGTA
>Ga0118677_10007620_pt1 | contig 17776 bp, 16 predicted proteins | sample AliMusrvi5mmetaG_FD_86154 | JGI IMG/M metagenome (GOLD analysis project Ga0118677, IMG submission 86154) | reverse complement strand
GACGTAACTGCTCCTCAAGCTGGGACCGCTGGCTGATATCTTCAACCATCAGGATAAACTCTGCTTTGCTCAGTGCTGTCGCAAGGGGAGCGGAGACAAGGGAAACCACCAGAGGCCTGTTATCATAGGAAGTGAGGAGAAGTTCCGGAAGCCGTAGATACTGTTCCGTCTGCAGTCTGCCAATAAAGTCATCATACCCGCTTGCCGATGTGAACAGCTTTTTCATGGTATGGCCGAGAGTCTCCGCCGAACAACCGAACAGCTGCCCCGCGGAACGGTTCCAGAGACTGATAACGCCATCCTGGTCGAGGCTGATAATGGCAAGCGGTGATGCATCGATCATCGTTTCGAGCTTGGTATTGGCCTCTTCCAGAAGACGCTGGTTGCACTCGGACACGCTGAGCTGTACCCGAAGCATCTCCTCGGTAGCCAGGAGCTGATCATGAGTTTCATGGTATTCGTCAATTTGCGCACGCAGCATTTCTTCCGTAGCCAGCAGCTCGTCGTTCTGGTCATGGAGTCTGAACTCCCGCTGCTGCACCTCCATAGCCATAGCGCTGATGGTATCCGAGAGCAGGGCAATTTCGTGACAGTTGGAATCAATGGAAATAACTTCGTCAAAACGCCCCGCGGCAATCAGACGCGACTGATGCTCCAATTTTCGGAACGGTTTACTTATGATGCTGTTTCCTACGATGGCTCCGGTTGACACCAGGACAATCATGATGCCGATGCCCAGGAGGAATGTTTTCTCAAAATAATGAATCGGGTGTTCGGCATCTTCCAGACGCTTGGCGACAACCAGCCGCCATTGTGTCTCACTGATCGGGACAACCGAGGCATGGTAGCGTGTATTCTGCAAATCCATCACGCCGCTGGTGATATTCTGTGCAATATCCCGCAACAGGGGCAGATTCCCGACGTTTTCCCGCCGTTCAACCAGACTGTTATCCGGATGCGCAATAATGCGCCCTCCCTTGTCGACGATGAAGGCGGTATATATATGGTCGTGGCTCGCCTCATTTATTATTCTTGTCAGCTCAACCAGGCGCAGGTTGGCCATGATGACCCCATCCCCGGCAGACAGACAGAGTGCGATGGTTGGTTCTCCACCGGTAAGGGTCTGGCTGCTTGACCAACTGGGCTGGGTGGTTTTAATTGCTTCCTGAAAAGATTGCTGGGAAGAGAAATCCATGCCGTTCAGGTCAGAGTTGCTTCCGGGACCGGAGCGGCTGCTGGCATGATGTACTACTCCCGATTTATCAAGATAATAGAGAGACTCAAAATAGTCATGAGTACGGAGGACATCATCAAAATAGTGCTCGACAGTGGAGGCATGGTGCAACTCGCCTTTTGTATGGTCCCGCACCAGGGCCAGGACCCTTACCGGCTGGCGAATGTATGAGCGTATCTGTTCAGACAACGAAAATGAAAATATGACGCTTTCGCGCTCCATCTCTTTGCGCAGCTGTGTCTTGAGCATCGAAAGCGAAACGATCCCGACCAGAAGCATCGGCAGTGCTGCCGACAGAAACGTGGTCGAAAAAAGTATTCTTTTGATACCTAATTTCATGAGGGGGGGACGTTCAAGACCTCTTCATGGCCATCGCGATAGCGCAGAACGAAGAGATGACGATTGGGATCGCCAAATTGATCAAGGTTGATCGGCCCCTGCAGGCCATCAAAACTCGGAATGGATTTGACCGTCTGACGGAGGTTTTGCGTGTCGATATTTTTTCTCAGTGCAGAAACAATCACGGTGGCGGCATCATAGGCCAGCACGGCAGTGAAGGTAGGCGGATAGTTAAACCGTTTTGTGAATGCTTCCTTGAAGGCAAGGTATGCGGGTGCCGTGGATTGACTGTTTACCGGCAGGGTAAAAATGAGCCCTTCCGAAGATTTCCCCGCCAGTTGCAGAAGATCACGCTGCGCAATTCCGCACGCTCCGGAGAGTATCGGCAACTCTGAACGTTCCTTGCGAATCTGCTGGGCAATGACGATTGAGTCAACGCTGTTGGCCAGCATCATGACACCGTCGGCGTTGGCGAGCCCCAGCTGTTTGACCAGAGGCTGAAAAGAGTTCTTCTGAGTTGAATCAAAGGTGACCTCTCCGGTAACAGTGCCGCCTCCTTTAACAAATGCTTCGCGGAATACCTGGTAGATGTCAACCGTGTACGGACGGTTGTTGGTGTCATAGATTACTGCCAGCCGTTTGACGCCGAGCTTGAGGGCGCTTTCGGCAAGATGACCGGCAAATTTCGCGTTCGGCTCCATTACGCGAAAAAAATAATCGTCCTTGCCGGTTAACTCGTTTGAACTGGATGTCGGGCTGACCATGACGGTCCGCGATTTATCGACAACCGGTAAAGCCGCCTTTGACATGGAACTGGCAACCGGCCCCACTATGGCGGCAACCCCTTCCTTGACAAGTTCCTCGGTCATCGTTACCGCTACTTTGGGGTCAAGAGTATCATCACGCACGACAAGCTCAAGCATTCGGCCATTGATGCCGCCCTGAGCATTCACCTGCTCAACGGCGAGCATGGCCGCATCGCGTGCCGCGACACCGAGGTCACTATGCTTACCGGTAATGCTCCCCAGATATCCTATTTTAATTGGTTTCCGATCAGAACATCCGGTTGAAATCAGAGCCAGGACGATTATACCAAACAGAGTTGCTCGCTTCATGATCCGATTCCTCCATGGTTCATATTCAGTCACGTGAAACCCGACAACGGCAAATTAATGAAAGGATAGAGTAGCATCATCGTCAGCACTGTCAAGCCCTTATTTGCAAGCATATTACTCAGAAATACAGTCACTTGTGCATTAACACGGCACTACACCTTCCCTTTAAGCTTGTACACATACGCCAGCACCTCAGCTACTGCAGCATACAACGCTTCCGGTATCGGCTCGTTTTCCTGAACCTGATCATACAGCTCGCGGGCAAGGAAGCGGTTTTCAACCAGGGTAATGCTGTGTTCCCGGGCAATTTTCTTGATCGCTTCAGCCATGATATCCATGCCTTTGGCAAGGACGACCGGTGCAATCATTTTCTGGCGATCATATTTGAGTGCAACGGCAAAATGGGTCGGGTTGGTGATGACAACATCAGCCAGTGGAATGATCTTGGTCATACGACGACGGGCCATCTGAAACTGCATCTTCCTTATTTTACCCTTTACTTCAGGGCTTCCCTCGGATTCTTTGTTCTCATCCTTCACTTCCTGCTTGGTCATTTTGAGATTCTCGATATAGCGCCACTTAACGTAGAGCATATCAAAAATACCAAGTACAATCATTATCCCGCACGTGTGGGTGACAATTTTAAACGCGATGTGACCGACAAAATCGAAGATTGTCTGAATATCAGCTTCCGCCAGAAAAGTGATATTCTGCATTTCATCCCGTATCACTCCGTACGCAATCCATCCCACAACTGAAAGCTTGAGCAATGATTTAAACATCTCAACAAGGGCATCCTTGTTGAAAAGCCGCCCGAAGCCGTTTAGTGGATTAATCTTTCCGAAGTTTATTTTCAATCGAGACGTGGCAAACTCAAGATTGCCATTATCCTGAACCGCTTTGGAAAACACCGCCGTGGCAATTATGGTGACTATCAGCGGAGTCAGCAACAGAATTACTGTGCCGAACTGTTTGAGGATAAGAAGATATATGTTCGATTCCGTCATCTGGAAATTGCCAATTGAGGAAAACGTTTTGACGGCGCTCTGCTTGAGGCCGTCCATCATGAAATTGCCAAAAATGTACAGACTGATGATCGCCGTAAGCAGGGTAAGTGACGTCGTCAGCATCTGGCTCATCGGCGGCGGTCCGTCTTCTCGTGCCTTGCCGAGCTTTTTGCCGGTCGGTTGTTCTGTTTTTGAATGTTTATCTCCGCTGTCAGCCGTAGGTCATCCCCCCTTTGCCATGAGCCGGTACAGTGTATCAATGTATCCGGCCAGCTGCCCGAATGATACCTGGAGAACATGAAAGAACATGGTCAGAGTCATTCCGAGAATGATTAATCCTAATCCTATATGAAGCGGCAGACTTATCATAAAGATGTTCATTTGCGGAAAAGCCCGCGCCATGATGCCGAGAGCCACGTTGGCAAGCAACAATGCCACCATAACCGGTGCGGCCAGACGGACTCCGATAATAAATATATCTGCCGTTCGGGTTACCAGGAAATGGACCAGTTCACCGTTCAAATGCCACCCACCGAGCGGTAGTACTTTGAAACTGTCCATTATGGCACGGATAAACAGATGGTGGATATTGAGAGACAGGAACGCCAGTGTGGCAAACAGAGTCTGAATAACCGACATCATCTGGATCTGTGTGCCACGGGTAGGGTCAATAATTTGAGAAATGGTAAGTCCCATCTGCATGCCGATGATCTGGCCGCTGAATTCAACGCCGGCAAAAATCACCTGGGTAATGAATCCCAGAGACAGACCGATCATTACTTCGCTCAGCGCCAGCAATGCCAGAGTGAACGCATCTGAGGGCACCTGGGGAGCTGCAACCGAAAGCAGCGGGAAGCAGACCAGCGTAATCATAAAGACGGTAAATATCTTGATGCGGAGCGACACACCGTGACCGCCGAAGACCGGTATTGCGGCAAAAATACCGCCCACGCGGCTTAATACCATCATGAAGCAGATGACGTCACGAACGGTTGGAAAGGGGAGGAGCGGGAACATGGGAGGCTAACGCCTCATAAGTGCGATGAATGAATAAATTTCTCGGGTGAAGTCACTCATGTAGGTCATCATCCAGGGGAAAAAGATGATAATTGCAACCATGACGGCTATAATTTTAGGGGCGAATGCCAGAGTTGCCTCATTGATCGAGGTAACCGCCTGGAAGACGCTTATGAGAAGGCCGACAACGAGGCTCGCAATGAGGAGCGGTGCTGCCAGCATCAATGTTGTCTCAAAGGTGCGGCGAGCAAGTTGTATGACTAATTCGGGGGTCATATTTTTTACCTAACCAAAACTTTTTACCAGTGAGCTGATCACCAGTCCCCATCCGTCAACCAGGACAAAGAGCAGGATTTTGAACGGGAGCGATATCATGACGGGAGGCAGCATCATCATACCCATCGACATCAGAACGGATGCAACAACCATATCTACCACGATAAACGGAATATAAATCAGGAAGCCGATCTGAAACGCCGTACGTAATTCCGAAATCATGAATGCCGGAATGATGGTAAGCGTCGGTATGTCGGCAGCGTTCTTCGGACGCTGCAACTTGGAAAGGCTCACAAACAAGGTCAGGTCTTTTTCCCGTGTCTGGGAAAGCATGAACGAGCGCACCGGCTTGACTGCCCGTTCCATGGCCTGTTCCTGGCTGATCTGCTGCGCTTTCCACGGTTGATATGCCTCTTTGTTGATCTGCTGCCAAACCGGCGTCATGATGAAAAATGTCAGAAACATCGACAATGACAGAATAACCTGGTTGGATGGAGCCGACTGCGTTCCCATGGCGGTACGCAAAAATGACAATACTACCGAAATACGGGTGAAGGAGGTTGTCATAATCAGCAGCCCGGGCGCGAGCGACATGATCGTCATCAACAGGAATATCTGCACCGATACCGCAACATCATTCGGCTTGGTTGCGGTACCGACTCCGATATTAAGTGACGGAATCAGGAGCGGTTCTGCGTACGCAGCGACGCCTGCCACCAGCATCAGGGAGGTCAGGCAGAAAATAAGCGTACGTTTTGTAAGGTGCCGGATGATCATGATTTTTGCCTCAATCGTGCCAATAATATGGCAAAACGGCTTTGTTCCGGATTTTCATCTATCACGTCAATATCTTCAACCATATCGATTTGTTTTATGAACGACAGGCCGGAATCCGAGCTGGAAAGCAGCAAATACTCCCCTCCCACTTCAATCAGCAGCAGCGTTTTCTTCGGGCCAAAATAGCGGGTTTCAATCAGGCGGATATGCTTCGGAATCAGTTGCTGGCCAACCGGCAAACCTTTCATGAGTTTGCCGGAAAAGTGCCAGATAATCAAAATCAAGCCGATGACCAGAGACAACGCAGCGATCATTTGCAAAAAACTTCCGAGAAAGCTGAACTCTTGTCCGGAGCTGTCGGCAGCGAACACTATGGAAGGGAGGAAGAGAAGGAGTGCGGATACCGCACCTTTCACAAAATTTTCTCCACCCGCTCGTTGGGAGTAACTATATCTACCAGTCGCACACCGAATTTTTCGTTCACAACAACCGCTTCTCCGCGCGCAACAAGCTTGGAGTTGACAAATATATCCAAAGGCTCACCGGCCAGTTTGGTCAATTCAACTACCGCACCCTGATTAAGCTGCAGTATATCCTTGACCAGCATCTTGGTCCTGCCCAGTTCAACAGTTACTTGCAGCGGAATATCGAGAATGAAATCAAGACTCTTTTTATCGAGAGACGGTTCATTGGATTCTGGAGTATCACTCACTATTGCCCCCTAACGCTTGTAAATCTTACTTATCTGAATTGCTTTGTTGCCGTGGGTTTGACCCGGAATACCATAATATTTCGGAATCCCCTCGACTTTAACAATCATTTCGCTTGAACTTGCCTTATCAAGCATAATGGTATCTCCCGGGGCCAGATCAAGCAATTCCCGCAGAGTAATGTTGGCATTGCCCATTTCGACTGATGTTTCCATCGGAGCTTCCAGAAGTTCCGCAGAGAGCCGTGAGGACCACTGCGGATCAATGGCCATCAAGTCAAACTGCATCCCGGTTTTGAGTTTATCCCGGATCGGATCGATGGTCATGAACGGCACAGCAAACATCATATTGCCGGATATGTCATCAATCTGAATTTTCAGCGTCATGGTCACGATCTGATATTCAGGCGGTACAATGTTTACCAGTCGCGGGTTCATCTCCATGCGCAGCAGGCTCATATGGGTTGCATAGAGCGGCGCCCAGGCTTTTTCCAGATCCTGCAGGGCATCACCGACGATTTTCTCCATCAGACGCATTTCAATGGACGTGAACATGCGATTGGCAAGCGAAACCTTGGCGTTGCCGGTTCCCCCGAGGAGGCTGTCAACCAGCGACAGGACCAGGGTACTGTCAAACGATATCAGAGCAGCGCCCTTGAGTGGTTCAATTTTGAATATCCCCATGCACGCCGGTGACGGTAGCGTCTGGAGAAAGTCATCAAATTTATAGGATCTGGCACCGATTTTTTTGATTTCTACCGATTTACGCAGACGGTTGGAAAGATTAACCCGGTTATAACGGATAAAACTGTCATAAATTATGTCCAGATTCGGAACAAATCCTTTATGAGCATCCGCGTTGACAAGGTCATAGGTTTCAACCGCACCCTCGGCTTTTGAAAGCTCTTTTTCGGGTTCAATGCGACCTTCAAAGACCGCATTAAGCAGCGCTTCGATCTCGGCTTTTGTAAGAATTTTTTCCATTGCAGCCACTGCGGTACCTATTGAACCACGAAATCGGTAAAATACACCTTGGCTATTTTGCCGGGAGGAATACTCTTGTTGATTGCCCCCAGGATTTCATCCTTGAGTGTATTCTTGCCCTGGACATCTTCAATATCATGAAGCGTCTTTGCGCTGAGCAGAATCAGGATGGCGTCACGAATCGGTGCCAGCTTTCCGTCAATCTCCGGTTTTATGGTCGGACTGACCATTTCCAATTCAATCTTCACCTTGAGGTAGCGCAGTTCCTGACCGTCATAAATATTCACAATGAACGGATCCAGCGGAAATATGTTAGCGGCAGGACCAGCCGCAGCGCCACCGGCCGCCGGAGCTGCGCCATGCCCGCCTGCTGCAGGAGCCGCTGCCGGGGCAGCACCATGCCCGCCAGCCGCAGCACCTTCGGCTTGAGCTGCTTCACCACCCTCTTTTTTCGCTTTTTTGTCGCCACCACCCAACATCATGAAAGCTGCGACACCCAATATCAACGCTACGGCTACCGCCGCGCCGATAATGATAAACATTTTCTTTTTGCCGCCGCCCTCTTCTGTCGCTTCTACCGGTGCCTGTTCTTCCTTGGCCATGTGCCAATCCTCCGCGAATGGATAATGAATTCAATGGATTATTTATGCCTGCAGTTTGTAAAACGAATCGGTAGTTTTTGCAACTATTAAAAGGGCACGGAGGCGTGTCCCGAATTTTCAGGATACGCCTCCGTCTACAATAAACGAGCCGGCTCCCGGTTACCGTTTGAGATTTATAACTTCCTGAGTCATCTCATCCGCCGTCGTAATGGTCTTGGAGTTAGCCGAATAGGCCCGCTGGGTCAGGATCATCTTAACGAACTGGGCCGCCATATCAACGGTACTCTGCTCAAGAGAATTGGTATAAATCTTTTCACTGGTGCCGTTTGCCGTATTGGCAGCCAGGCTGAACGCTGTCGATGTTACACCGGAAGCCGGAGTCGGTTTGAACAATGTTCCACCGACTTTGTCCATTCCGCCAGGATTGGAAACCGTCACAACTGCGAGCCGCTGTGCCGTCGTTGCATTGGCAGCAGAAACGGGAACGCCAACCTGACCGGAAGCATTATAGTAGTTCAAAGTAGTGCCGTCTTTGCCCAGGTACGTAATCAGGCCATCGGCGCCAATGCTGCTGATTTTGCTGAAGGCAAGACCATTGGCGGTCGCCAGTTGGGTTTGTGCCGCGGTAAGCGTTGCCGTAGCAGCAGTATTAGCAGTTGTGGCTCCTGTCAAAGCAGTATTGAAAGTGTTGAATGCCGCAAGGTTCGTGGTAAATGACGCTTGGTTGCCAGCAGTCACTGTTGACAGGCTGGTGAAGGCCGCCTGGGCAGCGGCAATATTGGCAGCAGTAGGCGTAGTTGAGGCCGTAGTTGCAGCAGTTAGATACGCGGTCGCTGCTGCCTGAATAGCTGCGGCAGCGGTAGTTTCTGTAGCGGTCAGACCAGCTGTCGCTGAAAGAGTACCGGCAGCAGTATTCATTGTACCTGCCTGGGTGTTTAACGCGGTTCCCAGGGCCGTTGTAGCACCGGTGACTGCAGTTGTAGCGGTTGCAATACTGGCAGCATTATCGCTGAATTTTATCGGGTTACCGGCCGTATCCAGCACCAGATATCCATCAGGATTTACCAGATTCTGGTTGCTGTCCAGCCTGAAAGCACCAGCGCGGGTTAATAACGCGCCATTCTCATTTACCGGTGCCGTACTATTCGGATCCATGACGGCAAAAAAGCTGTTACCCTGAATTGCCAGGTCAGTCAGACTTGTTGTCGTTTCGAAAGTACCTTGACTGAACAGGTTGTCCACCTTCTGAATCTGGGTCCCCTTACCTTCCTGCGAACCATTACCGATGTTGACGGACAACATATCGGAAAAGAGCATGCGGCTGTCTTTAAAGCCGACAGTGTTGACGTTGGCAAGATTGTTGCCGATTACGTTGATACCTTCAGCATTGGCCAATAGTCCAGATACGCCGGAAAACATTGCGGATGTAATACTCATTGTGTTGCCTCCATGTAATTTTGTGAGAGTTGGTTTGTGTGAAACGCGTCAATCGGTCGGCGTTTCGGGGCTTCCTCTCGGAGGACCAGCCCATAAATGCTTCTAAATAATTACTGCTGAATCAATGTTGGTAAAAACGTTCCCTTTCATCTGCGCCCGGTCCATGGCGGTGACTACGGTGCGGTTTTTAATACTGACGACCAATGCAGAATCGCCCATCATAACCAGTGATTCCTTGCCCCCTTTTTGTGCCACACTGTTGACGGCTCCTTCGAGGTTGGCAATGTCAGTCGCGGAGAAGGTAATGTTACGAGCCTTAAGCCGGTCCTGAGCGTGTTGAGAGAACTTGACCCCCCCAGCAGGAAGTTTTTGATCCAGTACTCTGGCAAACGGTGAATCGGCAGTTTGACCCGACAACGGTTTCTGCTGCTGGGGCCGGTCTATCCTGCCCGGCTGTATCGGATTTGGAATAAATATCTGATCAATCATGGTGTGCTACACCCCCAGACCGATCACATCTGACAATGCAACGGAAACGGAACCGATTGTCAGTTGTGGAGTGCTACTCGAAAGATCCACTCCGTCAATTTTCCCGGTGGTGTAGGTGCTGGCTGTTATGGCCGCGCCACTTGCCGAAGTAGCGGTGACGGCAAATGAATAAGCACCGGCCGGAAGCACTGTGCCACTGTTGTTGCGGCCGTCCCACGAATAGCTGTTATCACCGGCAGCGGATGATCCGAGTGAAGCTGTTCTGACGACATGACCGGCGCTATCTGAAATGGTAATCTGTCCCGATGCAGCAGAATTTGGCAGATTGTAGGCCAGGGATGTTGCCGTGCTACCATCAAATGCTGCGACGTTGCCATTGGCCTTGACATCTTTGCCGATGAATGACACTGCCGTAAGGCTGATGGCGTTGTTCTGCGCGGTCAGCAGGCTGTTGAGTGACGTGTTGCTGTTGTAGGACTGCTCAACCAGAGAAAGCTGGGACAGCTGGTCCAGCATGGCAGAAGGGTCCTGCGGTTTTAGCGGATCCTGATACTGAAGCTGAGCGATGAACAGCTTCATGAAGTCATCCTTGTTCATACCAAGAGATTGCTTCATTGCGGCAGCAGCTGCGGTTGTATCAGTTGAAGCGGTTACAGTACTTACCATAGCATACCTCCATTAGTAGTGAATATCGAGCATCGATTGCCCTTGCGGCTTCTGGTATGCCGTTCGTCCAGAAGTGAGATCAGCCTGAGCGGATTGATAACCGCGCGGTGCCGTCCAGAATTGCTGCTGTTGCTGTTGTTTTGCCAGTTCTCGCCAGGCGTTCTGATTCTGCCCCGGGTTTCCTGAACCTTTTCCACCGGGCCAGCTTTTAAAATCGCAAACCGGACCTTCGGCGTATATGCAGCTAACCCGCTCCGGATATTTTTTGGCAAAATTATAGATGTACAAGCCACCCCGGCTAACTCCTTCCAAAGCTACCTTTTTGTTAAAGCCGTACATGGTAGTCAGATAATTGTAAAAACCGCCCCAGATCTCTACACAATTCGGAGACCCGAAAAGGTAGTCCGTATTGAGGTAAACCACATAAAACCCCTTGCTAACCAGCATACTGTCCATCTGGTAGTGCCATTCGGGAAAGCGTGCCCGCCAGATCCACGGTTTCCCAGGAGCTGACTTATCAGGAACGATTATATGGCATTCGCGACGATCGTACTGGAAATCATATCTCGTAAAACCGTGCCATTCCGATTTTTTGCCGGGATATTGGGCAGGGACAACTTCCAATTCATTACCTGTAATTTGTTTGGCTATATATTTGGCCATCAGACCGGCTCCTTCTGCGTTCGGATGTATCCGATCAGGGAACAGGTTTCCCTTCCCGGAAAGGGCAGAATAGAGGTCAATCACCTGCAGATGCTCATCTGCAGCCAACTTAATGACTGCCGGGATAACCCCGTGAACTATAATTGAATCATTGATCCCCCAACGGTTTCCAAAGGCAGGTACCGGCTTGCAAAGATAGATGACCGGATGGGATGGCAGGTTCTTCAGCTCCCTGACCATCGACTTACTGTCAGAATAAAATTCATTGGCAAATTTCCAGTTCTGGGGTTTGGTATCGTTGGTCCCTAGTTTGATGATCACCACATCCGGCAAAAAGGTCTTTGCCTCACTCCAGGCATCCTCCTTCCAATAAGGGAAATCCCCTTTCTTCAGCATGGTCCGGCCACTGACCCCAAAATTTCGGACCATCCATTGGTCACCCAGCATCCTCCCCAGTTGTGCAGGGTAAGAATCCCTCGAACGATCCGGAATACCGGAGCCATAGGTGATGCTGTTTCCAATACAGGCAACTTTAATCGGAGATGCATATTTGACAGGGTCGATGATCTGGCCAAAACAGCTTAATACCAGCAATAAATTTATCAGAAGAAAATAAATGCGCTTCATAAGTTTGTAGGATTTGAAATACAAAATAAGTGAATCGATCTGCATTTCGTGCAACCTGAACGCATTAATTTTTTACTTTGAGCCCTTCGTGATATCCTTTGCGTCCTTTGTGGTAAATTATTAAGATTTAACAACAAATGCCGCCAAGGTTGAGAAATCAAGTTGTTGAAGATTTCCATAACTTTATCATTAAACGATTATACCTCAACAGAGTCTAAATAAAATCCAGGCTGATTTTTACAAACGTATCGTTCAACCATAAAAATTATCTCTCATGCGAAACACGATCACCCGAATGCTTCTCCGGAAAACCTCGCTCATCCTCTGCTTATCCTTGATGATCGTTCATTTACATGCCCAGGAAAACTCTGCCTTTACCTCCAACTGGCCTTCATGGCGGGGCTTGTACAATTGCGGATCAGTTACAGGCGGAAACACACCGATCGAATTCAGTGAAACTAAAAATGTGAAATGGAAAGTGGAAATACCTGGAAAAGGACATGCTACTCCAATCATCTGGGGGAACCAGATCATCGTGCAAACTGCAGTCGCTACAGACAAAAAAGCTGAAAACCAGGATGGAGCAAAACCTTCCAATCCGATGGCTCCCAACCAAACGGATTTAATCCATCAGTTTATGGTCATCTCATTGGACAAGAATTCCGGAAAAATAAACTGGAAAACAACTGTAAAAGAGGTGGTTCCAACCGAACGAACCCATGAACTCGGCAGCTGGGCATCCAATTCTCCTTGCACCGACGGTGAATATATCTTTGCCCATTTCGGCTCACGCGGCTTGTTTTGTCTCGACATGAAAGGCAATGTGAAATGGGAACGCAATTTCGGGCAGATGGACATCGTGGCCAGTTTTGGTGAAGGAAGTTCCCCTGCCATCTACAAAGACAAGATTTTTATCCCTTGGGACCATCAGGGAAAATCATTTATTTATGCGCTGGACAAAAAAACAGGTAAAGATGTTTGGACAGCCGAACGGGATGAAATTACCTCCTGGGCGACACCCGTCATCGTTGAAGTAAACGGAAAGGCACAGGTAATCACAAGTGCGACCAACAAAGTGAGAAGTTACGATGCCGAAACCGGAAAAGTGATCTGGGAATGCACAGGCATGACCAAAAATGTAATCCCCTGCCCGATTTATGCGGATGGTATCCTTTTCCTGGTAAGCGGATTCAGGGGCAACGCGGTCAAAGCAGTTGATCTGGCAAAGGCTCAGGGAGATATAACAGGCACTCCGGTAATTCTTTGGGAATACAACCAGGACTCTTCCTACACTCCTAGCCCGATGCTATTGGATGGTAAGCTCTATTTCCTGAAAGGCAACAACGGAATCATGACTTGCCTCGATGCAAAAACTGGAAAAGTCATTTACAGCAATCAGAAACTGGATGGAATTTCAAATATTTTTTCATCCCCTACCGGGAACAAGGACAAAATTTACATCGCAGCTACCAATACAGTGGATGTAGTAAAGGCCGGAAGTGAATTTTCATTGCTTTCCAAAAATGTGCTGGATGATACTTTTCATGCATCACCCGTGATCGTCGGCAATGATTTATTTTTGAGGGGATTTAAGTATTTGTATTGTATTTCGGAAAAATAGCAGGTAGTTGGCAAGTTATTACCCACCAGAAAAGATCATTCTTCCCCTTTCATTTTGGGTACTTGAATTGCCAATCCAAATTCTAAGTTCAACTTTTCTATAAAATAGGCGGAGAGCAACGGCGATTCCATTTCAATGTTCTGATGGACAAAGAAAAAGATATCACTCAATCCGAGATCTCTCCATCGCCTGAGGCGAACGACCCATTCGTCCAGCCGTTCCCTGTCCTTCTTCGGTTCGTTGGCCCCGACGTAACGGATAAAAGCAACCGGCGTGGTTAGCCGCATGTGGAGCAAATCTCTCCGGCCAGCCGTATCCACCAGGATATTGGTGACATGGTGATCTTCAAACAACCCGAAAACTACCTTCGAAAATGAGGGATTGTTTACCCAATCCGTATTCCTGATTTCGATTGCCAGCGGAACCGCTGTAGGGAAATTTTCTACAAAACTCACCATTCTGTCAAAGTTCTTTGGGCCGAAATTATTGTGAAGCTGCAAAAAAACCATTCCCAGCTTCTCCTCAAAATGACTGATATGATCGCAATACTCCTCGACCAACGGTTGTACATCCTTCAGTCGCCGGATATGACTGATCCGCTGGTTGACTTTCGGAAAGAACCTGAACCCCTCAGGCGTCTTCTGTTTCCATGAGACAACCTGTTCAATAACGGGTATCCTGTGGAAAGTCGCATTCAGCTCAATGGAGTTGAACTGGGTGGAATAATAGGCCAGTTCGTCTTTTGTACCACGGGGATAAAAATTCTTAAGCTCTGTTTTATTCCATTTGGCGCAACCAACATAAACCCTGAACGGTTGATTCGGGGAGCTTTTACCCAGGATACCAGAGGTCATCGGGGAATCAGGAGGAAGTGCAAAATCAATATCCTCAAGGTTGACAGTTCGGCCAAATTTCATGGTAATTCCAAATTTGATTCAACATCCAAGAATAATTAAAAAATCCTTAATTTCATACAATAATAATTTGCCTTTTCAAGGCAGTATGGAACTCCATGTTGCTGAAATTATTATAATTATCCTGGATGTTGGGAAGCAACATGTTCGTTTCAATCGATTATCCAAATTTGGAAATTCACGCTAAATCTGCATTTATGGCCGACACCAAACTAAACAGACAATTCATCATCGGTATTTCGCTTGTCTCTGCCATGGGCGGATTGCTTTTCGGATACGACTATGTGGTGATAGGTGGTGCCAAGCCATTTTACGAACGATTCTTCGGAATTACCCAGTCTCCCTATCTACAGGGATGGGCGATGAGCAGCGCGCTGATTGGCTGCCTGACCGGGGCATTGGTATCCGGTTACCTGACAGATCTGTTTGGCCGCAAGCGACCGCTGATTGGTGCTGCAGCAATATTTACAGTTGCTGCGCTGGGTACCGGTGCTTTCAATTCATTCTCACTTTTTATCGCATTCAGGCTGATGTGTGGCCTTGGAATCGGACTGGCTTCGGCTGTTTCACCGATGTACATTGCAGAAATATCTCCGGCTTCCCTCCGGGGGAGACTGGTATCAGTCAACCAACTGACCATCGTGATCGGAATCCTGGCCGCACAGATTGTCAATTATCTGATTGCCGAGAAAGTTCCTTTCGGATCAACAGATCAGATGATCCTTCAATCCTGGAATGGTCAGACCGGCTGGCGCTGGATGTTCTGGGCAGGATCTTTCCCCGCTCTGATATTCTTCATTTTAGCCTTCCTGATCCCTGAGAGTCCGCGATTCCTTGCCAAATCAGGAAACTGGACAGCCGCAAAAGCTATTTTAAAACGAATCGGAGGAGAGAAGTATGCCGCAGAAGCGCAGCAAGAAATTGCTGAATCCTTAAAAGGACACAGTTCGAAGATTGACTGGAAAGTGCTGGCATCGTCTAACGTCAGGCCAATCCTGATCTTAGGAGTGGTGCTTGCTATCTTCCAGCAATGGTGTGGCATCAATGTGATTTTCAACTATGCTGAGGAGATCTTTTCATCAGCAGGCTATTCCGTGAACGATATGCTGTTTAACATTGTGATAACCGGAACCGTGAACCTGGTTTTTACCTTCGTAGCCATGCGCATGGTCGACAGTTGGGGGCGCCGCAAACTGATGCTTTTGGGGTCTGTCGGATTGACAATTATCTTTTCCCTGTTGGGTGCCTCCTATTATTTTGAGCTGAAAGGGCTGGCTATCCTGGTATTGGTACTTATGGCCATTGCCACCTATTCCATGACCCTGGCACCGATTACCTGGGTCGTACTTTCTGAGATTTTCCCCAACAGCATCCGTGGAACTGCCATGGCTATTGCCACCACTTCCTTGTGGATCGCCTGTTTTGTGCTTACCTATACTTTCCCAATCCTGAACAGACTCCTGCACGCAAGCGGAACATTCTGGCTTTATGCACTGATTTGCTTATCAGGATTCCTGTTTATTTTGAAAAAACTACCAGAAACCAAAGGGAAAACCCTGGAAGAAATTGAAAAAACCACACTAAATCCATCCTAATGATGAAGCGCTTGATTTTAATTCTCGCCATCTTGTCAGTTACCATCATTCAGCTTGCCGCTCAGCAAAAGCTGGATCTTTCAGGAACCTGGAAATTCGCGGCAGACCCTAATGACAAAGGGATTTCTGAAAAATGGTTTGGCAAAACCTTGGCAGATCATGTGACTCTGCCGGGCTCCATGTCAACAAACGACAAAGGTGATGACATTACCCTCACTACCAAATGGACCGGACAAATTGTAGATAGTTCCTATTTCAAGAATCCTGAATATGCGAAATACCGCCAACCCGGAAACATCAAAATACCTTTCTGGCTCCAGTCGCTGAAGCATTACCAGGGAGCTGCATGGTACCAGAAAGAGGTGACCATCCCTGCCGGATGGAAAGGACAAAACATCCGGTTGTTCCTTGAACGCTGTCACTGGGAAAGCCGCCTGTGGGTTGACAACCAGGAAGCCGGAATGAGGAATTCCCTGGGTACTCCGCATATTTATGACCTGACAGAGCAACTAACTCCAGGCAAACATACCCTGACACTTTGCGTCGACAACCGCACCAGGGAGATTGATCCGGGACTGAATTCGCACAGCATTTCGGATCATACCCAAACCAACTGGAACGGGATGGTCGGGCAATTGCTTCTGGAGGCACGGGCTGCCGTGAACATTGAAAATATCCAGGTTTATCCCGATATTCAAAACAAAAGAATCACCGCAAAAATGAAGGTGGTCAATCCTACCGGGAAGGTGGTCGGGGTAAAAATTGATCTGAAGGCATTGGGAGCTTCCTTTCCAGCATCGAAAACAGGCCATTTCAATCTGGGCACAGGGGATAACCTTCTGACCATGGAATACCCAATGGGCAGTGACTTAAAACTCTGGAATGAATTTCATCCTTCCCTGTATCACCTGACTGCCGTTCTGACTGATCTCTCGTCCAGGTCGGCAGATACTATTCAAACTACTTTCGGAATGCGGGAATTCAAAGCCTCCGGCAGGCAGATCCTGATCAATGGTCAACCAACCTTTCTGCGCGGAACGCTCGAGTGCGCCATCTTTCCGAAAACAGGTTATCCGCCGACTACCACATTAGAATGGATCCGCATCTTCAAAATCTGCCGCGCCCATGGGCTGAACCACATGCGCTTTCATTCCTGGTGCCCTCCCGAAGCGGCATTCTCGGCTGCCGATCAGGAAGGCTTTTATCTGCATGTGGAATGTTCATCCTGGTGCAACCAGTCGACCAAATTGGGTGATGGACTTCCGTTCGACAAATACCTGTACGAAGAGAGCCAGCGCATGGCGGATACCTACGGAAACCACCCCTCTTTCTGCATGATGGCATACGGGAATGAGCCGGGAGGAAAGAACTACGGTCCGTTTCTGAAAAATTTCGTGACTTTCTGGAAAAATAAGGACAGCCGCCGGATTTATACCTCCGGAGCCGGATGGCCCAACCTCGATGTGAATGATTACCTGAGTACCCCGGCTCCACGCATACAGGGATGGGGTGAAGGGCTCAAAAGCATCATCAATGGTGAAGCCCCAAGGACAGATTATGATTGGTCTGCAAAAATTGCAACGCTAAGGCAACCGGTCGTAAGCCACGAAATCGGTCAATGGTGTGTCTATCCCAATTTTAGGGAAATCCCCAAATACGACGGAGTGGTCCGTGCCAGGAATTTTGAAATTTTCAGGGAGACAC
>Ga0118677_10007619_pt1 | contig 17778 bp, 16 predicted proteins | sample AliMusrvi5mmetaG_FD_86154 | JGI IMG/M metagenome (GOLD analysis project Ga0118677, IMG submission 86154) | reverse complement strand
CCCTTCGGCCATCGCGTCCTCCATGGTTGGTGGTTTTGAACGCGATCAACCTACCGGACTCGGTGGCCACCTTCTACTTCAAGCCGCCCAGCCGGACTTACAGACACTTTTATACACAACCGAGCGGGGGCACGGGGAAGCCGAATTAGAAAAATTCGATCACAACGGTATTATCTTAATTTTCTTATTCGAACATTCCTTATTTTTTCTTGGTGATCGATCGATACACCTTCAACGGCGCTGTGACAAAAGTCACATGCCCAGCTCCAAGCCCGCCGCGCCACCTTCACAGGGAAAGGACCTCATGACCACCCTCCACCGCCCCCGCCTCCTGCCAGCCTTGGCCCTTGCCCTGTTGGCCGCACCCGCCGCATTGGCGGAGGACGGCTTCCCGGCTGTGAAGTTCAGCGGTTTTGCCTCCATCGTGGCCGGTCAGATCGTGAACCATGCCGCGCCGGGTTCCGATCCAGAGCCAGGCAAGTCCGGTCCCATCTACCTCGCCGACTGGTCCAACTGGGGTGCTTATTCCAAGACCCTCTCCCTGCAGCCCGAAAGTCGGGCCGGCGCCCAAGCGGTGGTCTCCTTCAGCGAGAGCCTCCGCTTCACGGGGCAGATGGTGGTGCGCGGCACGGACAGTACCCCGGCCCTCACCTGGGCCTATGTGGCCTATGATCTCTCCCCCGAGTGGGAACTGCAGGTGGGCCGCAAGCGCATTCCGCTCTATTACTACTCCGATTTCCAGGACATCGGCTTCTCCTACCCATGGGTCTCGCCCCCGCCCGAAGTCTATGGCTGGGACGCCACCAACTACAACGGCGCCAGCCTCCGCTACAAGACGGTCCTGGGCAGCACCACCGTCGCGGCCAGTGTCTTTGGCGGTAAAGAGACGGTCAAGGAATCCCGCTACATGATCTCTGCCGGCCTCTCCAAGGCCGACGTAACCTGGAGCAACATCCGGGGGGGCGACCTGGAGGTCACCAAGGACTGGCTTACGGTGCGCGGTGTCTTCATCCAGGCCGATCCCTCCGTGGTGGACCGGCTGAACTCGGCGAACAACTACCAGCAGAAGATGACTGCCTACGGCTTGGCAGCCAACGGGGATTTTGGCAACCTCTTCGTCCTCACGGAGTTCGCCCAGAACAACCGCACCAGTGCAGGCTACGAAACCAAGGCCCCCTGCTACACCGTCGGCCTCGGCTACCGCCTGGGCAAGTGGACCCCATTCCTCAATTTCGCGGAATACCGGGAGACCACCACGAACCCCTCCTATGCGCCCGTGAGCTACATGCGCCCCTCGCTGACGCTCAGATATGACGTGGCTTCCAGCGCTTCGCTCAAGCTGCAGGTGGACCGTTACCTGGAATACCGTGGGACGGCCTTCACCACGGATTCGACCGTGGTTCGCCTGGCCCTCGACGTGGTGTTCTGAGACCCCGACCTCCCCATGTTCCGACCTGACCCCATCCCGAACCCGACCCTCGATCCCGACACCATGGAGTGGACGATGACTGTCCATGCAAGCCTCAGAAATGCCATCCTCCTACTCCTGCTGCTGGGTGGGGCTTCGGTCCAGGCCCAGACCGTGGTGATCGTCTCCACCAAGAATCCGGTCTCCAAACTCACTGCGGACCAGCTCTCCCAGCTCTTCCTGGGCCAGGCCACCACCTACTATTCGGGCGGCCGGGCAGAGCCCCTGGACCAGCCGGAAGGCACCAGCTCCCGTCAGGAGTTCTATGGGAAATACCTCAACAAGTCCCAGGCTCAGATGAAAGCCTACTGGTCCAAGCTGGCCTTTTCGGGCAAAGGCATGAGCCCGATGGTCCTGGCCAACAGCTCCGAGGTCGTCCGCAAAGTTGCGGAAAACCCCAAATACATCAGCTATGTGGACAAGTCCGCCGTGGATGCCAGCGTCAAGGTACTCACCATCCAGTAGCGGGGTCAGGGATCTCGATGGCCCCGACTGGCCTTGGCCTCACAATGGGGTCATGGCCCGTCCTCCCGTCCTCCCCGGTCCCCGCCCCGCCTGGTTGAAGATCCGCGTCCCAGCCCCGGAAGTGGTGGCCGAGGTCGAGGGCCTCATGCGGGAGCAGCGCCTCGTCACGGTCTGCGAGGAGGCCCGCTGCCCCAACCTCCATGAGTGCTGGGGGGTGCACCGCACGGCGACCTTCATGCTCCTGGGCGACATCTGCACTCGCCACTGCGGGTTCTGCAATGTGGGCAAGGGCCGCCCCGGCGCGCTGGACCCAGGAGAGCCTCAGCGGGTGGCCGAGGCCGTGGCCCGGCTGGGCCTGCGTTTCGCCGTGGTCACTTCCGTCAACCGCGACGACCTGCCAGACGGCGGCGCCGACCACCTTGCCAAGACCATCCAATGGATCCGCAGCCTCTCTCCCCACTGCGGCGTGGAGGTGCTCATCCCCGACTTCCGGGGCCGGGAGGCGGACTTGCTCACCGTGCTGGAAGCCCGCCCCGATGTGCTCAACCACAACGTGGAGACCGTGGCTCATCTCTACCGGCGGGTGCGGCCCGATGCGGACTATGCCCAGAGCCTGGAGCTGCTGCGCCGCGCCGCCCAGTGGCGGGACCAGCATGCACCCGGACTGAAGGTGAAGAGCGGGATCATGGTGGGCCTGGGCGAGACCCCGGAACAAGTGCTCGAGCTCATGGGCCACTGGCGGGAGAGTCGCGTGGACATCGCCACCATCGGCCAGTATCTTCCACCTTCGGCCCTGCACCTGCCCCTGGACCGTTACGTGGAACCTGCAGAGTTCGATAGCTACCGCCTACGAGGCCTAGAGATGGGCTTCCTGCGGGTGGAGTCTGCGCCCCTGGTGCGCTCCAGCTACCATGCCGGAGACGGCTTCGGAAAAGGAATCGGGGGCAGCTAGCTGCCCCCGAGGTTCCATCACACTGCACTCAGATCAGGCGTGGGCGGCAGTCTTGGCGCCCAGGAACTGCTGCTCGAAGGCACTCCAGTCCAGGCTACCCGTGGCCTGGGGCCCGTTTTCAGCCCGCAGGCGGGTTATCTCGTCCTGGTACCAGTCGATGACGGGCTGGCCGATCTTCAGGGTGGACAGTTCCCCAGCCAGATCGCTGGGAGTCAGCAGGCAGACCCAGCCGCGGTCGTAGGGGCTGTGGGTCAGCTCGCCAGGATTTGACACCAGACTGCCATTGTCATGATCCACCTTCCCAGACATGGGGGAGGCCACCTGCACGGTGCCAGTGGCGCCCTTGAGGGTGAAGAGCGTGTCGCCCCGCTTGATGACAGTACCCCGCTGGGGCAGGGTCACGCTGGTGATCGTGCCCAGCGCCTTGCGGATGAAGTCATCGATGCCGATGCGGACCTGGCCCTCGGGCTCGATGCGCACCCAGGCGTGGCCGGGGGAGATGAAGGCTCCGCCGGGAACGCAGAACTCGCCACTGGGGATCACATCGGCCATCTCAGGAGCCACCACACGGACACTGGGGCGCTTGGCGGCCTCGATGCGCGCCTGACGCTTAATGAGCAGCTTCTTGGCGAACTCTCCCAACTCGTCCGCGGTGAAGGGCTTCTGCACGTATTCGCAGGCGCCGAACTGGAGCGCCTGGACGGCGGTCTCGATGCTGCCATAGCCGGTGATGACGACCACGTCCACGTCCGGGCGCAGGTGCTTCACGGCCTTCACCACGTCCACGCCGTCCATGTCGGGCATCTTGAGGTCGGTGAAGAGGAAGTCATAGTCATGGCGCTGCACCAGACCCAGGGCCTCGGGTCCGTGCTCGACGGTATCCACACTGAAGCCTTCCAAAACCAGGATGCGTCGGAAGGAATCCAGCACCACACCCTCATCGTCCACGGCCAGGATGCGGGCCTTGGGATTGGGCACTTCGACCCGCTTGAGGCTCTTGGCCTCGTGGGTGAAGTCCAGGCGAATGGAGGTATTCAGCACGGCCTCGCGGGCCTCGCGCTCCTGCTTCTCACGGGCCTTGCGCAGGGTCGTCCGAACCAGATAGTCCGTGCCGACAAAGGCCAGGAACATGAAGAGAATCAGCACGGCGGTCATGACCACCTCCTAGGTGAGCGTGGAATGGGAAGGTGAGGCATCTTCAATCGTAGCGTTGGTGGGTAGCTGAAGGGTGAATGTGGTGCCCTGGCCGAGTTCGCTCTGGACTTCGAGGGTACCGCCATGGGCTTCCACGATGCCCCAACTGACGGCCAGGCCCAGGCCCGTGCCCTGGTTGCCCTTGGTGGTGAAGAAGGGCTCGAAGATGCGCGGCAGATCCTCGGCCGCGATGCCCCGGCCGCTGTCCACCAGGAGGAACTCGATGGCGTTTGTGGAACCCAGCCGTGTAATGGCCCGGATATTCCCGCCCTCGGTGCCGATGGCATCTGCGGCGTTCAGCATGAGGTTCACCACCACCTGCTCGATCTGGTTCACATCAGCATTGACCAGGGGCAGGTCTGTGGCCAGATCCAGGGAGAGCTGAACCTGGTTCAGGGACAGCTGGGTCATCACCACGGAGACCGAGCGCCGGACCACTTCGTTGAGGTCCATGGGCTTCCGGGCCGGGGCGGCGGGACGGGCGAAGTCCAGGAGGCCCCGGATGATGCCCCGGCAGCGAACGGTCTCCCGGACGATGACATCCAGGTCGTCGCAGGTCTCGGCATCGCCATCCAGGCGCTTCCGCAGCAGGGAGGCGTAGCTCAGCACACCAGTGAGCGGGTTGTTGATCTCGTGGGCCACCCCTGCAGCCAGACGACCCACGGAGGCCAACTTGTCGGCCTGGGTCAATTGCCGCTGGGTGTCTGCCAGGTTCTTGATCATATCGTTGAAGGCCGTGGCCAGTTTGCTCAGCTCGTGTCGGCCGCTCACCTGGATGGTGGCCGTGAGGTCACCCTCACTGACGCGGCGGGTGCCTGCCAGCAGGGCCGCCACCGGGACCACCACCAGACGGTTGTTGAGCCACCAGAGCATGGTGCTTCCGGCCAGGATGGCGAGGATGGCCGAGGAGATGATCACGTTGCGGCTGCGAGCGATTTCGAGGTCCACTTCCGACAGTGAAACATTCACGTCCAAAACGCCCAGGACGCTCTGTTTGGAGGAATGGGCGTGGCAGTCCGCCGTGGAACAAGAACTCTCATTTGGAATCGGCTTGATGACCCCCAGGACCCGGGTCCCGTCCGACGCCTTGAAAATGCGGGCGCGGGCGTTGATCTCCAGATGTTCCAGTGGGCGTCCCTCGGCGTGACAGGCATAGCAGGCCTCGCCGCGGGTATCCAGCCGGGTGCCGATCTCCTCCTTCGAGGAGGAGAACATGATCTGCCCCTCCTTGTTGAAGACCCGAACCTTCCGGATGCCTTGCTCTTGGAGGCTGCCCAGGTTGCGAATGTCCCGGTGCAGGTTGTCCCGGCGGTTTTCCAGCATGTCGTAGTGGGTACTGCTCTTGATGGTCTCGCTAAGCTGGTCGGCACTGCGCGTGCGCTCCGTCAGCAACTGGGCCGTGTGAGTCCGGAGTACCGCCACGGCCATCCCGCCGATGGCCAGAGCGGTGGCAAGCCCTGCTCCGACAATCAGGCGGGTGCCGATTCGGGTTCTCATGGCTCAGGCTCCCCGTTGACCGGAAAAGGCGCACCCAAAAAGGATGTTCCTGGTTGAAGGATCCACCCTGCCTGAAGCATAGTCAACCCAAAGGTGTTTAATTATTGAGGCCGATGTTGTCATTTTCAAGAATGCGTGGATGTGGCATTGGTCGGCGCGAAGATGGGCAGGTACCGGGCAATCAGGGTGAAGGCGGTGAAGCCGATGGCCGCAATGCCGGTGGTGATGAGGATTTCCATCAGGGAGGGGAAGTAGGTCTGGGAGGGCCAGGTCTCCATGCCCGTGATGGCGGTGTTCATGCGGTTGGCCGCGAAGCCAGCCAGCACCAGGAGGGCCGACAGGTAGAGGCCCCTCCGGGAGAAGCGGACGCGCTCGAACATGAGGAGGATGAAAGGCACCACGAAGCCGATGAGGATCTCGGCCCAGAAGGCGAGGCTGTGGTAGCTGAGGGTCCGCATTTCATGCCAGGCGCCCCGGGAGAGGAGATCCTGGATACGCACCACCAGGTAGATAGCGAGGGCCACGGCGCTCATCTTGGCCAGGTTGGCCATCAGGACCGGGGACAGGAGGACGCGGCCGTTCCGGGACAGGATGAGGGTCTCCACAATGACCATGGAGATGCCCGAAGCGATGCAGGAGATGAAAAAGAGCACCGGCAGCAGCGGCGTGTACCAGAGGGCGTGCAGGCGGGTGGGGACGATCAGGTAGAGGGAGCCGAAGGAGGACTGGTGCAGCGTGGACAGCAGCACCCCCACGATCATGAAGGGCAGCGAGACGTTGTGGATCATCTTGATGGGCGCATGCATGTTGAACTTCTCAAGCACGATGGGCGCGAATTCCAGGCTCAGCACCGTGGTGTAGAGGATCACGCACCAGGTGATCTCGAACATGACGGAATGGGGATTCCACATGACCAGTGGGTGCCAGAAGTTCTCGGGCCGCCCCAGGTCGATGACCAGCACCAGGACCACCAGCAGGTACCCGATGAAGGCTGTGAGAATGGCAGGCCGGACGATGGGTTCGTACTCGTGGGCGTGGAACAGGTTCACGGCGGCAACGATGGTGAAGCCCGCCGCGGCGAGGCCGATGCCTAGGAAGTCGAAGCCGATCCAGAGGCCCCAGGGGAAGAGGTCGTTGAGGTGCGTGGTGGCACCCAGGCCCAGGCGGAACCGGGCGATGGCTGAGACCACGCCCGCTCCGATCAGTAGGATGGCGATGACCTTCCAGACGGTGATGCGGAAGATGGGATAGGGTTTCATCACTTGTCCTCGTTCTGGGAATGCCCGTTCTGCTTCTGGGAGGCTTCGTACTGCTGCACTTCGGCACGCCGGTTCGTGATCCACCAGATGCCTGCCAGCAGGACGCTCCCTACCGTGACCACGTTGGGAATCTTGGACATTGCGTTGTTGGTCAGCAGGGGCATGGGGAACTTGTCCAGCCGGGTATCGAAGCCCAGCTTCTCGAAGGGCACGTGGGTGATGTAAAGGATCGAGGTGCCACCGACGGTGTCGCTGCCGTAGATCCTGGCCACGTACTTGTCCGGCTCCGCCTCGATGCGGCCCGCGGCTTCTTCAAGCAACTCGCTCCGGATCCCAAACTTCGTGGCTCCCGTGGGGCAGGCCTCGGCACATGCGGGCTGCAGCCCCTTCGCGAGCCGCGGTGCACAGAAAATGCACTTCTGTACCCTGGGCTTGGTGCTGGCCCACTCGTAGCGGGGGGCCCGGAAGGGGCAGGCCTGCATGCAGTAGCGGCAACCGATGCACTTGTTGGCGTCATAGAGAACGGGGCCTTCGGCGGTCTTGGTGAAGGCTGCCACGGGGCAAACGGACACGCAGGTGGGCACTTCGCAGTGCTGGCACATATGGCGGACGAAGACCCCATCGTGCTCGCTCAGGGCTGTATAAGCAGTCGGTGAGAGGCGCTTCTCCTCCCCAGTCGCGAGCTTATTCTCAACCTTGCACCCGTCCTGGCAGGCGTTGCAGCCGATGCATTGCGTGATATCGATCAACATCGCTTTTTTTTGATTCATGGATCGCTCCGAGCATGGAAGGGGGGAAGCATTGATGGGTGATCAGGAGGAGCAGACGAAGCCCAGCCCCCGGCAGGGACCGATGGCAGGACAGGGCTTCCGGAGTGGCTGGCGAGTACGGCAGGACAGAGGGAACTCATGCCACCCAGGGTGGTGGTTTTGGAAAAGGCCCGCCGGATCATCCGTGCACATGGCTTCCTACCCTGCTGATCGTCTCCGAGCGAATCCAGAGGCGTCAGAGGGAAGCATCCGCCTCGCGGCGAGCATAGTCAACCCTTTGGTAGCAATTAAAAATGACTTTGTTGTCACCATTAAAACAAACCCCCTCCTGGTCCCCCAGATTTGGGGATAGAGAAGTGGAATTTGCCCACCTCTCCCGTGGATTCACCGGCGCCAGGACCCGGGGCTCTTTACGAAGTGTCAGCTTCCGCACCCCCCCAGAAACGAGGAAGGCCCCGCAGATGCGGGGCCTTCGCCGTGCCTGAAGGTTGAGCCGTCAGGGATTAATACATGTCTTCCATGCCGCCCATGCCGGGGCCAGCGGGGGCCGCCGACTTGGGCTCGGGGAGCTCGGTGATGATGGCTTCGGTGGTCAGCATCATGGAGGCAACAGAGGCGGCATTGCGCAGGGCGGACTTGGTCACCTTGGCGGGATCGACCACGCCGAAACCGACCATGTCGCCATAGGTGTTGGTCGCGGCGTTGTAGCCGAAGTTGCCCTTGCCCTCACGGACAGTGTTGACGACCACGGAACCCTCGACACCGGCATTGTTGGCGATCTGGCGGAGGGGCTCCTCCAGGGACTTGCGGACGATCTCGATGCCCGTCTTCTGGTCACCAGTGGCGTTCAGCTCGGTCAGGGAAGTGAGGGCGCGCAGCAGGGCGACGCCGCCGCCAGCCACGATGCCATCCTCAACGGCGGCCTTGGTGGCGTGCATCGCATCTTCGACGCGAGCCTTCTTCTCCTTCATTTCGGTCTCGGAAGCCGCGCCTACCTTGATGACGGCGACGCCACCCACGAGCTTGGCCAGACGCTCCTGGAGCTTTTCCTTGTCGTAGTCGCTGGTGGAGGCCTCGACCTGCGAGCGGATCTGCTTCACGCGGCCCTGGATGGCCTCGGTGCTGCCAGCGCCCTCGACGATGGTGGTGTTCTCCTTGTCGATGACGATCTTCTTGGCGCTGCCGAGATCAGCCAGCGTGAGGTTCTCGAGCTTGAGGCCGAGGTCCTCGCTGATGGCCTTGCCGCCAGTCAGAGTCGCGATGTCTTCCAGCATGGCCTTGCGGCGATCCCCGAAGCCGGGGGCCTTCACGGCGGCCACGTTCAGAGTGCCGCGGATCTTGTTCACCACCAGGGTGGCCAGCGCCTCGCCGTCCACGTCCTCGGCGATGATCAGCAGGGGGCGGCGGCTGTTGACGACCTGCTCCAGGAGGGGCAGGAGGTCGCGCATGTTGGAGACCTTCTTCTCGTAGGCGAGAATGTAGGGGTTCTCCAGCTCGACCTTCATCTGGTCGGGGTTGGTCACGAAGTAGGGGCTGAGGTAGCCACGATCGAACTGCATGCCCTCGACCACGGTCAGCTCGGTCTCACGACCCTTGGCTTCTTCCACGGTGATGACGCCGTCCTTGCCGACCTTGCCCATGGCCTCGGCAATGATGCGGCCGATCTCTTCGTCGCCGTTGGCCGAGATGGTGCCGACCTGGGCGATGGCGTTGCCTTCGACGGGCTTCTTGATCGCGTCGATGGCCTTCACGACGGTCTCGACGGCAAGGTCGATGCCCTTCTTGATTTCCATGGTGTTGGCGCCGCTCACGACGGCCTTGATGCCCTCGCGGTAGATGGCGCGGGCCAGCACGGTGGCGGTGGTGGTGCCGTCGCCGGCGATGTCGGAGGTCTTGGAAGCGACCTCACGCACCAGCTGGGCGCCCATGTTCTCGTGCTTGTCCTTGAGCTCGATCTCCTTGGCGACGGTGACGCCGTCCTTGGTCATGAGCGGGGAGCCGAACTTCTTCTCAATGAGGACGTTGCGGCCTTTGGGGCCGAGCGTGACCTGCACCGCGTCGGCGAGCTTGTTCACGCCGCGCAGAATGGCCTGGCGGGCGTCTTCGGCATAGATGATGGACTTGGCCATGTGTGTCTCCTGAATATTTTTATGAAGAAAGGAACTCGGTAAGCCTTAGCCCACGATCGCCAGGATCTCGTCCTCGCGCACGATGACGTGATCGACGTCGCCGATCTTCACTTCCGTGCCACTGTACTTGCCGATCAGCACCTTCTGGCCGGGCTTCACGGACATGGGATTGCGGGTGCCGTTCTCATTGATCTTGCCTTCGCCGACCGCCACCACCTCAGCCTCCATGGGCTTTTCCTTGGCGGAGTCCGGGATGATGATGCCGCCCTTGACGGTTTCGGCAGCTTCGACGCGCTTCAGAACCACGCGGTCGGAAAGGGGCTGGATGGCCATGGGACCTCCTCAATCTGGGTTGATGGAAAATTCAGGCTGTTAGCACTCACCAACAGCGAGTGCCAAGAGTGCCACCCCAGCAGCCCCCCGTCAAGCCTGACGCTCCAAAATGAAGTAAAATTTAAGTCGTTTATCGAAGATTATCTTCCTCAGATCTGAACAACTGGAAAGCCGAATCAGCGAGCCCATTGAGGTGTAGCCTCAATGCATGGAACAACTCGTCACCCTCCGCGAACTGCAGGCCACCTTGGACTACCTGGCGACCATTCAGAAGGAGTTGTCGAACCTCCCTCCTGATCTGGCCACCTTGGACCTCCGCGTCAAGTCTGCCGAGCGTCAGGTCGCTGAGAAGACCAAGACCCTGGAGACCACCAGGGCCTCCCTGGCGGTCAAGGAGCGGGAGTTGATCCAGGCCCAGAAGGACGAGGACAAGGCCCGGGCCGCCCTGAAGGCCACCAACCAGAAGCTGCAGTACACCGCTGCCATTCGCGAACTGGACGAGAAGGAGCGGCTGCGGGCCGCCGTCCTCCGCCCCCTCAAGACCCTTCAGGCCAGCGCCTTGAACCTGGAAGCGGTCCTGACCACCCTGGAGACTGAGCGCCAGGCGGCTCAGGCCCAGTTCGACGAACTCTACGCCATCTTCCTCGATGAACATGCCAACCAGGTGGAGGGCCGGAAGGTCCTCCTGGTCAAGCAGGCCAAGCTGGAGGCCACCATCCCAGCGCCCGAGGTGGCTCGCTTCCACCGCCTCTACGGCGCCCGCCAAGGCCGTGTGGTGGTTCCAGTCGAGGGGAACGCCTGCACCGGCTGCAACGTGAAGCTGCGTAGTCCGCTGCTGTTCGAACTGCGGGAGGCCAAGACCATCGTCACCTGTGAGTCCTGCCAGCGGGTCCTCTTCCTGTCGTGAGCCTCGCGGCCCGCGTTGCCACCCTGCAGGCACGCATTCAGCGGGCCTGCGAGGCCGCGGGTCGCGATTCCGCCAGCCTGGAACTGCTGCCCGTCTCCAAGCGACAGCCTCTGGCCCTGATTCGCGCCGCTGCGGAACTGGGCTTCCGCCGCTTCGGCGAGAACTACGTCCAAGAGGGCGCCGACAAGGCCAACGCCGCGCCGGACCTGGCTTTCCTACTCCTGGGGCCCCTCCAACGCAACAAGGCCAAAGCGGCCCTCCAGCACTTCACAGAGCTCCAGAGCCTGGACCGCCCGGATCTGGTCGAACGCCTGCGACGCCTGGCGGTGGAACTCGATGTTGTCCGTCCCGTCTGGATCCAGGTGGACCTCTGGGACGAGGCCACCAAGCTGGGTGGCTGCTCTGAGACGGACCTCCCCGCCCTGCTCCAGGCCCTGGGCGGGGATCCACGCCTGCCCCTGCAGGGCCTCATGGCCATCCCGCCCCCGGATGAAGTGGGCGCCTTCGCCCAGCTGGCCGGACTGCGCGACCGCCTGCAGCAGGAGCTGGGCCAACCCCTGCGCTTGAGCATGGGCATGAGCGGCGATCTCGAGGCCGCCATTGCCGCCGGCAGCGACCAGATCCGCATCGGTACGGCCTTCTTTGGTGAGCGGATCTATTGAAGCCAGGGCCTGGGACAACCTACCCACGTTAGCCTTGGCGTCTTGGCGTCTTGGCGGTGATCATTTCTACTAGCCTCGGAGTTAGCCCAGATGACCACACTCAAGACCGCCATCACCCCCCTGCCTGTCAGTGCCGACGCGCTCTATGGCTTCCTGTCGGACCTGTCGAAACACCGGGCCTTCCTGGAGCCAGCGGCCCTGAACTTCCAGGGCAGCGAGGATTCACACAGCTACGTCATCGAAGTCATGGGCATGAAGATGCCCCAGGAGCTGGTCGTCAAGACCCGCGTCCCCGGCCAGTTGGTCACCCTCGTGCCCGGGGCCAGGAAGATGTTCGACCACGAACTGCGGTTCGAGATCGTCGCCGACGGCGAGGGCAGCACCCTGCGCCTAGTGGACGAGGCCGACATCCCCACCATGATGGCCATGATGGGTGCCGAGAAGCTGCTCCAGGGCCAGCTGGACAGCGCCCTGGCCCACATCCAGGAACTGGCTGCGAGCGGATCCATTTCATAAACACTCGCTGAGAGTACTGAGGAAACAGAGGGACGCGGAGGAAAGATTCCTTCTCAGCGTCCCTCTGCCTGTTCCTGAACCTCCCCGAGTGTGGTTGATCATTTATTGAAAGGAACCACCCCCTCGCGGCATGTCCTGGTAGCGGGCCCTAGATTGGCCCATCCTTTCCCCGAAACTCGGAGGTTCCATGCGTTCCCACCTGCTCCTCGCCGCCCTGCCCGCCCTCCTTGTGGCCCAGGAGACCCCCACCACGCTCAAAGACCAAAAGTCCCTGGCGGTGACCATCTACAACGAGAACCTGGCCCTGGTGAAAGATCTGCGGGAGGTGAAACTCCCCCGGGGCGAAGCCCGGCTCGCCTTCCAGGAGGTCTCGGCCCAGATCCGCCCCGAGACGGCCCTGCTGCGGAACCTCACAGCCCCGAAGGACTTCTGGGTGGCGGAACAGAACTTCGACTTCGACCTGCTCACCCCCCAGAAACTTCTGGAGAAATACGTAGGCCAAAAAGTGAAGGTGGTCCGCAACGTGCCCAATCCCGATAGCGCTGGCGTCCGCGAGGTCCAGGAGGAGGCCACAGTCCTGGCCACCAACGGCGGCACCGTCCTCCAGTTCGCCGACCGCATCGAAACCAGCGCCCCGGGCCGGATCATCTTTCCGGGGGTGCCAGGGAACCTCCGAGCTCGGCCTACCCTCGTCATCAGTCTCCACAGCGGCGTGGAAAAGGCCCAACAGGTGGAGCTGAGCTACCTCACTGGAGGCCTCTCCTGGAAGGCGGACTACGTGGCCAACCTGGCCCCGGACGAGAAGAGCCTGGACCTCAGCGGTTGGGTGACCCTCACCAACCAGAGCGGCGCCGCCTATCCCAACGCCACCCTGCAACTGGTGGCCGGGGACGTGAACCGAGTCCAGGAGCGACGGGAACAACCCCAGGTCATGGCCATGGCCATGATGGAGCGCACGGCCAAGGCCGCTCCCCGCATGGCCGAGGAAAGCCTCTTCGAATACCACCTCTACACCTTGGACCACCCCACCACCCTGGCCGTGAACCAGACCAAGCAGGTAGCCCTGCTCAGCGCCTCCAGCGTGCCCGTCCGCAAGGAATACCTGCTGCAGGGCCAGGGCTACTACTACTCCGGGAGCTACGGCGAGCTGGGCGAGAAGCAGAAGGTGGGCGTCTTCGTGGAATTCGACAACAAGGAATCCAGCCGCCTCGGCATGCCCCTGCCCAAGGGCACCATTCGGGTCTACAAGCGGGACAGCGAGGGCCGCGCCCAGTTCGTGGGCGAGGACAGCCTCGACCACACCCCCAAGAACGAGCTGGTGCGCCTGAAGCTGGGCGATGCCTTTGATGTCACTGGCCACCGCAAGCAGACGGACTACAAAAGCCTGGGCCGCCAGGGCAAGTTCGGCAACGTCCACGAGAGCGCCTTCCAGATCGAGCTGAAGAACGCCAAGAAGGAACCCGTCACGGTGAGCGTCCTCGAGCCCATGCCCGGCGACTGGGAGGTTCTCCAGGAGAGCCACCCCCACACCAAGGAAGCCGCCGGCAGCGCCCGGTTCAAGGTCACTGTGCCTGCGGAGGGCAGCACGACGCTTACCTACCGCGTACGGGTGAAGTGGTGAGCTAGTCCACAGCCCATCCGCAGGCCATACTGGCCCCCATGCCCCTGCCCGCCCGCTTCCTCGCCCGGCTGCGCCGGTTGCCGCTCCGCTTGAGGGGGCGGCTGACCGGGGGCACGGAGGGCCTGCATCCTTCCCGGTTCAAGGGCGCGGGGCTGACCTTCGTGGAGAACCGGCCCTACGTGCCCGGCGACGATCCGCGCTTCATCAACTGGCCCCTCACGGCGCGCACGGGGGAGCCCATACTGAAGCGCTTCGAAAGCAGCCGGGACTTGGTCCTGTGGCTGGTGGTGGACCCCTCTCCCTCCATGTTCCTGGGCGATCCGGTCTCGCCCCTGCGCTGGGCGCTCGAACTATGCGGTGCGGCCTTCGCCACCCTGCAGGCCACCGGGGATCGCCTGGGCCTGGTGGTGCCCGGCGATGGCCGCACGCCCGCCCTGCGCATCGCCCCCAAGCGGGGCCGCAGCCACGGCCTGCGCATCCTGGAGACCCTGGCTGAGCGCGGCCCCTGCATCCCCACCGAGGCCTCCTGGCGTGAGGCCCTGGGCCACTGGGGTGAGCACGGCAAAGGGCACCGCCTCTGGCTCTTCAGCAACGGCGCGGGCCTTAAGGGCCTCGCCCCTCTCCTGAAGCCCCTGGCCACCCGCCATCGTCTGGTCTGGTTCCAGCCCGAGCCCCCCGGCGGCGTCCAGGCCATGACCTGGCCCGACCCTGGCTTTTCCAGCGCCATCGAGCACCAGCGATGGGATCCCCTCCTGGATCCCGTCGCGAAATTGAACACTTGGCTGCGGGCCGGTGGTGCCTGATGGGGAAGGTTGGGAGTCCCATTGAAGGGCCGTACCTGCTCAGGTTTCGCAGGCGAAACCTGAGGGATAAAAAAATCGCACTCGTGGTGGCTGCTTCCAGCTTGGTGGGCTTTGCTGCACCCACCTGGAAGGCTCCGGCCCAGTTAAAGCTGGGGGAACTGCATGTGCTGGAGCTGCTGGAGGAGGACGCTGCCAAGGCCGCACCCCCCCGCCCCACGGTGGAGGACAACCTGGGGCCCTTGAAGCTGCGAGCTCTGGAGCCGCTGCCTGATGGCCGGGGCTGGCGCTTCCAGGTGCAGGCCCTGAGCCCGGGCCTGGCGGTGATCCCAGCCCTGGATCTGGGCACCGGCCAGCGCAGTCCGGAGCTGCGCCTGCCGGTACTCCGGGAGATCCCCTTCGGCGGGCCCTGGATGGGCTTCGGCGGCGGCAATGACGATCGTCTGCCGTCCCTGCCCTTCCCCTGGGCCTGGGCCAGCCTGCTGCTCCTGCCGCCCCTGGGGCTCCTGGCCTGGCTGCTCCGGCGCTGGCGCCGGGGGGCTTCGGGACGTCATTTGCAGCACGCGCGTCAGACCTTCATTCAGCACTGGCCCCCCCGGGACCGGGAGCGCGGCACCCTCGATGCCGTTCACGGCCTGGGCCGAGAGCTCCTGGCCGCCCATTTCGGCGAGGCGGCCCGAGCTTGGGGTCCAGCCGAATTGCATGCGCGGAACCTCGGCGCCTGGGAGCAATGGGTCCGGAGCCTGGACGCGGCCCGGTTCGGCCGCACGGAGCCTCCCTTCCCGGCCCCAGAGCCTCTCATGGCGAACCTTCAGGCACTGCACATCACCCCGCCGGCAGGCCGACCTTGATCGCCCTGCGCCATCCCCTCCTGTTCCTGGTGGCAGCCCCCGTGCTGCTCTGGGCCTGGCGTGTGGTCTATCGCTGGGGCATCCCTTCATCCCGACCCTCCAGCCGCCTGGGTCGGCTCAGCTCCCACTGGCTGCCGGTGTTCCTGGCCCTGGCCCTGGGCCTGGCCGCGGCGGGCCCAGAGTGGCGCCGCCCCCTGCGCGGTACCGCTCCCGTGGTGGACTTCGCCGTCGTGCTGGACGGCAGCAGCAGCATGAAGATCCTGGACCGGCCCGACGAGGACCGCTGGCACGCGGCCCGCCGGACCCTGGCGCAATTCATCCTCCGCCGCCCCGACGACCGCTTCGCCCTCATCCTGTTCAGCGCCCATCCTGTGACCCTGAGTCCCCTGACCGCAGACCACCTGCGCTTGCTGCGGATGCTGGCCCGCCTGGACATCGACAGCCGCGATGACGGCACGGCCATCGGTTCCGCCCTCATGACCGCCGTGCGGCGGCTGGAGGACAGCCCTGCCCGCAGCCGCGTCATTTTGCTCATTACAGACGGCGTGCAGAACCGCGGCCGGGTCACGGCCCTGGAGGCCGCTGAAGAAGCCCGCCGCCAGGGGATCCGCGTCCACTGCGTGGGCATCGGCACCAATGGCGAGAGCCTGGTCCCCGTGGAGGGCGGCGGCCTCACCCGCCTCCACGTGGAGGTGGACCACACGACCCTCAAGGAGGTCGCCCGCCTCACGGGCGGCGAGGCCTTCAGCGCCGAGGATCCGGGTGGGCTCTCCCGCAGCCTGGCCGCCGTGGATCAATTGGAGAAGACCCTCCTGCCGTTGGACCCACCCACTGAGGGCCAGCCCCTGGCCCAGTGGAGCCTGCTGGCGGCCCTCCTCTTCGCCTTGCCTCTGGCCGTGGACCTCGCCTTCAAGCGGGGACAGGTTCGGCCCGCCTGGCTGGGGCAGCCATGAGCCTGCCCTTCACCCACCCCTGGGCGCTGCTGCCTGCCGCCATCCTGGTCCTGCTGGTGCTGGGCTTGGCGCTGCGCGCCCACCTGCGGCCGGGCCTGGGCGTCCAAGTCGTGGGCCAACTGCCACTCTGGCAAGGGCTGGGACTGGCCCTGGTGCTCACAGGTCTGGGCCTGGGCCTGGCGGAGCCCCGTTGGGGCCTGCCGGAGTTCCCGCGCCTCACGGTGCATGTGGTGCTGGATGCCAGCCGGTCCATGCAGGTGCCCGATGCAGGCGCTGGGCGCACCCGCTGGGAGGCCGCCGTGGCGGCCCTGGATCGCATCTGGTCCCGACCCGAACCAGGGCTGCGCTGGAGCCTTGACCTGATCAGCGGCGATGCCATACCGATTCAACCCCCGGGCGAGGACCGCACCCTCCTGCGAGAGGCCCTGCGCGCCGTGGTGCCCGGCGAGGTGGGCTCCCCGGGCACGAGCCTGGGCCGAAGCCTGCCCCAGGTGGCGGCCCAGGCGGAAGCGAATGCTCCCGCTGTTCTATTACTCCTCAGTGATGGCGAAGAGACCTGGGAAGCCCCCGAGGAGGCCCTGCAGCGGGCCGCTGGGATCTTGAAGAAGGCCCGCCTGCCCGTCTGCGTGATGAGCTTCGGCGATGGCCAACCCCATGCCGTGCCGCCGCGGCCCACCCCGCCGGGGGTCGCCGCGCCAACCAGCGCCGAGCCCACAACGAGCAGCGCCCACCCAGACTTCTTGACTCGTCTGGCCGAAGCCACCGGCGGCCAGGTCTTCAAGGATGGCGAGGCCGCCGCCATCGGGCTCCAGGCCCTGGCTGCGGGCAGACTGCCCCTACCCGCCCGCCGCTCGCTGCAGCCCGCCCACCCCGAAGTCGGCGCCTGGCTGGCCCTGGCAGGGCTCGTCCTCTGGCTTCTGGGCGCCGGCAAGCCCATGGTCCGCTGGCGGCCCATCCTGCTGCTCCTCCTGGGGCTCTGCGCCCCCAGCCTGTCGGCCCAGAGCCTAACCCCCTGGGCCCCCCCCAGCGTGAGGGCCTGGCTGGCCCAGCGGGCCATCGAAGCCGGGGATCTGGCCGGGGCCCGCCGCTGGCGGCCCAGGGACACGAAGCCGGATCATGCTCTGCTGGCGGCCCTCATCGACCTGCGCACAGGCTTTTCCGAGGATGCTTTGAAGGTCCTGGCGCCCTTGGTGGGTCAGGGTGCCCCGCGCCCCCTGCCTGCCTGGCGCACCCCGGCCCTGCTCCTGGCGGCTCGGGCCCAGCGGGAAGCGCTGCGCCCCGAGGAGGCCCGGGCCCTCCTGGAGCGGCTCCTGCTGGAGCAGCCCGGCCAGCACGAGGCCATCCACGCTTTGCAGACCCTGGTGAAGGACACCTGTCTCTTATACACATCTCCGAGCCCAC